>WNEY01001878.1_pt1 | contig 18543 bp, 18 predicted proteins | sample 5400531 | NCBI WGS metagenome assembly WNEY01 (sample SAMN13153338, study PRJNA577476) | soil metagenome | isolation source: 200 cm saprolite under Douglas fir tree site 1 | place: USA:California | collected 2015-04-18
GGTCGGCGGCTCGCCCTCTTCGCGCTCCAGGAGCGGCGTCGTCGACAAGATGCCTTTGAGCGACACCGAAGCGATCCCCGTCAAGCCGGCGAATTCGAGGCCGACATAGGTGTCCGAACGGATCGGCGTCGCCTTGTTGACCAGGACCAACGCCGTGACCTGCGAGGGACTGTCGGCATTGAGCCGCAGCGCCGTTACCTCGCCGACGCGAATGCCGTTGAACAACACCGAGCTGCCAACCCGCAGCCCCGAAACGGCCCCGTCGAAGATCACGCGATAGGCGACGCCCTGCTTCTTGTCGGACGCATAGTGGACCCAAAAGACGAAAGCGAAAGCGGCGGCGATCGCCGCAAAGGTGAACAACCCGATCAACACGTAATTCGCCTTGCGCTCCATCGATCAACTCCGCTGTAAATGCTTCGCCGTTACCTGCCGGTCCGCACGGGCCCGCGCGCCATGGAAATAAGCCTTCAACCAAGGCTGTTCCGAGGCGAGCATCACGTCCATCGTGCCCGCTTCCTTGATCTTGCCCTCCCCGAGGACGGCAATTCGATCGCAGATCGTATACAGGCTGTCTAGGTCGTGGGTTACCATGAATACGGCCATTCCCGAAGTTTGCTGCAGGGTCAGGATCAATTCGTCGAATTCATGGGCGCTAATGGGGTCGAGCCCGGAGGTGGGCTCGTCCAGGAACAGGATTTCGGGGTCGAGGGCGAGCGCGCGGGCAAGCGCCACGCGCTTGATCATGCCGCCCGAGAGCTCGGAGGGGTATTTGCGATAGACGTCGGGCTTAAGGCCCACCATCTCGAGCTTGGTGATCGCCATCTCGGTGGTGAGGCGCGGCGAAAGGTCGAGATATTCGAGGATCGGAAACTCGACATTCTGGCCGGCGGTGAGCGAGGAGAACAGCGCACCCTGCTGGAACAGGATGCCCCAGCGCCGCTCGATCGCCCGGTGCGCCGTGTCCTCCACCCGGTCGAGATCGACGCCGAACACTTCGATGCGGCCCTCTCGCTTGGGCAACAGGCCGATGATCGTGCGGGTCAAGACCGACTTGCCGGCGCCCGAGGCGCCGACGAAGCCGAGGATCTCGCCGCGAAAGACGTCGAGTGTCACGCCGTCGAGGATCCGATGCCCTTTGAGATCGACGATCAGATCCTTCACCCGGATGACGGCCTCTTGTGAAGCGGTTGCCATCGCTACATTCCGATCGAGGCGAAGAACATGGCGAAAACGCCATCGAGCACGATGACGAGAAAGATCGACTTAACCACCGAATTGGTGGTCTTCTCGCCGAGCGACTCGGCGCTGCCCTCAACGCGCAGTCCCTCGACACAGGCGACGAGGCCGATGACCAGCGCCATGAACGGCGCCTTGATCATCCCCACCTCGAACGTCTCGACCGAGATCGCCTCGCGCAGGCGCGACAGAAAAACCTCCGGCGCAATGCCGCCATAGAGCCAGGACACGAAGCCGCCGCCATAGAGCGCGGCCATCGAGCCGAACAAGGTCAGAATCGGCACCGCGATCACCAGCGCGATGATGCGCGGAAGGATCAAGACCTCGACGGGATCGAACCCCATCGTGCGCAGCGCGTCGATTTCTTCGCGCATCTTCATCGCGCCGAGCTCGGCGGTATACGAGCTCCCCGAACGGCCGGCCACCATGATGCACACGATCAAGACGCCCAATTCGCGCAGCACCAGGACGCCGACCATATCGACGACGTAGATGTCGGCGCCGAACTTGCGGAAATGAAAGATACCCTGCTGGGCGAGGATGGCGCCGATCAGAACGGTGATCAGCAGAATGATCGGCACGGCTTGCCATCCCACGCGCTCGAGATGGTTCACCATGGGGGTGAGCCGGAAGGTCAACGGCCGCAACAGCACCCGCTTCAACGCGACGATCAGCGCTCCCACCATGTCCGCGAGCAGCAGAAGATCGTCGCCGAACGTTGCCATGGTCATGCCGACGCTTTCCAACATGGCGATGATGGAGTTCCGTCGCGGCGGCTCGGGCGTCAATTTCTGCGTGCCGGCATGGATCTTGTCGAACAGGCCGCGGTAATCCTCGCGGAGGCCGACAAGCTTGGCTTCGCACCCTTGGCTGCTCCAGGCGCGGAGCGCGCGTTCCAACAGCCAGGCGCCGAACGAATCGAGCCGGTCGATCTGCGCGGTGTCGATCGCGATGCTGCGCACGGGCGATTTCGAGCGGGTGGCGGCGTCAACCAGCGGCTCGAGCGCTTGCGCGTGCTCGGCCGTCCACGATCCCGCTGCGGCAAGCGCAAGGCGGTCGCCGCCCGATTGGCCGCTGAGTACAGTCAAAGTCCCTGCCGTCACGAAGCCGCACCTCCGTCGTCGCACAAGCGCGAGAAGCGCTTTGGCGAGACCCTTCGGGCCGACAAGCAAGGACGACGAAATTGGTGCGAGCGTTGCAGAGGAGCCCTGCGATTGCGCTGCTCATCAACGGGCAAGCGAAGGCCCCGTCTCAGGGGCCGAACCTCACGCAAATTGCTGTCCGCACCACGTCGTCCGTCCTTTAAGGGCCTCAAAAACGAGATTAACAAATTGGTAAGAATTCTTAAATGCCATTTACCTTATTAGGTTAATGCAAGGGTTAATATCGTTCCGCGAGTACCGCCCTGGAAGCCGGATCACGGCCTTGCGTCACTGGTATGGCGCCGGCGGGAGCACCGAGGAGTGATGGTGCACGATGAGCCAATCGGCTCCGCGCTTGACGACGACGAAGGTGAATCGCGCCGGTCGCGGTACCCGTATTCCATTCTGGAACAGTTCGAACTCATAGAAACCGACGCCCATCACGGCTGCGTCGGCAAGGACGACCATGTGCCGTTCGCCAATCGTGACTTTCTTGCCGCTTTCGGGGGCGGTCCTGAAGTATTCGCGAATCGCCTCGCTCCCCGCATGGAGCTTAGGGCTCGCGATGCCGTGCAGGAGGGCGTCGGACGTATAGAGCTTGACGAGCGCATTCGCATCATTCGCGCTGAAGGCGGCCGCCCAGCGATCGATCGCGGCGCTTGCGTCCTCGGCCGGACCGGCCAATGCATGCACCGGCCACGACATCAGCAGCGCGGCAAATATAATTTTTAATCGCGTCATTTGGGTTCCTCGTCAGGTCTGAAGGTGTTGCAGTGCTTTCGCGCTTGCTCGACGACAATCCGTGCTCCTCTCCTTGGCTACCAAGACTACAGGCCGCTCTCATTGAACCACTGGTGGATAGATTTCGCCGCTTGTTTCCAAGACACATCAAGCATCAGAGCGTGGCCGCTGGGTTCGACCTTTCGAAACGTCGCGCCATGATAATGCGTGGTACGTCGCGCCATCGCATGGTCGATAATGCGGTCTCTGTCCGCCGCGATCACGAGCGCGGGGACTTTTGCTCTCCATGCGGATACGACGACGCCAGGAATCTGCGCCTCCGACAACGCGCGCGGGCTCTCAGGCCCCATGAGGGCGGCATAATGGGCGACTCGTCTTGCTGAAAGTTTGTCGGAAAAGAGCATTCGCCGCCAACTGTCGGTTTGCAAACGAACTCTTCGGGGAATTGTCCTGTGCAGGTGGTCAAAGAGCGCGGCCGGACCGATCAGGCTGTTACCAACGAGCAGGATTCCTTCCGGTGGCGCGGAAGCCATCAATACGATGCCACGCAGCGGCACGTGACCAATGAGTCTTTGCACGATGAGACCGCCAAGCGAGTGCCCGACAAGAATGGGCGGCGTGCCTACCCGGGCGAGAACATGCTTTACGTCATCGATGTAGTCCGAGAAACTTGTCGTACCGAGTTTGTCGCGCCCCTCGCTCCTTCCGTGTCCGCGCAGGCTGAATGCGTAAACGCGACGCCCCGCCGCGGCAAAATAAGAAAGAAAATGTTCGTCCCACATCCACGCCGCGCCAAAGGCGCCGTGGACGAAAATAATTGGCGCGCCTTGGCGGCTCCAGCGCGGTCCAGCGCTGATCACTTCAAGTTTCGGCTCGACGCCAATGCGGTACTTGCTTTGAGCGACCCGTTGCAAAACCCTGTTTTTGATTACCGACCCTGCCTTGGACAGGAGCCGGACCAAAGAAAGTCCTCGGGGCTGAATATTTTTCAAGGTCTGCATCGCGGCCCAAGCTTATTCCTTGCCGTCTTCAGTTTCCAAATGATTTGGGACGTTTCGTTGTCGACCGCGCGCTCATGTCCGCTCTTTGAGTGAAGTAGACTCAATGCGGACATCCCGCCATTGTCGAGTTTGACCAAGGAGGGTTCCCATGTCGCGTTCTGATCTCATCCCCTATGGCGCGCTGCTGTTGCGCATGGCGCTCGGCGCCTTGTTCCTCGCACACGGACTGCTCAAGTTGCTGGTGTTCAAACCGGCGGGCACCGCCGCTTCCTTCCGTTCGCTCGGCCTGCCGGGTTTCGTCGGGTACTTGACGATGGCCGCCGAAATCGGCGGCGGCACGCTGCTCATTCTCGGCATCGCCACGAGCCTCGTGGCGCTTGCGCTCGTACCGCTGATCCTCGGCACGATTTACATGGTGCACGGCTCGAAGGGCTGGATTTTTGCCAATGAAGGCGGCGGCTGGGAATTTCCGGCTTTCTGGGCAGTGGCCTTGGTCGTGCAAGCGTTGCTCGGCAGCGGTGCTTATTCGTTTGGTCATGCGCTGGGCATCGCATGGCGGTGAGCATGAGGCCTTGGCGGTGTGCGCGGAAGAGGACGTAGTGTCCAGCGTGTTTCGGAGTTCACGCCCCGGCGAAAATCAGCGCATGGACAACGGCGACGCGATCGCCGCGGTCGGCGCCGTATCCGGCGACAACGGCTTGTCGGGGAAGCGCGCGCGGTAGAGCTTAATGAAGAGATCGAGGCTGTCGAGCGCGGACAGCGTTTTCGCCACCTCGCCGACCGTCTTCGGATTTTGCTGCTCGCCGGAGGCGACGATGTCGAAGGCGTTGCGCTCGGGGCCGTCCATCTTCGAAGCGTAGCGCTCGCGCAAGCGCGCAAGCCCGATCGTCTCGTTGCCGAGCGCGAACGCGATGCCGGCGCGCAACACGTCACCGCGCTCGATTTCGTCGAGCGCCGTCGCGCCCTTCCAGCGCCCGCCCAAAAGCTTTTCAATCGCTTCGCCCGCCTCGCGCCAGCGCTTGGCGCTCCACAGCACGTCGGCGCGCATGCGGGCGGCCTCGTCGCCGCCGAGATTGCCGATCATTTCGAGCGCGGCGTCGTAGCGGCCGGTCTCGGCGATGGCGCGGGCTTCGAGCAAAATGCGCTGCTCGCGCAATTCCTGCGGCAGCTCGCGCGAACGCGAGTCGGCGAGGACCCGGATCGCCTCGGCGGGCTTGCGGTTCATCAGGTGAATCATCGCGAGCTTGGTCGCCACCTGCGCCTTGGCGGCGCCGGCGAGCCGGAATTCGACCTGATGGTCCAAGAGCTCCGCCGCCTGGTCGAGGAGATCCACCGCCACCAGCCGGTCGGCGAGCCGCCGGATCAACTCGTCGCCGCGGCGTCCGATCGGCGTCAGCTTCGAGAAATCGTAATAAATCGCGAGCGCGTCGATCGGCTCGATCGAAGCGCCCTTGTCGGAGAGGAACAGGTCCTCGAACACCGTCGCCATTTCGGCCTGGAAGGCGCGTGTGATCTCGCTGCCGGGACGGCTCAAAAGGGCGGCGTCGAGCCCGCGGAACGCCTCGCGATAGCGCGCTTCCAGAACGTAGAGCCGCGCCAACAGGCGCAGCGTCTCGAGCTCGGCGGCGTTTCCGCGCCAGGCATAGGACAAGACCTCCAGCGCCTCGATCGCTTTGGCGCGGTCGAGATCGCCGCGCGCATAACGCATCTCGATCAGCCGCAGCCGCGACTCGGCCGATGCCGGGCCATTGTCGGCGAGCGCGACATTGGCGAACTCTCTCACCGCCTGATCGCTCTTGCCGATGGCCTGCGCGAGGCGCGCGGAGAGCATCGCCAGCGTCGCCTCCTGCTCCGTTGCGACGCCGATGGTCTCGAACTCGTTGCGGATGCGGCTCGCCTCGGCGAAGTCGCTCACCTCGATCGCGGCGTGCAACGCCTCGATCAGCGCCGTGCGTTGCAGCTCGATCGGAAGCCCGATCAGCCCGACCTGACCCGCCCCGAACTGCTCGCGCGCTTCCGCGAAGCGCGCCGTTTGCGTGAGCGCGCTCGCGCGGAGCAGGGCCGCCTCTACCACCGCCGCAAGCGAAGGCTTGGCGAGATCGCGCAACGCGTCGTCGGGCCGGGCGAGCTCGAGCTCGGCGAGCCCGTGCAGGAGGGCGAAGGCCGCGTCGTCCCCCGACTGCGTCTCTTCCGCGCTGGCGGCCTCCAGCGTGCCCGCCGCGTCCGCCGGGAAATCATGGGCGAGATAGAAACGCGCGAGCGCCGTGCGTTGTTCGCCCCGGCGCGCGAGCGGCGTCTCGGCGACCGCGCGCGCGAGCTCCATCTCGCGCTCGTAAAAGGGCGCTTCGCGCTCCGCCTTCCAGATTTCCGGATCGAGCGGGGTGAGCGCGCGGGTCATGCGCTTCTTCGCTTCCGGCAATGGCGGCAGCGCCGTCCCCATTTCCGAAACGACGAGGCCGTTGGGCCGCGTGATGGTGACGCCTTCCGCCGCGAGCTCGATCATGAGGTCGTCGGCCTTGGGCGTGAGTACGAGGCCGTGGGTGGTGGCGAGCGCGCGAAAGTCGACAAAATCCTGCACCCGCGCGAGCCCGCGTGCCGGCGGCTCCGCCGTCACCACGACCAGGCCGTCGCCGCTGTCGGGATCGCCGATGGTGTGTACGCGCGAAGGCGCGGCGAGCGGCACGAACAAGCCGGCGCGGTTTTCCGCCGTGTAGACCCGCCGCAGCGGCAGCGGCCGGCTCGCGGCGCTCGTCATGTCGCCGATATTGACGATCCACGACGCGCCGTCGGATTCGAGACTGGTGAGCCGGTGCTTGTCGAGCAGCAATTTGATCAGGCGGCCTTGCGGCAATTCGAATTGCTCGATTGCGCGCAGGAAGCGCGGTGCCGCGCCCGCGATCTCATCGATCTGGATCGGGCGCGCGGTGTCGAACACGAGAAAGATCGTCTCGCCGCGGCGGAACAGCGCGCCCGCCGTCGGCTCGCCGAAGGCGAATACGATCGCGCTCCTGCCCGCCTGCCGCGACAGCGTAGCGAGCACCGGCTCGCTCGACGATCTCGCAACGGGGACGGCGGGTGCCGCATCCTTCGCGGCCGGAGCGGTTTCGGGCAAGGCGATGGCGGAATTCGCGTCTTTCCCCGGCATCGCCGCCGGTGCCGCGACTTCGACCGCCGCCAGCTCGTTCTTCGCCGGATCGGTGTTCGGCTCCGCCGCGGCCTTCTCCTCCGCGGGGTCGTCCTCGTCCGCTTTGCCCTCCACCGCTTGCGGCTTCGCACCTGGCAGCGGCGGAGTGACATCGACGGTGAAGGCGGTGTCATCGCGGAAGGTGCGCGCCCCCGCCTCCGGCGCCAGCACCAGCTTCACGATCGTTTCGTCGCGATCGTACTGCGCTTCCAGCCCGACCACGCTCGCGGGCAATTTTGCCTTGGTCTCGCCGAACTCGATCTTCACCGGCGCGCCGAAGGTGATGCGCAGCTCCTGTCCCTCGCGCGCGGTCGCGGTCGCGATCGGCTCCGGCATCTCGAATGCGAAGCGCGCGAAATTCGGCGCTAGCGCATAGCGCAGCCTGACCGGCGCCCAGACCTTGCGCGGGAGCGTCTCGTGCATTCGCTCGCGCTTCTCCGCTTCGCGCGCGCGCTTGGCGAGTTCGTCGACGACTTCTTGCGGCAGGCCGGGCGGCAATCCGATCCAGCCGTCCGGCAAGAGATCGATGAAGAGCTTCTCGCCCGCCTCCATCACGTTGACGCTCACCGGGCGCGAGAGCGAAAGCCGGATCGCGGCATTGTCGGGGTCGCGGCGCACCGCCTGCACGTAGCCGGCAAGCCGATCCTTCAGGCGATCGACGGCGATGTCGACCGGACGGCGGAACGACACCACCAGAATGCCGTTCGACAATTGAACGTCGGCCTTGGTCTCTTGCGAAAAGGTGAGGAGCAGGCGGCCATAGCCCTTGTCGGTGAAGCCGCTCGCCTGCACCCGCACCGGCTCGGCCCCGTCCTCGGCGCGCGCGCCGGCGATGAACAGCACACTCAGCAGCGCAATGAATAGGGGATTGATCAGGGCCCGGCGGGCGCCGCGAAAGACGGTTTCGAAGGCTCGGATCGCCTCGGGAACGCTACGCATGAGGCCGCGACTCTCGGGAACACGGGATCGGATGACCGTGGCGGAGAACCTAACGCCCTCACCCTTAATGCCGGCTTACGCCGCGGAGCCTGTCTAAGTGCCTGGACGCCTTTCGATTTTCGGCAAATCGCTGGCCGGCAGCCCGCGCTCGCCGCTGGCGTTGCGCCGCGCCAGCTCGACGGTGAGCCGTTGCGCCATCTCTGCGCTCATCAGCGCCAGGATATCGGCGAGCTTGCGCGGGTTCATCGCGTTGGTGACGTCGACGAGCACGGCCGGATCGAGTCGGTCGAAAATGCGGGCAGCGTCCTTCGCCTTCATGCCCTCGTACATGAGCACGAGCGACTTGAACTTCGCCGCTTGCTCGCCGCCCTTGCCGTTGATGCGGTTCTCGACGTCCTTCAATTCGTCGATGCGGTTCTCCAGCCGCTTTTCCGCGTCCTTGATCAGGTTCTCGCGCAATTCGAGATCGCGGTTGCGCGCGTCGAGTTCCTGCCGGCGCTCCTGCAGGCGCTCCAAGAGCGCGCGCTCGGCCGGCGACAAACCGCCCGGCGCGCCGGCGGCGATTCCCGCCGGCGTGCGGGGCAGCGCCGCCGGTTCCTTGGAGGCGGGCGCCGCCTGCCCGCCCAGCGTATCCTTTTGCGTTTGCGCGGAACCTGTGATCTCCACCTCGTCGCCGCTCGCGGCCGCAAGCTCGCGGCCCATCTCGCCGCCGAACACCGTTTCGAACGGCAGGTGCCCGTCGAAATGGGCGAGCGAAACGACCTTGACGGCGAGGAGGCTCGCCGCCGCGAAGGTCACGACCGGAATGAGACGCAGCTCCATGCTTGACCTTCGCTCAGGCCGCCTCTCCCGCGCGCATGCGCGCGCGGCTCGCCAGCGCTTGCGCCGCGGCCTTGGTTTCAGCGGCGCGCCGCCGGATCAGCATTTCGCTGCTCGCCGGTTGCAGGGCTTGCGTGTTTTCGTTTGCCTGCGGCTCGACCTGCGGACGGCGCGTTTCCCGCGCCGCCGCGACGATGTGCGCGATGCGGGAGAGCAGCTGTTCGCCGCGCGAAAGTTCGTCGCCGAGACCCTGGCGCACTGCCTCCGAGACGCGCAGCCGTTCGCCGAGCGTGTCGTCGCAATCGCGCACGGTCAGCTTGAGGCCCGCGATCGCGCGCTCGGCGCAATCGGTCGCCGAAACAAGCTCGGCGATCGTCGCCTTGAAGGAGCTCGCGTCGGCCCGCAGGCGGGCGAGCCGCCGGTTCAGGACCAGGCAATAGCCGATGGTCAACAGCAACAGGACGGCGACGAGGCACTCGATCACGAGTCCATAGAAGTTCGCGTTCACGTTGCCTCCACTCGTTTCGGGTTGGTGCCGGAATTTTCGAAGATGGCGAGCGTCGTGCGCGGGCGCCGCAAGGGTCTTGCGACGCTGACCGCGATCCGTTCGCCGACGCGGCCCATGCGGCCTTCGGTGAGCACCACCTCGCCGCAGCGGATCTTCACCAGCGCATCCGACTTGATGTCGAGCATCAGCGTCTCGCCGACTTCGAGCTTCATCAATCGCTTGAGCGGGAGCAGTCCGTCGTAGAGCACCGCGTCGACTTCGGCGCCGGCCTGCCAGATTTCGGTGGCGAGATGCGCTTCCCAGATCGGATCGCGGCCGAACTTGTCGCCCTTGAACGCCTGCAGAAGCGTCTCGCGGATCGGCTCGATCGTGGCGTAGGGCACGAGCATCTCGATGTTGCCGCCGCGATCCTCCATGTCGATGCGCAGCCGCACCAAAATCGCGGCGTTGGTCGGCCGCGAGATGGCGGCAAAGCGCGGATTGGTCTCCAGCCGGTCGATGGTGAAGCGCACCGGCGAGACCGGCCGGAAGGCGATTTCGGCGTCGGCGAGCACAACCTCGATCATGCGCTTGACGAGGCCGGTCTCGATCGTGGTGTAGGGCCGGCCGTCGACGCGCGCGCTGCTCTGGCCGCGCCGCCCGCCGAGCAGCACGTCGATCATCGCGTAGATCAGGCTCGAATCGACGTTGAACAGGCCGAAGTTCTCCCATTCCTCCGCCTTGAATACGGCGAGGATGGTGGGCAGCGGAATCGAGTTGAGATATTCGCCGAACCGCACCGAGGTGATGCGGTCGAGCGAGACTTCGACGTTGTCGGAGGTGAGATTGCGCAGGCTCGTGGTCATCAGCCGCACCAGGCGGTCGAACACGATCTCCAGCATCGGCAGGCGCTCGTAGGACACCATCGCCGAATCGATCAGCGCGCGAATGCCGGAGTGATCCGCGTGCGCGAGATCCGCCAAGCTGAACCCCAGGAAGCCGTCGATTTCTTCCTGATTGAGGGCGCGGTCGGCACCGCCGCTCTTCGCCGGCACGTTCTCCGCGAGCATCGCCGCCCATTGCGCCGCAGCCTCGTCCTGCGGCGCGAGGCCCGTGTCCAGGAGCCCGTCGACCTCTTTCTGATTGAGCCCGCGCTCGGCGCCGCCGCTCTTCGCCCGCGCGGTGTCGTCGAGCGTCGCCGCCCCTTGCGTGGCGGCATCTTTCGGTGCGGCTGTGTCCTGTTTGGCCATCGATCCGCCCGTCACTGCACCACGATTTCCTTGAACAGCACGGCCCGGATGCGGTTCGGCGCGATCGCGAGATTGACGCGCCGCGTCAGTTCCTCGCGCAGCCGGTAGAGCCCCGCCGAGCCTTCGAGATCGGTCACCCGCAACTCGCGCAGGTGCACTTGAAACGCATCGACGACGCGCGGCATCATCGGTTTCACCGCGTCGATGATGTCTTTGTTCTCGGCCTCGAGCGTGATCTTCACGCGCAGATATTGCGGCCGCTCCGGCGAGGCGGCGAGGTTCACGGTCATGTCCGGCAGGTCGTAAAAGACGGACTTGGGCGCCTTGGCGCCGTCGTCGTGACCGCCGAAGACGAAATATCCGCCGCCGCCGGCGACGAGGACGAGTGCGGCGCAAGCGCCGATCAGCACGTATTTGTTGAGGCCGAGAAGGCGGCCGATCAGGCCCTTGATGAAGGCGGCTTTCGCCTCGGGCTCGCCGCCTTCCGCCTCGCTCACCGCTGCCTTGGCGTCCGCCATGTCCGCGACCCTTCCTGCTCTTTCGCAAATCGCAAAACTTGCGCGGCCCGCGCGCAAAACCGATTCAGTCGCGTAAACGCTAGGTAAGGATGGTTAATGATTGTTTATCGGCGGCAATTTTTGCCGGGCTTTTCCTGCCGCTGCGGCCGATCCTGCCCGCCCGCCGGGTCGGTACTTTTCAGCTAAGCGACTGAGATAGAAACGAAATCCGAGTTGGCACGTCTCCTGCCAAGGACTTGGCGAGGCCGAGCTGGGGAGCTTGCGGCTTCAAAGGGGAGATGGGCATGGACAACGCCCTTTTAGTCGGACTGTCGCGCCAGGTCGTGCTTCAGCGCGAGCTCGACGTCATCGCCAACAATCTCGCCAACATCAACACCAACGGGTTCAAGGGCGAGAGCGTTCAATTCGAGGAATATCTTTCCTCGTCGGCGCGCGCCGACGGCTTTCCGCTCGCCGACCGCCGCGTGGCCTTCGTGCATGACCGCGCGACGATCGCCGACTTCTCGCAAGGACCGTTGGCGCAGACCGGAAACACGCTCGACGTCGCGATCAGCGGCGAAGGCTTCCTCGTCGTCGATACGCCGGCGGGCGAGCGCTACACGCGGAACGGAGCGCTCACGCGCAGCGCCAACGGGGAGCTGGTGACGAGCGAAGGCTACCGCGTTCGCGGCGCCCAGGGTGCGATTCAGCTCGACCAGAACGACAGCGATATTCTGATTGCGCGCGACGGCACGATCTCGGCGCAGAACGGCAACCAGATCGCCGACCGCGGAAAAATCCGCCTCGTGCGCTTCGCCGATCCGCAACGGCTCGTGAAGGAAGGCCTGAGCCTTTATTCCGCGCCGGATCAGCAGCCGCAGCCCGCGACGCCCGCCACCGGCCTCGTACAGGGCATGGTCGAAAAGTCGAACGTGCAGCCGGTCCTCGAAATGGGCCGCATGATCGAGGTCACCCGCGCCTACACATCGCTAGCCAATCTCATGACTCGCACCGACGAGCTTCGCCGCACGGCGATCAACAAGCTCGCGGACGTTCCCGCTTCTTAACGCATCGGTAGGGGAGAACAACCATGCGCGCACTCTACACCGCCGCCACCGGAATGGCGGCACAAGAACTCAACGTTCAAGTCATCTCGAACAACATCGCCAACATGCGGACCACGGGATTCAAGCGCCAGCGCGCCGAATTCCAGGACCTCATGTACCAAAACCTCCGCCGCGTCGGCTCCAACACTTCCGACCAGGGCACGAAGCTGCCGATCGGCCTCGATATCGGCGCCGGCGTGAAGACCTCCGGCACGCCGCGCATCATGAGCCAGGGCAGCCTGCTGCCGACCGACCGCGAACTCGACGTCGCGATCCGCGGCGAGGGCTTCTTCCGCGTGCTCATGCCCGACAACCGCACGGCCTATTCGCGTGCCGGCTCCTTCGAGATGGACGACCAGGGCCGCCTCGTCACGCCCGAGGGCTATCTGGTCGATCCCGCCATCACCTTCCCGCAGAACGCGAGCAACATCTCGATCAACCAGCAGGGCGAGGTCTCGGCGCTCCTGCCGGGCCAGACCGCCTCGACCGTGCTCGGCCAGATTCAGCTCGCGCGTTTCGTCAACAAGTCGGGGTTGGAAGCGATCGGCGACAACCTCTATCTCGAGACCGCCTCGAGCGGCGCGCCGCAGACCGGCAATCCCGGCGCCGACGGCATGGGCAACCTGCTGCAAAGCCAGCTCGAGCAGGCCAACGTCAACGCCGTCACCGAAATGTCCGACCTGATTACGGCGCAGCGCGCCTACTCCATGAACGCCAAGGTGGTGACGGCCGCCGACGACATGCTGCAGCAGACCGCCAACATGATGCGCTGAGGGGGAACCGGATCATGCGCTTCGCACGCTCGCTTGCCGCCGCGCTCCTCGCGCTCGCGCTCTTCGCCGGCGCCGCCGCCGCGCAGAAGGCGGCCATGCCCTCGCTCAAGGCCGAGGTCACCGTCAGCGGCGATTTCGTCCGGCTCGGCGACCTCATCGACAACGCTGGCGAGAACGCCGCCACCGCGCTCTTCCGCGCGCCCGAGCTCGGCGCCAGCGGCACCATCCAGGTCTACCGCGTGATCGAGGCCGCGCGCGGCCAGGGTCTTTCGGTGTTCGACATGCATGGGCTTTCGGAGGTCATCGTGCTGCGCGCGAGCCGCACCATCGCGATCCCCGAACTCGAGCGCGCCGTCGCCGAGGCCGCCGCCCGTCAGTACGGTTTCGGCGAGGCGAAGGATTTGGCCGTCAATTTCGACGCCTATGTGCGCGTGCTCGCGATCGAGCCCAACGCCGCCTACGCGCCGCGGCTCGCGCAATTCTCCTTCGATCCGCGCTCGCAGCGTTTCGAGGCGAATGTCGAGGTTCCCGGCAGCGCCGCGCTTCGCAAGAAGCCCATGCGCGTCTCCGGCACGGTGTTTGAGACCGCCGAGGTGGTGACGCTCGCCCGCGCGCTCGCGCGCGGCGACGCGATCCGCGACAACGACATTACGATCGAGCGCCGCTCGAAGGCGGAGGCCGGCGACGCGATCCGGCGCGCCGACGCCGTCCTCGGCCAGGCCGCGCGCCGCGAATTGCGCGCCGGCCAGTTCCTGCGCGCCGCCGATTTGATGAAGCCCGAACTCGTCGGCCGCGGCGATCCGGTCACGCTCGTGTTCGAGACCCCGGGCGTCAAGCTCACGGTGCAGGCAAAGGCGCTCGAATCCGGCACGCAAGGCGATCTGGTGCAGGTCCTCAATCCGCAATCGAAGCGCATCGTGCAGGCGACGGTCGACGGTCCCGGCCGCGTCGTCATTGCGCGCGCACCAGCCGCGCGCGCCGCCAATCTGGAGGCCACCGGCTCCGTGAAATGAGTGCGTTCCCATCATCAAACGCCGTGAGGTAGTCATGTCGCTTCGTTCCCGTCTTTCCTCCGCCGCGCTCGCCGCGCTCGCGGTCTCGGCGCTCGGCGGCTGCGCCTATCTCGATCGTCTGGCGACGGTCGGCGAGGCGCCGAGGCTCGCGGCCGTCGACAATCCGACCGCGGCGAAGGGCTACAGGCCCGTCAACATGCCGATGCCGGAGCCGATGCCCGCCGCCTACAATCCGAACTCGCTTTGGCGCAACGGCTCGCGCGCCTTCTTCAAGGACCAGCGCGCGCACCAGGTCGGCGACATTCTCACCATCAAGGTCAACATCACTGACAAGGCGAACTTCGACAACGAGACCAAGCGCAGCCGCGAAACCAAGGAAGATTCGGGCATCGACAATTTGTTCGGCCTGAAGAAAGTGCCGCTCGTCAAGACGCCGATCCCCGGCCGCCTGCTCACCGCCGACTCGACGACCTCGACCGACGGCAAGGGCTCGGTCAACCGCTCGGAGGCGTTGAAGACCAGCGTCGCCGCCGTCGTCACCCAGCTATTGCCGAACGGCAATCTGGTGATCGAGGGCAAGCAGGAAGTGCGCGTCAATTTCGAGCTGCGCGAATTGATCGTCGCCGGCATCGTGCGGCCGGAGGACATCGAGAACGACAACACGCTCGATTCCACCAAGATCGCGCAGGCCCGCATTGCCTATGGCGGCCGCGGGCAGATCACCGACATGCAGCAGCCGCGTTGGGGGCAGCAGATCAGCGACGTGATCTTGCCGTTCTGAACCGAGTTCGGCGCGAGACCCGGCACCCGGGTCCGGCTCGCGTCAGTGCCGTTTCCGCTCCCCGGAACGGCATCGCGCGGTCCCCGACGCTCCCCGCGGGGGCCGCGCACTTTTTTGCGGCGCGGGAATGCGTGCCTCGGTTGACATGAATCAATGCGGCACATGCGTTGGCCAGCGGAGCTGAACCGCTCGTCGTTGATCCGGGTCATGGACGAAGACGGCAAGGAAATTTTCAGCGCCACCCTGCCGGCCACGCCGCCGTCCAAAAACGCCTCCGATTCCTGTTAATGTCCTGATCAGGCTCGCTAATCGTTCCTCGCTCGAATTAAAACAGACTTTTGCTCCGAAAAGGAGCAGCTTGTTTTCGATTCCCGCAAGACGCTGGTCGGAGCGCCTCCTTTTACCTGCGGCCATCAGCCCCGCCGAGAGGGCGAAGGACGTAGCCGTGCAAGAGAAGGTGAAAGCGGGCTCGCCCCGCGAAAACCTGCTGCTCGCGTCGCTTTCCAACGCCGACTTCGCGATAGTTCAGCCGTGGCTGAGCGCCACGGTGCTGAAACAAGGCACGCTCCTGCACGAAGCCGGCGAGCCCATCGACAGCGTCTACTTTCCCCATTCCGGCATGCTGTCGCTGCTTGCGGTCATGACCGACGGCGCGGGCGTCGAAATCGCCATGGTGGGCCGCGAGAGCATCGCCGGCGCGATGGCGGGCGTCGGATTGAATCGGGCGATCTCACGAACCGTCGTTCAACTGCCCGGGCATGGCTCGCGGATAACCGCGCAGCATTTTCGAACCGCCGTCGGCCAGAGTAATACCCTGAAAGACCAGATCATCCTCCACAACGAAGGGCTTATGGCGCAGGTGCAATACACGGCGGCCTGCAATTCGCTCCACAAGTTGGAGGCGCGGCTTTGCCGCTGGATTTTGCAGACGAGAGATCGCGCCGACAGCGACGAACTTCCTTTGACGCAGGAATTTCTGGCGGAGATGCTGGGGGTGCGAAGAACCACGGTCACGATCGTCGCGCAGCTGCTGCAACAGAGCGGACTCATTCGTTATCACCGCGGCCATATCAAAATCGTCGATCGCGCCGGGCTCGAAAAATCCTCTTGCGAATGCTACCGATCCATTCGCGAGAAAACGGCACAAATCTTCCTGAAGGGAAACGGCGGTTAGCCGCCGCGCGCGTTAGCGGCTATCGCGTCGCGGTTCCTTATCTCATGATCAGCTGATCATTTCGCAACCCCGGCTCGCTTGTCGGGTTACTTCTTGCTGCCGGCCGCGTCAGTTAAATTTCAGCCCTAGCTTCGGACACGCCGCGCTTCGCGCTCGGCGAGTTCAAGATGTTTCTTCTGGATCTGGAGCAGCTGCTCGCGGTCGCCTTGCGACTTCACTTCGGCGGCGGCCTTCGCGCACTCCTCTGCGATCTTTCGATGATCGGGATGTTTTGACATGGCGGCCCTCCTGTGTGGCAGGCCAAAGCATGGGCAGGTTTCTCGCTGAAGCCTGCGAGGTGTGAATCAAGTCTTTGACCCGATTAGCCGGCCTGTCGGTCGGCTTTCAGACACAGTGAAACGACTGTGGATTACGGGGAATTCAGCCATGGGTTGCTCCGGTTGCCTATTCCGCGGCGGCTTTTACGCCGGTGCAACTATTTTCCTCCGGCGGCATTAATTCCTTGATCGCGCGAATGGAGTTCGCCGTGGTGAGATGCCGTGGTCGGAAGATAAGCTTTCGTGCAGCCGTAATCCTGCTCGGGCTCGTCAGTGGAATTGTGCTGACTACAACGGCTGATGTGCATGCGCAGGGATTGTTCGACGCGCTGTTTAGGATTTTTGGCGGCTGGGCCGCCCCACCAAGTCAATCGCCGAGCGATAACAAGATGGGCGCCGGCGGTTCCGCGGTCGCTTACTGCGTTCGACTCTGCGACGGGCATTATTTTCCCATGCCCACCAATGCCGGCGCGCCCCATTCTTCTCCGGACAAGATCTGCAGTGCCCTATGCCCGGCCAGTGCGACCAAAGTCTACACGGGCGGCGAGATCGATGAGGCGAGTGCGGCGGACGGCACCAGCTATTCCAAACTGGGAAACGCATTCGTATATCGCGAGCGGGTGGTTCCCGATTGCACGTGCACCGGCAAGGAGATCGGAGGGACCGTCGCGATTGACATTCATTCCGATCCAACCTTGCAGCCGGGCGACGTCATCGCCACCAAGGACGGGCTGAGGGTGTTTAAGGGCTCGAAACAACCGCCGTATCAAACCAGCGATTTTATCCCCGCGGAAAATTACAAAGGGCTGCCGGCCGGCGTTCGCAGGACTTTGGCTGAGCTCAGGGTGGCACCCCAACTCAACCGCGCTGTCGAAGATGTTGCGATGTCCCCGGCTCCCGCCCCGGAACCGCGCCGCGCACTCGCTCCGCGCGACACGCCCGTCGCCAAGGCTTTTCCAATATTTTCCATTCCAATATTGTAATACCGAAACTACGGCGCGACTTTCCGAATTCACTCGCCGCCGGAGCGGATGAAACGCCGCCGGACGAATTTTCATCCGGCGGCGTCTTCTTCAGCACTGTGTGTCAGCGAGTTCGGGTTCCGACGCAGCCTTACCACCGCCACCTGTCGGTATGGAACCTACGCTCGGTCCGGAACCGACGCTCGGTGCGGAACCGGAACCTGCGGCTGCGGAATCTATGGGTGCGGAATCTGCGACTCCGTTCCCACGCCGACGCCGGCGACGCCGAGACCATCAGCGCTGCCGGCACGCTGTAGCCGATGGCGGCCGTCAATCCGAGCAACCGCAGCGCTTTACGCCGCGATAGCTTGTCAGATTTTGACTTCACATGATCTGCGTTCATTTCCATCCTCCTTTTTTCCTCCATTTTATTTTTGTTCAGAGGGACGGCGCTGCGCCTCCACAGCGACCATCAAACTTTGATGACTTCACCGCGTATGGTTCAAAGCGCGGGGGCGTAGATTTAACTCGCGATGGAACGGCTTGTTCCGTTGCCACGACCGATCGAGATTTTATCTTTTTCAACCGCGCTGTCCGATTTCTGCCACGCGGATGAACCGTCGATGAACGCGGCGTTGACGCTCGTTCATGTCCCGTAAAATCGAGAAGTACCTCCGATTTGAAATCGGTCATCCCCGGCAGAAAAAATTTGAGCGCGGTGTCAGGGAAATCGTGCCAAGCTCATCGGGGCTTCGTATGTGGCGGCCACAGCCGCTCGTCTTCCATGACGCTTTGATATGGCGCCTGCGACCGGCTGGTTCCACCGATCCGGTAGTGACAGCGGCAGCCGAGATGGGAAATGCTGGTCGCGAAGGAACGATTCGAACTGAAGGCCGCGGCAATCGACGATGGATGCATCTTGATGGCTCACCAATCGCGGGGGCAGTGATGAAAATCGCTTGGAGGACGCTGGCCCCGGTGGGCGTTTGGCTTGCGATCTATCTCTCGCCGATTCCAGCCGGGCTCAACGCCAACCAGTGGCATTACTTCGCGATCTTCGCGGCGGTGATTGCCGGCCTCGTGCTCGAGTCGATGCCGGCCGGCGCGGTTGGGCTCAT
>WNEY01001102.1_pt1 | contig 18534 bp, 19 predicted proteins | sample 5400531 | NCBI WGS metagenome assembly WNEY01 (sample SAMN13153338, study PRJNA577476) | soil metagenome | isolation source: 200 cm saprolite under Douglas fir tree site 1 | place: USA:California | collected 2015-04-18
CGGCGTTCCTGCTCTGCAGCTTCTGGTACGTGGACGGCCTCATCGGGATGAACCGGCTCGACGCCGCGGAGCGCCAACTCGCCGAGCTGATTGCGCTGTCCTCACCGCTGGGATTGCTCGCGGAAGGCAACGATCCGGTTTCGGGCGCGCCGCGCGGCAACTTCCCCCAGGCTTACAGCCACCTGGGCGTGATCGATAGCGCCGTGCGCTTAGAGCGGGCTCGCGCGGCCGAACAGGCAGCCGCCCAGACGCGCGAGCCGCAGGAAGCCGCCGGCTAGCGGGCCCTCAATCCGCGGCGGCCTGCGGTCGATATCCGAAGATCTTTCGCAGCTGCCGGACGTCGTTCTCAAACTGGTCATGGGGTAGCCGCCGCTTGCTCGCCCACGGCAGCGGCTTACCAGGAGGAGAATCGTTCAGGTAGCGCATCTGAACATGGGTGTGAAGATGCGGCACCGTATTTCCATGAATCTCGTAGTTCGTCTGTGCTGGGTTGTAATAACGAGCCAGCTGCCTCGCGACCAAAAGCACCTCAGCCCAGTAGCGCGATGACTCTTGCGGGTCCAGATCCGTCGGTTCCGTTGCGTGGCGGCCGCGCCAAACGACAACCACATATCCCGGCTGCACCGCCTCGCGCTGTAAATAGGCGTCGCTGCACTCGCCGGCAAAAATACGGACGCCGAATTCATCGGCGTCCGTGCGACCCGTCGCACACAAGGGACAGTCGCGACCTGCTTTGCGTTCAAACCAATCCGACGGCCAGGTGCTTGCCTGCGCGTGAGAGTCGCCAGTCGCATTGCCTTGACCCGGCAATTCGGCTAGTCCACGGCAGCGGAGGCCGTGGCGCCGCGCGGCTCGAGGATCAGGAGCTTGGTCTCTTCGACCGAGGGCGTCGCAGAGATTTGCAGCTTGGGTTGTGGCGTGAGGTCGGTCGCGCCCATCTCCTTGGCGAACTTCTCCACGCCGTCGAGGTTCTGCGCGAGCAGCGTCAGCCCCGGCAGCTTGTAGGAAATGGGAACGACCAGCTTCGGCTCGATCTGGTTGACGATCTCGGTTGCCTGCGCAGAGTTGATGTGACTGCCGCCCCCGATCGGGACGAACAGTACGTCGATCTTGCTACCGATCCCCTCGAGCTGATCCTCGCTGAGGCCGTGCCCGAGGTGACCGAGATGACAGACGCGAAGGTCGTCGATTTCCACGGTGTAGATGAAATTCTTTCCTCGCTCCGCGCCCTTCTTGGCATCGTGGTAGGTCTGGGTTCCAGTCATGGCGACCGCCCTGATCTCGAACTCGCCCGCGCCCGTCACGACGTGGGGGTCGCCTGCCAGTCCCTGCAGGCTGAAGTGGGTCGGGTCTTCGTGGGTGAAGATGACGATCTGCACGTTCAGCCGAACCGGCGCGAGACCCAGCTTCGGCTCGTAAGGATCGATCATGACGGTCGCCTCCCGGCCGCGCAGCCGGACGGCGTTCAGGCCGAAATACGTGATTTCCATCGGCCCGTAGTCTACATGCGGGAAATCCCGCAACCCTCTCTACATTCGGTCGGGCGCGGCGACGCCCATCAGCCCGAGCGCGTTGGCGATCGTGGTACGGGCTGCGCGGGAAAGCAACAGCCGCGCTGCGGTCAGCGGCGCATCCTCGGTGACCACCCGGCAGTTCTTGTAGAAGCGGTGGATCGCGGCCGCGAGCTCATCGGTATAGAACGCCAGCCGGTGAGGTTCGCGCCCTTCCGCGGCTTCGCGCACGATATCGGGCCATCGCAGCATCACCCGCATCAGCGGGAGCTCCCACTCGGAGTCGAGCCGGGCCAGCGCCGGCCCGGCGCTTGCCCCGGCGCCGAACGTCAGCACGTTGGCGAGCCGGGCGTGCGCGTACTGCGCGTAGTAGACGGGGTTCTCGCTCGACTGGCGCCGCGCCAGGTCGACATCGAACTCCATCTGCGCATCGGCCGAGCGCAGCAGGAAGAAGTATCGCGCGGCATCCGGACCCACCTCGTCGATCATCTCCTTCAAGGAGATGCCGACGCCTGCGCGTCGCGACATCCGCACCGTTTCCTCTCCACGCTTCACGGAGACGAGCTGGACGAGCAGCACCCACAGTCGGGTCGGGTCGATCCCGAGCACGGCAAGCGCCTCCTTCACTCGGCCCACCTGTCCCTGGTGATCGGCGCCCCAGACATCCACGACCTGGGCGAAGCCGCGCTTCTCGAACTTGTCCCGGTGATAGAGGATGTCGGACCAGAAGTAGGTCGGATACCCATCACGCTTGATGAGGACCTCATCCTTTCCGCTATCGGACTTGAACCAGGTGGCGCCGTCGTACTGGACGATTCGACCGAGCGATGCCAGCTTCGTCATCGTCTCCCGGTCCCATCCCGCGTACAGACTGCTTTCAAGAAATAGATGGTCATGGCGGATGTCCAGCCGGGCCAGGTCCTCCTGGATGCGACTCTGAACCCACTCGATCCCGAACTCGGATAAGGTGGCAGGCTCGGGAGAGATGGCCTTGGCCGTGGCTTCCGTCGCGATTTCCGCGATGTAGTCACCCCTGTATCCACCCTCGGGCACCGGTCGATCGAGGATGTGGGCCTGGATGGATTCGCCAAGCAGGCGAATCTGCCTGCCCCTGTCATTCACGTAGTACTCGCGCTGGACGTCAAACCCCGAGGCCTCCAGAATTCGCGCCGTCACATCGCCGACCACGGCACCGCGGGCGTGGCTGAAGAGCAGCGGTCCGGTCGGATTCGCGCTGACGAACTCGACCTGGACCCTCGTGCCGCGCCCGATCTCACTTCTCCCCCACCGCTCGCCGGCGTCAGTGATGGAGGCGAGCTGTGCCTGCAGCCAGGCGGGCTCGAGGGTGACGTTGATGAATCCCGGCGCCGCCACTGCGGTGCGGCCAAACGATGGCGGGAGGGCCATCGCCGTCGCCAGTTCGTTCGCAATCGTGAGCGGCGGCCGGCGAAGAGTCCCGGCGAGCTTCAGGGGCAGCGTCACCGAGTAATCGCCGCGGGCCGGGTTCTGGGTCCGCTCCACCACCACCGCCGGCAGTTCCGGCGCATCGGGTGGCCAGCCGCTGATGGAGCCAACAGCGTGCCGGACCGACTGATCGATGATGGACGACGGCGATTTCGGCAGCGCCGCGGTCAGGGGTGCGTTCCGAGCGTGACCTGGAGCGTCTGGTTCTTGCCGCCGCGGTAGATCGTGACGCTGACCCTGGTGCCGGGCGCGAACTGGCGGAGCACGTCCTTGAGCGGATGGGTGTCGTCGATGGTTTGGTCATTTACCTTGGTGATGACGTCGTGGACCTTGATGCCGGCGCGGTCCGCCGGCGACCCGGGCGTGATCGCCGTGACCACGGCGCCGACCACCAGCCCATTGGCGGCGGCGGCCGTCTCGTCGAGCTGGTTGTAGGTGACGCCGAGGAAGGGGCGGTTGACGTGCCCGGTCTGGATCAGCTGGTTGGCGATGTCCCGCGCGGCGTTGCCGTCCAGCGCGAAACCGAGGCCGGGGCCGGCGTAGGCCTGCTCGATCGCAAAGTTCACGCCGATGACCTGGCCGGCGGAGTTCAACAGCGGACCTCCGCTATTACCTGGATTGATCTGGGCGTCCGTCTGGATGGCGTTCAGGATGTTTTCCACCTGGCCCGTGGTCGGATTCGGTATCGAGATGAAGCGGTGGAGAGCGCTGATGACGCCCTTCGTGACACTGTTCTGCTGACCGAGTGGGCTGCCGATCGCGATCGCGAGCTGGCCAACCTTGAGCGCACCCGAGTCGCCCCAGCTCAGCGCCGGGAGGTTCTGGGCGTCGACCTTGATGACGGCGACATCGTCCTCAGGACTGGTGCCGATGACTCGGGCATCGAATTTCCTGGCCCCATCGCGGAGGATGACCTGGAGCTGCCGCGCGTTTTCGACGACGTGGTTATTGGTCACGATGTACCCGTCAGAGCGGACGATGAAGCCCGAGCCGATCCCGTGCTGCTCCTGCTGAATGAACATGTCCGGTGACGAGATCGTGGTCTTGATCTCCACGACCGCCTTCCCGTCCTGATCGGCGACGTTGATCACCGCGGATTCCTCGGTGAGCGTGTTCGTAATCGCAGCTCCGGGTGCCACCACCGCGTTGCCGGACGGCGTCACTTTGATGAAGCGCGGGGCCAGCAGAATGGTCGCCGCGGAACCCGCCAGGGCACCGACCAGCGCGCTGATCACGACGATCCCGAGGATGCCCATCCGGCGGCGCGGCGGGACCGGCTTCTCCACCGGCAGAGGCGACAGGGGCGCCGGTTCGGGTGAGGGTGGGAGGTATTGCGGTTCGCTCGCCATCGAACTCAGCCCAATTCTACGCTCGCCTGTTTCAGCGACCGGGGAGCGGAAGCCACGTAAGGACCAACTGCTCGGTGCGCCGGAATCCTGCCTCCTCGTAGACTCGCACGGCCTGGGGATTGTTCTCGCGCGTCCACACGGCCGCGAAGGTAACGTGCCGCTGACGAAACAGCTGCACCGCCTCGCGAAGGAGCTTCCCACCGATGCCCTGAGAACGGAAGCCGGGGTCGACGTAGACCTCCGCGACCTCCGCCTCCAGGCCGGTGCCGGGATTGAAGAACACGCACCAGCAGAGACCCACGACCTTACCCGCGGCGCGGGCCGCCAGGATGACATTCTCGCCAGAGAATCGGGCGGCGGGCGCGTTCGCCACGTCGTGCTCGATCTCCTTCTCGGTCAACTGAGGATGATCGTAGTGACGCTGCTCGGCCAGCATCAGCTCGCGCAGCAAGGGCCGGACCAGGTCGTGCTCGCTTGGATCGAGCACGGCGATCGAGATCTCGGTCGCGCCGGGTCTCTCTATGACTTTGCGGCCGTTGGCACGCCATCGAGCACGCTGCGCAGGGCCTGGGCCGCGCCGAGCAAGCCGGCGGTTTCGACCGGCACGACGAGCTTGGCGTTTTCGCTGTTAGCGAACTTCGAGAGCGTGTCGAGTTGCAGGATGGAGACGAGGATCGGATCAGGCGCGGCGTCCTTGATCGCCTTGTAGACCGTTTCCACCGCCTGGGCTCGGCCCTCCGCCTCGAGGATGGTCGCCTGCCGCAATCCCTCCGCCCGTAGGATGGCCGACTGCTTGTCGCCCTCCGCGGTCTTGATCTGCGCCTGCTTCTGGCCGTCCGCGATGTTGATCTGCGACTGCTGCTGCCCTTCCGATTTGAGAATGAACGCGCGCTTCTCCTGGTCGGCCGTTTTCTGGAGCGCGAGCGCGTTGAGGATCATCTGTGGCGGTGTGATGTCGACGATCTCGATGCGGTTGATCCGGATCCCCCACTTGTCGGTCACCGACTCCATCTGCGCTTGCAGTTGCGCGTTGATCCGCTCGCGCTGGCTGAGCGCGTCGTCCAGGCTCATGCCGCCGAAGATCGCGCGCAGCGTGGTGCGCGAGAGTTGGTCGATGGCGATGAAGTAGTTGCTGACACTGAACAAGGCCAGCTTGGGGTCGACCACCTGGCTGAAGATCGTCGCGTTGACGCTGACCGTGACGTTGTCGCGCGTGATGACGTCTTGCTTGTCGCCGGTGCGGGGCGTCTCGCGGATGTCGACCAGCACCATCGAGTCGACGAGGGGGACGAGAAAGGTGAGACCCGGCTGCCGCACGGAATGGAACTCGCCGACGCGCTTCACCATGCCGACGTAACCCTGCTGGACGATGTTGACGGTACGGGCGATGATGACGATCGCGAGGAGCACGATGACGGCGCCGACAATCAAGGTTGCGGACATGAACTCCACCTCTTCTCAGACGGTCGCGGTTGATGGGGACGACGCTGGGCGAACGATCAGCGTGGTGCTGCGGAGCGCGGTGACAACGACCAGGGTGTTGGCCGGCACGGGGCTGCCATCGTCGGTGAGGGCCGGCCAGAGCTCACCGGCGATCTTCAAGTGGCCCGGCTGCCCCACGCCAAGGATCGGCTCCAGCAGGACGGCCTGCTGACCGACCATGCTGTCGGCTCCGGAGCGCAGGGCGGGCCGGCCCATGTGCAGCCGCTCGACAAGGAATGGCCGCGCGATCAGGATCCCGGCCACGCCGAGAACGCCTAAAACGATGGCCTGAACGAGAAGGTTAAAGCCGAGCAGGCTGGCCAGCGCGGCGCCCAGCGCGCCGATCGTGATGAAGACGGCGAAGAACGCGACCGTCATGACCTCGACGACCGCGAAGGCAATGGCGACGATCACCCAGAACCAGAACGCCGTCATTCGCGGCCATTCTAAGGCCTGACGGGCGCGCGTGCCGGGTGCTCAGGCCGCTTCGGGTTGCAGATGCCCGCGCGCTCGGCGTTCGACGGCGATCGGCACGATGCCGGCGCCCTGGATGACCTCGAGCACCCTAGTTAGCCCGACTTCCTCACGCCCGGCCGGGAAGTCGATGCCGATCACCGACATCGAGGTGTCGCAGTCGGGGCAACTGGTAGCGCCCACGGCCTCTGTGGGATCCCACGTGCGCTGGGCACAGGCGCCGCAGCCGCGGCAGATGAGATCGAACACCATTCCATCTTGGGCACGCACAGGCGTGGATTCCCCACCTCGCTCCACGTCACGTACAACGCCTGCCGCCCGAGGCACCTTGCAGGCGAATCTCCCTCCCCCCTTGCGGGGGTGAAGGCCGCAGTCAGGCGCTGAGGGTTCGGCGCCAGCGAGAGGGCACGTCGCCGTCGTAATCGATTCCGCCCGCTCCGAGGAAAGTCGCGAGCCCGGCGATCGCCTCTCGCGTGACGCTGGCCAGCTGGGTATCGTCGCAACCAGCCTCGACGCTCACCTTCCGGATCGAGAGCCGCCCCCCCTCACGGTTCATGGCTGGGTCGACGCGCGCCACGAGCCGATCCCCATGGAGGACGGGCATCGCGTAGTAACCGTAGCGCCGCTTTGCCGCAGGGACGTAAATCTCCATCGCGTAGTCGAAGCCAAACATCCGGCGAGTACGCGTGCGGTCGATGATCAAGTTGTCGAACGGGGACAGGAGCGTGGTCCGTGGCTTCCACTCGCCCGCCTCGATTCGGTCGAGAAGGGCGAGGTCATCAGCGTGCACATACCAAATGCCCGGCCACGATCGATCCGCGTCTCGCACATTGATGGGTACGATTCGCCCTTGCTTCTCCAAGGAACCCAGCGCCGTCGGCAGATTCACATATTTCCATCGAATGAAGTGGTCGGTGATGTCGGCGGCGGGTGCCACACCGAGCGCACGTAACGAGATCTCGGCCGCCCACCGGACGATCGCGGGCTCTGGCAGGCTGGTCCTCGGCGTCCAATCGGGCAGAAATCTTTCCGAGAGATCCCAGAGTTTTTGACCACCGCGTCGTCCCACCACCATCAGCCGCCCGATCCGCTCGAGGTAGAACAGCATCATCCCCACGTTGCGGCCGTTGTTCCACCCCGAGGTTCGTATGGCGAGGCTCGAGCGGTCCTCGAAGGCGCGCGAGGGCAGTGGGCCATGTTCCCGAATCTGGCGCAGGATGGTGCGCTGCAGCGAGTCGTTCGCTTTCATCCATGCGAGCACGCGCAGCGCCTGCCGCTCGCCTGAAGCGGTGAACCCATGCCAATACCCCTTGCCGGTGGCCACACGACGCATGATCCAGCGGTAGATTGGAAAATGCTCGGTCACCACAATCGACGCGGCATGCGCCCAGGACTCGAACAGCCGGCGCTCCTCCCAGAGCAACGTCTCCAGGTGCTTCGGTTGGTAGGGCCCAACCCGGCTGAAGACAACGAGCTGGTGACTCGGCGCGACCACGTTGGTCGGGTCGAGTTGCAGGAAACCCAGATCCCTGGCGACATCGAGGATCCCGTCGGGAGTGGGCTTGCCGGTCGCACCGCCTAAACGCTGACGCGTGATCGCCAGCCGTCGCGCGGTCTCGGCGGAGATAGTGCGCACCGACGAAGCTTAGTAAAGGGGGTATGCAACCGTCCAACGGCTCGCTACGATGCCGTTGCCAGGCCGACATCGTCGGCGGCAGGGCTGGCACTGGAGGTAAAGATGTCCAACACCGCCATTCGAGGCGCACTCGCGAATGCCATTGCCTATCTCAACGCACACCCCGATGAAGCCCGCTATACCGACAGCCCCGCAACCGCCGTCCTGGAGTCCGGGCTTGCCGTGACGGTCCATGGGCCGCAGGGCATCTCGATCCATACCGACATGCCGAAGTCCGTGGGGGGTACTGACCAGTCGCCCTCCCCCGGGTGGCTGCTTCGCGCCGCCCAGGCCAGTTGCCTGGCGACACTCATCGCCATGCGGGCTGCGCAGCAAGGTCTGGAACCAGGTCGTATCGAGGTCGTCGTCGATAGCGAATCGGATGACCGCGGAATTCTCGGCATCGACGATTCGGTCCCCGCCGGGCCAATGAGCTCGCGGGCACGAGTGCGGATCGGAGGGAAGGGCGCTTCGCCTGAACAGCTCGAAGGCCTCGTCCGGTGGGCCGACGCGCATTGTCCAGTACAGGATGCGGTCAGACGGGCCGTGCCGTGCACCGTCGAGGCCGACAATTAGGAAAGCCGCCTCGGGGATTCGAACCCCGGACCGATGGTTTACGAAACCATTGCTCTACCGCTGAGCTAAGGCGGCTCGCAGCGCTGCGCTATTGTACGGCTCCGACCCAGGGTGGCGGTCGCTTAGCCGGCGGCGACGCCCGCGTGTTCCTTGGCGCCGGCCTTGCGCAGCACGAGTTCGCCCTTCTCGGCATCGACCAGGACGGTGTCTCCCTCGCGGAACTTTCCGTCGAGGACGGCCATGGCGAGCGGGTCCTGGATGCGGCGCTGGATGACGCGCTTGAGCGGGCGCGCGCCGAAGACCGGGTCGTAGCCTTCGTTTGCGATCAGGTCCAGGGCAGCCGGCGTCAGCTGGAGCGTGATCCGCCGCTCGCTAAGACGCTTGCGCAGCCGCTCGAGCTGGATGTTGACGATGTGCTTGATCTGCTCGCGGGTCAGCGGCTTGAAGATGATGATCTCGTCGACCCGGTTGAGGAACTCGGGACGGAAATTGTGCCGCACCGCCTCGAGCACCGCCTTCTCCTTGTCCTCTTCTGTGAGGCTTTGGTCCTGCAGGATGTGGCTGCCGAGGTTCGAGGTCATGATGATGACGGTGTTGCGGAAGTCGACGGTCCGGCCCTGGCCGTCGGTCAAGCGCCCGTCTTCCAGGATCTGGAGCAAGATGTTGAACACGTCCGGGTGCGCCTTCTCGATCTCGTCGAAGAGGATGACGCTGTAGGGGCGGCGGCGCACCGCCTCCGTGAGCTGACCACCTTCCTCATACCCGACGTAGCCGGGCGGCGCGCCGACCAACCGCGCCACTGTGTGCTTCTCCATGTACTCCGACATGTCGATGCGGACCATGGCCTGCTCGTTGTCGAACAGGAATTCCGCCAACGCGCGGGCAAGCTCCGTCTTCCCCACGCCGGTCGGACCGAGGAAGATGAAGGATCCGATCGGTCGATTGGGATCGCTCAGTCCGGCGCGGCCGCGACGGACGGCGTTGGCGACCGCGGTGACGGCCTCATCCTGGCCGACAACGCGCGCGTGCAGCCGCTCCTCCATCTGGATCAGCTTCTGGACCTCGCCCTCCAGCATCTTCTGCACCGGGATCCCGGTCCAGCGGGACACGATCTTGGCGATGTCCTCCTCGTCGACCTCCTCCTTGAGGAGGCGATGCTCCTTCTGGAGCGCCACCAGCTCGGCATTCTTGGCCTCCAGCTCCTTTACGACTTTGGGCGTCTCGCCGTACTTGAGGCGGGCGGCGGCTTCGAAATCCGCCATCCGCTCGGCGCGCTCGGCATCGATGCGAAGTTGCTCCTGCCGCGCCTTGAGCTCGCGGATCTGCTGGATCAGCGCCTTCTCCTGCTGCCACTGCGAGCGCATCACCCGACTCTTTTCCTGCAGGTTGGCCAGTTCCCTCTCGATCGCGTTGAGGCGATCCTTCGAGGCGCGGTCCTGTTCTTTCTTGAGCGCCTGCCGCTCGATCTCCAGCTGCCGAATCTGGCGCTCGATCTCGTCCAGCTCCTGGGGAAGACTGTCGATCTCCATGCGCAGGCTGGACGCGGCTTCATCGATCAGGTCGATCGCCTTGTCGGGCAGGAAGCGGTCGCTGATGTAGCGCTGCGAGAGCACCGCGGCCGCCACGATGGCGGAATCGGTGATCCGCACGCCGTGATGCACTTCGTATTTTTCCTTCAAGCCGCGCAGGATCGAGATCGTGTCCTCGACCGACGGCTCGCCCACGAAGATGGGCTGGAAGCGGCGTTCCAGCGCCGCATCCTTCTCGATGTACTTCCGGTACTCATCGAGCGTCGTCGCGCCGACGGCACGGAGCTGGCCGCGGGCCAGCGCCGGCTTCAGCAGGTTGGAGGCATCCATCGCCCCTTCCGCCGCCCCGGCACCGACCAGTGTGTGAAGCTCGTCGATGAAGAGGATGACCTGACCATTCGATGACTCGATCTCTTTCAAGAGAGCCTTCAGCCGGTCCTCGAATTCGCCGCGGTACTTGGTGCCGGCGATCAATGAACCGAGATCCATCGCATGCACGCGTTTGTCTTTGAGCGACTCGGGCACATCGCCCTGCGCGATCCGCTGGGCGAGCCCTTCGGCGATGGCGGTCTTGCCCACGCCAGCCTCCCCGATCAACACCGGGTTGTTCTTGGTCCGCCGCGAGAGCACCTGGATGACGCGACGGATCTCCTGCTCGCGGCCGATGACCGGGTCGAGCTTGCCCTCGCGCGCCAGGGCAGTGAGATCTCGCGTGTATTTCTCTAATGCTTGGAACTTGGATTCGGGCGTGGCATCGGTCACCCTCGACGAGCCGCGCACCTTGGTGAGAGCCTCGAGAATCTTCTCGCGCGTGATGCCGGCCCGTTGCAAAATCCGGGCGCCTTCGCTGTTCGCTTCATCGACGATCGCGAGCAGCAGGTGCTCCGTCGAGAGGTACTCGTCCTTGAGCCGCTCCATCTCCGTCGAGGCCGCATCGAGCAGCCGGCGAAGGCGGGAACCGAGGTACGTCTCAGCCCCGTAGACCTTGGGCAGCTTATCGAGCTGGGCTTTGACGTCGGACGCGACGCGAGCCGGATCGACGCCAGCCTGCCGCAGGATGGGCGGAACGGTCCCCTCCTGCTGCTGCAGCAGGGCGAGGAGCAGGTGTTCCGGCGTGATCTCCTGGTGCTGGGCTTCCTGGGCAAGCGTCTGCGCTTGCTGGATAGCCTCCTGCGTCTTCTCTGTCAATCGGTCAGGACGGAACGGCATAGTGTGGGTGTACCCGACTCAGAATATCCCTTAAACGACCCCGCCGCCGCCCCCGCCCTGACCCTCCCCCGGAGGGGGAGGGGAAAGAGGGAGGCTTGGAAAGAATGCGGCCTGGGCTAGACCTCTTTGAAGTCGGCATCGACGACGTCGCCATCGCCCGACTTGCCCGAGTTGGGGCCTTCCGTGCCGGTGGCCGACTGGGCCCCCGCGCCGGCGCCCTGCGCCTGCCGGTAGACGGCTTCGCCGATCTTCTGCATGGCGGTCGCCAGCTCCTGGCTGGTGGACCGCATGCGCTCGACGTCGTTGTCCTTGATCGCCTGCTTCACCGGCTCGATCTTGCTCTCGACCTCTGAACGGACCGAGGCGTCGATCTTGTCGGCATTCTCCTGCAGGACTTTCTCAGCCTGGTAGACGAGGCTGTCCGCCTGGTTGCGAGCCTCGACTTCCTCACGGTGCTTGCGGTCTTCCTCGGCGTGGGTCTCGGCGTCCCTCACCATCTTCTGAACCTCGTCCTTGTTCAGGGTGGTGGAGGCGGTGATCGTCACCTTCTGTTCCTTTCCGGTACCAAGGTCTTTGGCCCGCACGTTGAGGATGCCGTTGGCGTCGATGTCGAAGGTGACCTCGATCTGGGGCATTCCGCGGGGTGCCGGCGCGATGCCGTCGAGGTGGAACTTGCCCAGCGTCTTGTTGGCCGACGCCATCTCGCGCTCGCCTTGTAGGACGTGGATCTCGACCGAGGGCTGGTTATCCGACGCGGTCGAGAACACCTGGCTCTTCGACGTCGGGATCGTCGTGTTGCGCTCGATCAGCTTGGTGTTGACCCCACCGAGGGTCTCCAGGCCGAGCGACAGCGGCGTGACGTCGAGCAAGAGGACGTCCTTGACTTCGCCCTTGAGCACGCCCGCCTGGATGGCGGCGCCCACGGCGACGACCTCGTCCGGGTTGATGCCACGATGTGGCTCCTTGCCGTTGGTGAGCTTCTTGACCAGTTCCTGGATGGCCGGCATCCGGGTGGCGCCACCGACCAGGATCACCTCATTCAGCTCGCCCGGCGTCAGTTCCGCATCCTTGAGGGCGGCGTGGAACGGAGCCACGCAGCGCTCGCTCAGGTCGGCGGTCAGCTGCTCGAACTTGGCACGGGTGATCTTGATCTCGAGGTGCTTGGGGCCGTTCTGGTCGGCGGTGATGAACGGCAGGTTGACCTCGGTTTCTACCCGGCTGGAGAGCTCGATCTTGGCCTTCTCCGCCGCCTCGGTCAGACGCTGCAGCGCCTGGCGGTCCTGCCGAAGATCGATGCCCTGTTGTTTCTTGAACTCGTCAGCGATGAAGTCCACGAGCCGGCGGTCGTAATCGTCGCCGCCGAGGTGGGTATCGCCGTTGGTCGCCTTGACCTCGAAGACGCCCTCGCCGATCTCCAGCACGGACACGTCATAGGTGCCGCCACCGAGGTCGAACACGAGGATCTTCTCGTTCTCCTTCTTGTCGAGGCCGTAGGCGAGCGCGGCCGCGGTCGGTTCGTTGATGATGCGCACGACGTTGAGACCGGCAATCTCGCCGGCGTTCTTCGTGGCCTGACGCTGCGAGTCGTTGAAGTAGGCCGGCACGGTGATCACCGCGTCCGTGACCTTCTCGCCGAGGTAAGCTTCCGCGTCCGTCTTCAGCTTCTGCAGGATCATGGCCGAGATCTGCTCGGGGGTGTAGCGCTTTCCCTGGATTTCGACCTCGACCCGGCCGTCCTTCCCGGCGACGACCTTGTAGGGCACCATCTTCCGCTCAGTCTCGACCTCGTCGTACTTGCGACCCATGAAGCGCTTGATCGAGTAGACGGTGTTCTCCGGATTGACGGCCGCCTGCCGGCGGGCCAGCTGGCCCACGAGGCGCTCCCCCGACTTCGTAAAGGCGACGACCGACGGCGTCGTTCGACCGCCTTCGGCGTTCGGAATGACGACCGGCTCGCCGGCTTCCATGACGGCGATTACCGAGTTCGTGGTCCCTAGATCGATGCCTACAGTCTTTGCCATCTTTCGACTCCTTGAGTATGTGCGGCCCCCGGGCGCGCGGCGCCGGAGGCAAGCTGCGCCGTTTATACCCTCGTGATTTCGGCGCTAAACGAATCCGACCAGCGTGCTTTAGCTTGCCGTGCGTGGGTAGAGTTAGTCTAGGAGCGAATGCGTACGGTGATCGTGGGCTGCGGGCGGGTCGGCTCCAGCCTGGCCCGGCAGCTGAGTGAAGAGGGCGACGACGTCACAGTGGTGGATTCCAGTGAAGCAGCCTTCAACCGGCTGGGCGAGGATTTTGCCGGCGAGATGGTGTTCGGCTCGGCGGTCGATGAGGACATCCTCCGCCGCGCCGGGACGGACCGCGCCGATTCGTTCGTGGCCGTGACCAACGCCGATACCACCAACATCATGGCCGCACAGCTGGCGCAGCACGAGTTCGGTGTCAAGAAGGTGATCTGCCGGATCTATGACCCGGCACGGGCGGACCTCTACGCCGAGCTGGGCATCGAGACCATCTGCCCGACGACGGTTGGCGCGGAGAAGGTCAAGCGCTTCTTCGAGAAGTAGTGAACGCCCCGACATGACGCCGTATCGTTTCACCCGGATCATCGGCTTCGTCTCCCTCGTGATCGGCGTGCTCATCCTGGCGCGTGACGTGATCGAGGTGCACTCGGTGCCTTATGGCATCGCCGGCGTCGGCCTGCTGGCCTTCGGTGCCTGGCGCCTGCAGGCGGCCGGCCGGCTGCGCCCTTGAACCTCGTCCTCAGCCCGCTCGGGATCACCCTGGCGGTCGCCTTCACGGTCGGGCTGGCCGGGACGCTCGGCTGGATGCTGCGCGTACCAGCGCCGGCCCCCCGCGGCGCAACCAGCAGCGTGCGGTCGGTGGAGGCGATCCGCAAAGTCCTGGTGCCGATCCTCGACCTCGGCGCCTCGGTTCGCGCGGTGGAGCTGGCCGCCCGCCTCAACCAGGGACACAAGGCCGAGATGGTGATCGTCTACGTGCACGAGATCCCGCTCCAGTCGCCGCTCGTCATGCCGGAGAAGGACCCGCGCATTCAGCGGGCCCTCGACGCCGCCGCCTTCATCGCCACGCAGCATGCCATTACGCCGCGCACCAAGGTCAACGTCGCCCGCCAGGCCGGCCACCGAATCGTCGAGATTGCCCGGGAGGAGAACGCGGACCTGATCGTGATGGGCATCAGCCACCAGAACCGGCCGAATGAAAGCCCGCTGGGGCGGGTCGCCGAACACGTCGTTCGAAACGCGCCCTGCGAGGTTGTCGTCGACCGGGTCCCGCGGCAGAAGGTTTCGCTGATCCCGACCGAGTTCAGCTAGCCTCCACCCTCCCTCCCCCAGAGGGGGAGGGAAATATGGACTCAGCCGGTCGCCTGGTAATAGACGGCCACGGTCGCGATCGCATTGCTGAGTGCATGCAGCAGGATGTTGTTGGTCAGCCAGCCGGTCCTGACGTAGACCACGGCCAACGCGATCCCCATGTACATGAAGGTCGGCAAGAGCGCCGGGCTCACTGCGGGGCTGGCATGGGCCAGGCCGAAAGCAATCGCACTGAGTAGCACCGCCGCCCACAAGGGGACTCGAGTCCGGAGCAGCCGGAAGAGCATGCCCCGGAAGAACGCTTCCTCGCAGATGGGGGCGGCGACGGCGGTCGCCAGCAGCGCGAGCAGCAGCAGGCCGATTCCACCGGGCCGCTGCACGAAGATGAGGCGGCTGTTGCTGGGAACGATTCGGCCACCGTTGAAGACAACGGCCGAGGCAGCGGAAACGATGATGATGCCCAGGTACCAGGGGATTAGCAGGAGGAGCGTCAGCCCGACGTCACGCAGCGTCGGCCAGCGCAGTCCAAGGAACGCCAGGGGCGCCCGCAGTCGGCGCAGCGCAACGGCGATCCCCGCGCCGAAGGCGAGGTAGACGGCGAGCGTGGCGGTGAGCGAGATCGTCTCCAGGTTGGCGCGGTAGAAGGCGCGGTTGCTGCGAACCAGGCCTACCAGCACGGCAAACACGAGGACGATGCCGAGCAGCGTGAAGGCGATCACCGGAAGAAGGTCGAGCCAGCGCAGCCGGTCCGCCGCCTGGGGCGGTGCGGCCGGGGACCCCCCTTCCATCGCCTTCATTATCGGCAGGCGGAGGGAGTTCAGCCGGCAAGGCGGTTGCTGAGCCGATCGCCGTACGGCAGGCCCAGCGTCGCTCGGATCTCCAGGCTCAGCCGCGCGAGCACGACCTTCGACTTCAGAAAGTAGCGCTGAACGTTGGGAGCGGTGTGCCACCACAGGTTGTCTTCCGGCGTGGTGTTGCTCAGGATCCAGATCGGGATCGCACCGGAGACCGAATCATCGGCCCAGCGCTCGATCAACTCCCGGCCGTCGAGGTCCGGCAACTTGAGATCGACCAGGATCAGTGCCGGGACGCGGTTGCGAACGAAGCTATCCGCTTCCTGGCCGGTGCGCCTGTGCTCGAGAGGGATGCCATCGCGGCGAAGCTGCAGCAGATAGAGGTCGGCGAGATCCGGATCGTCGTCGATCAAGAGGACCCTTCTCTCCCACGTCACACCAGCGACATTAGGAGAGCAAGCTTTCGGGTGACGTTGCGTCAGTTTGCTGAGCGGTTGCCGGCGGCTTCGGGTCAGGCCGCCGGTCGCATCCGGTTTTTTGCGGTGCGATAGGCATCGTAGGCGCAAAAGGCCCAGAGCCCGAGTCCACCGAGGTCCAGTGGAATCCCGAGCGCGGCGCCCACCACCGTCAGGTCGAGCTCCGTGCCGATCACGAGCGGACCGACGATCGCGGCGAAGAAGGCCAGCCCCTTCACCGGTGCGCCCGCGTACCAGTGACCGAGACCCGGAATGAGCGACAGCCGCGCGGCGCGGCCGGGGTTCAGCGGCCGGTTCTTCTTGAACTTCTCGGTTCCATCGATGATCTCGCCCTGGACCGGCTGAACCTGAAGCTGCGCGCCGCAGTAGGGACAGAACGCCGCCTCGGCCGCCCCTGAGCGCCGACAGCGCGGACACGTCTGCATAGATGCAGCGTACTAAGTTTTCGTGCAGATTCAAGGCTTGCCCGCATGTAGCATTACCGACGGTGCCGGCACCCGAATCGCCGTCGGTCCCCGTGACTGGAGCCGGGAAATTGAAGCGCTCGCTGGGTGAGGCGATCGCCGAGCAGGTGCATGACGGCGACACGATCGCGCTCGGACTTGCCCTGGAGTCCGGCATCCCGTTCGCCGCCGTGCACGAGATCATCCGCCAGCAGCGCCGTGACCTGACGCTGATCGGTCCCATCTCCGACATGGCGTTCGACCAGCTGATCGCGGCCGGCACGGTGGCCAAAGTGATCGCGGCGTGGGTGGGGAACGTCGCCGGGGGGTCCGGATACGGCTTTCGGCGCGCCTACGAGCAGGGCCAGCCACGGCGCATCGTGATGGAGGACCACTCCAACTTCACCGTCGGATTGGCACTGAAGGCGGCGGCGATGGGGCTCCCGTACCTGCCGACCTTCACCGGGCTCGGCGGCGATATCGTTCGGGGCCATCCCCGCATCCGGCCGATCGATGATCCGTTCGGCGGCCCGAACCTGCTCGCGGTCGGCGCGCTGCAGCCGGACGTCGCCATCATCCACGTCCAGCGCGCGGACCCGCAGGGCAACGCCCACCTGTGGGGAAACCTCGGCCTCACCGTTGAAGCGGCCTATGCCGCGCGCCGCACGATCGTGATCTGCGAGGAGGTCGTGCCGGACGCGGTGATCCGCAGCGATCCCAACCGGACCCTGATCCCCGGCTTCCTCGTGACCGCGGTGGTTGAGGAGCCGGGTGGCGCCCTCCCCTCCTCCGTGCAGGGTTACTGGCGGCGCGACTTCGAGCCGTTTCTCGCCTACCACCGGATCTCACGGACGCCCGAAGGCTTTCAATCGTGGTTGCGCGAGTGGGTCCTCGACCTCCCCGACCGGCCGGCGTACTTACGGCACATGGGTGAGGCGGCACTCGAGCGGCTGCGGGTCACCGATCGACGGCTCGCGGCCGAGGCGAACTTCGCGCCATGACCTCGCGCTATACCCGGCGGGAGTTGATGGTGGTCGCGGCCGCCCGCGAGATCCGTGACCACGAGGTCGTCTTCGTCGGCATGCGCCTTCCCCTGCTCGGCTTCGGGCTGGCCAAGGCGACGCACGCGCCGAACGCGGTCGGGCTGTTCGAGAACGGCGTCATCCGCGACCGGCCCGCCGAGGCCTTCATCTACACGATGGGCGATCCGCCCAACATCGTGGGCGCGGTCGCCTGCCTGGGCCTGGTGGACGTCATGAGCCTGCTGCAACAGGGCCGCGTCGATGTGGGCTTCATCGGTGGGGCGGAGGTCGATCCACGCGGCAACCTCAACACCACACGGACCAGCGGCAGCGGCGCGCTTACCCGTCTTCCCGGCAGTGGAGGTGCCGCCGACATCGCGTCGCTGGCCGGCCGGACGGTATTGATCATGGAGCACGAACCGCGCCGTTTTCGCGAGCGGGTCGACTACATCACCTCCCCGGGGCACTTCCCCGGCCGGCGCCGCGGCGGTCCCGCTACCCTGATCACCACGCTGGGCGTCTTCGACCTCTCGACCGGCCGCGTTCGGGCCGCCAGCCTGCACCCTGGCGTCACGCCGCAGCAGGTGCGGGAGGCGACCGGCTTCCCGATCACGATCGACGACCACACGCCGGCCACGGCGATACCCTCGGCCGATGAGCTGACCTACATCCGTCATGCAGATCCGGAAGGGTTCTGGACGGGCGATAGCATGAAGAGCGGATGAGCGCGGTCGCCCTATCGTGGTCACCGACCAGGGAGCAGGCGCAGAGCAGCCGGCTCTGGCGTTTCATGCAGCAACATCACTGCGCGAGCTACCCGCAGCTCTGTGAACGAGCGGCGCATGACCCCGACTGGTTCTGGGACGCGTTGGTCAAGGAGCTCGGCATCGTGTGGTCGGCGCCCTACCAGGTGGTGATGGATACCTCAGCCGGCCTTCCCTTCACCCGCTGGTTTCCGGATGGTCTCCTCAATGCCTATGACTCAGCCGTGCTTCGCCACCGCCGGTCGGATCCAGACCGCGTCGCGCTTATCGGCGAGACCGAGGCGGGGACGGTCCGGCAGCTGACCTACGCGCAGCTGGAGGACGCGGTCGAGCAGACGGCCGCCGGCCTTCGCGCGATCGGCGTCCAGCGCGGCGTAGCGGTCGGCCTCTATCTGCCCCTGGTGATCGAGAACGCGGTGGCCCTGCTCGCC
>WNEY01001103.1_pt1 | contig 18514 bp, 17 predicted proteins | sample 5400531 | NCBI WGS metagenome assembly WNEY01 (sample SAMN13153338, study PRJNA577476) | soil metagenome | isolation source: 200 cm saprolite under Douglas fir tree site 1 | place: USA:California | collected 2015-04-18
GTCGCCGGATTAAAATTGAAAAAACCCCGCCCACCGCGACGGGGTTTTTCATTTTTGGCCTCGTGCACGGATACTCCCCGAGAGTCGCGAGGCGAAGCCGAGTCCCGATTCATCGGGATCGCCGGGATTATTACCACAGGGGTCAGGGATTAGGGGTTAGGGAAAGCCCAATCCCGAATCCCCAGGCCAACAGTTGACAGTTCACAGTCAACAGTAAGAACGAGGGGCTCGCGCTGCGAGCCCTTTTTGCTTTTCGCCGGCCCGTCTGTCATCTGAAATCTTGAATCTGGAATCGCCCTCAGCGCGCCCGGTTCCTTGACGGGCCCTCCGCCAGAAACTACACTCTAGGGGAAAGGTTGCCCCATGGGTTTGACGTTTATCGAAGCGACCATCGCCAATCCCGCCAAGCCACGGAAGACTGTCCGGCTAAAATTCCTGGTGGATTCGGGCGCGGCGTATTCGGTGGTTCCGGCCTCGGTCTTACGTCGCATGGGCATCAAGCCACGCACCACGCGCCGATTTATTCTGGCCGACGGAAGCACCGTGACCCGGCGTATGGGCGAGGCCCTGTTTCGTTTCGATAATCACGAAGGCACCTCTCCGGTTATCTTCGGCCAAAAGGATGATAGCGTTCTTCTCGGCAGTGTCTCTCTGGAGGTGCTGGGGTTCATCCTTGACCCTCTCAAGCGCGAACTCCGGCCTCTGCCCATGATTCTGGCCCCTCACGCTCCGCATTGAGCCACGCCGTTCCCTGCGTCATGCTGATCCCGCTCTGCGGGAGAAGCATCTCGCTCGGGCCTTTCCCGAAAAGCCGCGGACCCCGCCAGGCGGGGTCCACGCTACCATCTGCCGGGCTCAGGACGACCCCATGAAGACTTCGCCGAGTAGAACTGCCCCATCATGAGCGACGCCATCCAAATCGGTATCGTTGGCGATTTCAACTCCGAGTTCCATTCTCACCTGGCCACGAATGCGTCCTTGCGGCACGCCGCGCTGCGGCTCAACGTGCGGGTCGAGTCGCGCTGGCTTCCGACGCCTTTGCTGGTTGGAAGCGCGCGCGAGCCGGTGCTCGCCCAGGCAGTGCCCGCCTGAAGGCGGCCTCTACGAAAACCCGCTTTCACACACACTCTTAATGGCCGGAGGCCGGCCCAAGAAAGCCCTTTGATTCCCCCCTCGAGTTGTGGGAAAATAACGGCTCTGCTGAAGTGTCAGACCGACCGCTTACGCGCCGTCTCGTTTTTGATTCTGCCTCTTCAGCCGAAATGCCCGTGAGAAGGAGTGCACACGGGCCGAAGGAGCTGAATCGGTGAAAAAACTTTACGTGGGCAATCTGCCCTTTCAAGCGAACGAAAACGAGTTGCAGGACTTTTTTGCCGGCGCGGGGGTCAAGGTCACCGCCGTCAACGTCATCCGGGACCGCTTCTCAGGCGAGCCGCGAGGCTTCGGCTTCGTCGAAATCGGCTCTGACGAGGACGCTGAGCGCGCGATCCAAACGCTGAACGGCCAGGAATTTCTCGGGCGCAAGCTGGTGGTCAACGAAGCGAGGCCTGTCCGAGAAAGCGGCCGTGGCGGTGGTGGTGGCGGTGGCGGTGGGGGAGGTCGAAGGGGCGCAGGTGGTGGGCGCGGCGGAGGCCGCCAGCGCAACTGGTAGCAGCCATTCAAGCCTCTTTCCGTACCGTATTTTGTGTCGGCCATCTGACTGCGCACGCGGAGGGCAAAATCCGATCGCAGGGGGGCGCGGCTTGCCTTTTTCAGCCCGCTCATCTGCCGTGGCCATTCCGCCAGGCGCGGCTCCAAGATAGGCTTGACTTTCAAGCCAAATCGGATAGCGTACCCACATTATGAATTCTCTCCTGATCTATCCGGAGTGGCCGGATACCTACTGGAGTTTTAAGCACGCGCTCCCGTTTGAGGGCAAACGCTCCGCCTATCCGCCGCTGGGCCTGCTCACCGTCGCTTCCATGCTGCCCAAGCATTGGCAGAAAAAGCTGGTGGATACGAACGTGCGCCCGCTGACCGACGCCGACCTCGAGTGGGCTGATGTGGCTCTGCTGAGCGGGATGCTGGTGCACAAGCAGGACCTGCTCGCGATCCTGGCGCGCTGCCGCGCCCGGGGCCTGCGGACGGTGATCGGCGGGCCGGTGACGAGCAGCGTCGAAGAGCTCCCCCTCCACGCCGACCACGTGGTCATCGGCGAGGCCGAAGACCTGATCGCCGACCTCGCGGCCGATCTCGAGCGGGGAACGGCAAAACCGGTCTACCGCGCGCGCGAACTGCCGGGGCTGGATACGACTCCGCTGCCCGACCTCAGCCTGATCAACCCCAAATACTACAGCGCCATGGCCATCCAGTACTCGCGCGGCTGCCCGTTCAATTGCGAGTTCTGCGACATCATTGAGATTTACGGCAGGAAGCCGCGAACGAAGTCACCCGCTCAAGTCGTGACCGAACTCGACCAGCTCTACCAGTCGAAGTGGCGCGGGTCGGTGTTCATCGTGGATGACAACTTCATCGGCAACAAGAAAAAGGTGAAGGAGCTGCTCCCCGTTTTGAGGGATTGGAATGTGCAGCACCAGCGCCCGTTCACGTTCTTCACCGAAGCCTCGGTGAACCTAGCCGATGACGCGGACCTCTTGCAGATGATGAAGGACGCATGCTTCACGCGCGTCTTCCTGGGCATCGAAACTCCGGTCGAGGCAAGCTTGAAGGAGGCCCAGAAACTGCAGAACACCCGACGAAGCCTGATGGAGAGCGTGCGGCGCGTCCAGAGCTACGGGATGGAAGTGATGGCAGGGTTCATCGTGGGCTTTGACAACGACCCCGAGGACGTCTTCGACAAGCAGGTCGAGTTTATCCAGGAGAGCGCCATCCCGCTGGCGATGGTGGGGCTGCTGCTGGCGCTGCCCGGCACGCAGCTCTACCGACGGCTCATGAAGGAGGGCCGGATCGTGGACGAAGGCCGCGGGGACAACATGGACCTCCGGCTCAACTTTATCCCCAGGATGAATGCCGAGCGGCTGGTGGAAGGCTACCGCTCCATCCTCCGGCGCATCTACCACCCGGACGCCTACTATGAACGCGTCCGGCGATTCCTGGCCCAATACCGCCCCACGCACCACCGGCCTCGCTCGCTCTCCGACTATCTCGCCCTGGGCCGCTCCATCCTGAAGCAGGGAGTGCTCGGCGAGGCCCGAGCCAGCTACTGGAAATTCTTCCTGCAAGCCGCCACCCGCTACCGCCACGCCTTCGACACCGCCATTACCCTGGCCATCATGGGCTACCACTTTCAGACGTTGACCCGGGTCGTCTGCGACGCCGAGTGACGGCGCCCGGGCCCGACGACTGCGGCCTACGCCGAAAACTCCCTCAAAAACAAGATGAAGCGGGCGCGCCGCGAGCGCCTCAGCCCGCGCTTATTCCCGCTACGGCTCGCGCCGCGTTGCGACAAGGACGCCGATGTTTGAAACGCAGAACGGGACCAGGAAGGTGAGCGCGCCCTTAATCCACACCGCCGGCGTGGCTCGCCCGCGGAGGACGTCGTCGAGGTGGTTGATGACGAAAAGCACGCACCCGACGATCAAGGCGACGCGGACAGTTTTTTTCAGGAAGGGACGATGCGCGACCACTCGCAGGGCCTCGCGCCAAGTGGTCCAGGTGGGTTGCTCGGCTTCGGCCAAATCGAGCTCCATCGCTCGGCCCAATATCCACGAGTCTGAAGGTTTCTGCAACAAGTGTTCATCGGCGCTCGCGAGGCATCCGGGACGCGACCGGGCGGGAACTTGCTCGCCGCCGGAGAGTCTTGGAGAACGGCGCGCCGGCCGTCACAGTACTTCAATCTTGTCGCTGGGGCGGATCACTCCGGACTTGACGACGCGCACGCAAATCCCCCCGTTCGGGCCGAGCAGGGCGCGAGTCATCCCGGGCTGCGTAATCGACTGGATGTAGGCGCAGGGCGGGCGAGGACGGTCGTACTCGAGCACCGCTTCGCCGACGGCAAACTGCTTGCCCCTGAGCTCGTGCAGCCGCACGCCGCGAGTGATGATGTTCCGCCGGTGCTCACCGTTGCCGACGCGCAGGTTTGTCTCCGCGGCGATTTTGTCGAGCGTCTCGCCCTCGATCAGCGTCACCTGGCACTCGTCCGACCCCGACCAGTACCCGGTGCGGCTCATGTAGCGGTCACCCCGCAGGCCGCAGCCGGCGACGGCTTCCACCAGGTCCGCTTTTTGCATCGCGACCCCGCCTGCCGAGGCGATGTAGATTTCCTGAACCACCCCTTCCATCGTTTGAGCCTCCCTCCCGTCCGCGTCCCGGGTCTCCACGCCCACGGTCATCGTGCGCGCCTTTATTGTAATCCAGGCTGTCCTAGCAACCACCCTGAGCGAAGGACTTCTCCCTTCCCTCCAGGGGCACCTTTCACACACGTGATGCTTCGCTCAAACTCAGAGATGACAGAGGCACGCCGGTTGCGCTCGAAAATGATTTCGCTCGAGAATCTTTTGGACTTGGCTTGTGGACTCGGCTCTCGCGCTAGCTCGCGGGTTCGCCCGCTGGCGTGGTGACGGTCGCCTCCTGCTTTTGCCGGGAAAGGACTTTCTCGACCAGAGCCGGAAAATTATAGGTGAAGACGCGGCCGCAGTTGCGGCAACTCCACGTGGCCTGCTTGATCTCCACGTGGTTCCAATTGACGCACCCGCAAGGGCAAATGACCTGGAGCCCTCTGCCGCTGTGGCCTTGAACAATTTTGACGTCATCGGGCCCAACCGGAAAGTTCATCTCGCTCTCCCTGATAATGGCTGATGGTCCGTTTTTGCGCGGGCTTGAAAGCTGCCCCAGAGACAGGACATAAAAACTCGAACATTCTATGTTACTACGCGCGCGGGCGCAGAGGGGAGTGGGTCGGGCCCGGGCTGAGAGCAGGTGGTTTGATAGAGGTGCCGGATTCGAGATTGGAAATTTGTGCTAGACTCCCCCCTGCTCCGGCAAAGGGGCGTCGAAGGGGGGACAGAGATGGCCCAGACAAAGTCCAGTCCGAAAGTCTATGACGTCGTCATCGTCGGTTCGGGCGCCGGCGGAGGCATCGCCGCCTACGTCCTGACGCGGGCCGGCGCCAAGTGCCTGATGCTCGAAGCGGGGAGCTGGTACGACACGGCGAAAGAATCAAAAATGTTCGAGTGGAACTACAATGCCCCGCACCGCGGCGCCGCGACGCCGCAGAAACCTTTCGGATACTTCGACGCCATGGTGGGCGGCTGGCAAGTAGAAGGCGAACCCTACACCGCCGCAGCGGGCAGCGAGTGGATGTGGTGGCGCTCGCGCATGCTGGGAGGGCGGACCAACCACTGGGGCCGCATCTCCCTGCGCATGGGCCCTTACGATTTCAAACCCTACAGCCGGGACGGCAAAGGCTTTGACTGGCCGATCACTTATGACGACCTGGCCCCCTATTACGACAAGACCGAAGAGCTGATCGGAGTGTTCGGGTCAACTGAAAACCTGGAGAACACGCCGGACGGAAAATTCCAGCCGCCGCCGAAGCCGCGTTGTTACGAACTCGTCGTCCAGAAGGCTTGTCAAAAGCTCGGCATCCCCTGCGTCCCCTCGCGCCTTTCAATCATCACTCGTCCGTTGAACGGCCGGCCGGCCTGCCACTACTGCGGGCAGTGCGGCAGGAGCTGCGCGACTTCTTCGAATTTCTCATCGCCCACCGTGCTCCTGCCGCCCGCGCTCGCTACGGGGAACCTTGAAATCCGCTGCGACGCCATGGCGCGAGAAGTCCTGGTGGATTCCGAGGGGCGCGCGACGGGCGTCTCCTACATTGACAAAAAGACCCGCAAGGAAGTCCAGGTGCGAGGGAAGATCGTCGTGCTGGCCGCGAGCGCTTGCGAAACGGCGCGTATTCTTCTCAACTCCCGAAGCCGGATTTTCCCGAACGGGCTCGCCAACTCGAGCGGACTGGTGGGCAAATACCTCATGGATACTGTGGGAGCAGACGGCTCGGCCGGCTTCCTGCCCGTCCTCATGGACCTGCCTCCCCACAACTGCGACGGCGTGGGCGGGATGCATCTCTATATGCCGTGGTGGAATTACCAGAAGCAGCTCCGGAACGAGTTGCCGTTCGCGCGCGGGTATCACATCGAGTTCGGCGGCGGGCGGGATATGCCCGGGCCGACGAGCGGATACGGCGCGGAGCGCTTCCTGGGCGGCGGGTACGGCGTGGAACTCAAGCGCGGTGTGCGCAAAATTTACGGCGCGTTCGTCGGCTTCTCCTGCCGCGGAGAAATGATTCCCAACAAGGACAGCTACTGCGAAATCGACGAGAACGTGGTGGACCAATGGGGCATTCCGGTCCTGAAGTTCCACTTCAAGTGGACCGATGATGAAATCCTCATGGCCAGGCACGCGCGCGAGACTTTCCGCGAAATCATCGAGACCGCCGGAGGTGAAGTCCTCAGAACGTTCGGGCCGGAGGATAACTGGGGGATCTCACGCGGTGGCGAAATTATCCACGAGGTCGGCACGACGCAGATGGGAAATAATAGAAGGATGTCGGTCTTAAATCCCTTCTGCCAGGCCTGGGACTGCAAGAACCTGTTCGCGACCGACGGCGCCCCGTTCGTCAGCAACGCGGACAAGAACCCGACGCTGAGCATCATGGCGCTCGCCTGGCGCACTTCGGAGTACGTCGCGGACCAGGTGAAGAAAATGAACATTTAAGCCGGCGGGCGCGAGGCCGGGGGCTGGAACGGAAAACTGTCCAGGCCGTCGCCACTCGCTACGCTTGCCCTGGGGGGGACCATGGAAGAGAAGAAAAAAAGCAACCAGCGCAGTTCACTCGGGCGACGGGAGATGCTGAAGGTCATGACCTCCGTCCCCGCCGCGGCTTTGATCCCGCTCGCGCCCGCTCGGGCGGCGAATACCGTCATTGAGCCCGCGCAGCGCGCGGCGGCCGCAGCAACCAAGGCGACGACCCAGCGGAAGGTCTTGAATGACCACGAGTGGAAAACGGTCCGCCTGCTCTGCGATTTAATCATTCCTGCCGACGAGCGGAGCGGCAGCGCCACGCAGGCCGGCGTGCCGGAATTTATTGACGACTGGCTGGACTTCAGGGGCGGCCAACTCCTCGCCGAAATCCGCGGCGGGCTCACCTGGCTTGATATGGAATGCAACCGGCGGTTCAATCACGATTTCGCGGATTGCGCGGACGCGGAACGGAAACAGATCATAGATCGCATCGCTTACCCCGATAAAGCGGCGCCGGAAGACGCCAGCGCCGTGGCGTTCTTCAATCAATTGCGTGGACTCGTTGTGAGCGGATTCTTTTCCAGCGAAACGGGAGTGAAGGACTTGCCCTACCTCGGGAACACCATGGTGGCGGAGTGGAAGGGGTGCCCGCCTGAAGCGCTGAAGAAGCTCGGGCTCACTGGCGGCGAGAAGGCCTGAGGCGCCCGCGGTCAACTGATTTTCTCGCAAAGCACCACGCGCTCTTCGTTGTCAATTTCGTGCAGGCGGACTTCGATCACCTCGCTGTCCGAAGTCTGCACCGTCCGGCCGACGTAATTGGCCTGGATGGGGAGTTCGCGGTGGCCGCGGTCGATCAGCACGCAGAGCTCGACGCGGCGCGGCCGGCCGCGATCCACGAGCGCATCGAGCGCAGCCCGCGTCGTCCTTCCGGTGTAGAGCACGTCGTCCACCAGAATCACCGTCTTGCCATCCACCGAAAAGGGCAACGTCTCGCCCTGGACGACGGGTTTCTTATCGATGGTCGAGAGGTCGTCGCGGTAAAAAGTGATGTCGAGAATCCCCACAGGGGTCGCGACCTTTTCGATTTCGGAGACCTTCTGGGCGAGGCGCGAGGCCAGGGGGACGCCGCGTCGCCGCACGCCCACGAGGACCAGACCTTCGACGCCGTTATTCCGCTCCAGGATTTCGTGGGCGAGCCGCACCAGCGTGCGGTCGATTTCCGACGCCGACATCAACTGGGCCTTCTCGCGCACGCCCGCTTTTGCCTTCGCCGCTTCGGGTCCACGATGGGTCATGGGAACACTCGGAGGGATTATAGCCCACCGAGACTTCAGGGAGTAGAGACTCGGGACCGACTCGAAGGAGCGGCACTTCACTTTTTTGCCTGGTAGGCGCGGCGCAGGTCGCGGACGTAATGGTCGGCTTCGCGCGTGGGCTTGGGGATCCGGAAACCGTCGAGGCACCGCCGGACGAGGCGGACCGCCGAGGCAAGCGAGATTCGGTGCCCCTGCGTCACGTAGATGGGCTTGACGTTTTCGCGAGTGCGCAGGACGGTCCCCACGCGCTCGCCGCGGAAGTCGAGCGCAGCAGTCGAGCCGGCACCGAGCGCGGGCTGCTCGTGCTCACCGACCAAGAGCGATTTGGCGCAGCCGATCGTGGGCTTGTCGAAGAGGACCCCGATGTGACAGGCGATGCCGAAAAGACGCGGGTGGGCCCGGCCGTGGCCGTCAATCAAAATCAGGTCCGGCTCCGTGCGCAGGCGTGAGAACGCCGCGAGCAATACGGGGCTTTCACGAAACGAGAGCAGCCCGGGCACGTAAGGAAAGCGGAGCTTCCGCCGCGCCATCCGGCGTTCGACTTCGACAAGCTGAGGAAAGCGATAGACAATCACTCCGGCGAAAGCGATTCCGGTCTCGGGATCAAACGCCAGGTCCGCCCCCGCCACCCATCGGATCTCCTCGAAGCGGTCTTCCAGGACCACGCGCTCGCGCAAACGCTCCTGGAGCCGCATCGCCTCGCGCGGCTCGAGGTCCCAGGGGGAACACATCTTGACTCGCATGGCGATGCATTGTACCGCTCACTCCATCCCACCGCCTGCTTGAGATTTCAAGAGCAACCGAGAGCCGGATATGGTAGATGATAATGACGCGGTAGATAAATCCGAACCCGCCGTACTATTCAGTGAAGTCTGAGAGCCGATCGGATGCAGGTACGCCTCCACCCGCACGCTCGCGACCGCCTGGGCGAACGAGGGGCCACTGAAGACGAGGTGATCGCCACGGTTCTCGAGGGCGAGCGCTTTCCGGCAAAATTCGGCCGCACGGGCTTCCGCCGGAATTTCGCTGTCGGTGGCGAGTGGATGGGCCGCCGATACGCCGCCAAGCAGATCGAGGCCTACGCGGTAGAAGAAAACGGATGGCTTGTTCTTACGGTTATAGTAAAATTCTTCTGAATGGAGACGCGTCATGAAGCTCGTGTATGACCCACGCTACAATGTCGCTTACCTTCGTTTGCAAGAAAAGACCGCACAGGTGCAAACGCTCCGCTTAAGCGATGAACTAAACGTTGACATCGGGCCCGACGGCACAGTGTACGGCATCGAGATGCTCGACGCCAACGAGCAGCTTCGAAGTGAAGACCAGGGGAAGCTGATTATCGTTAACCAGGCACTCGGGGAAACTCGCGAAATTCCGCTCATCGAGTGGCTCGAACCGGGACCGCAAAAATAACGCTCATCCAATCTAGAGAGACATCAACTGCCAGAACTGTAAGGCAGCATTTGAAATACAACTGGTTTACTGAGACCGGGGCCGACCGACTAAGCGAACGCGCCCCTTCGCGGTTTGCCTCAGAAAGATAATGACTCGCGTCAGCTACGAGTTCAAGGCGCGGCTCAAGCGCGAAGCGCACGTCCGCGCTGCGCTCAAAAAGCTGCGCGCGCGTTACGTCGGCATGGACCATCAGGTGGATACGTATTTCCGCGTGCCTGCCGGCCGGCTCAAGGTCCGCGAAGGGCGGATTGAGAACGCGCTTATTTTCTACGAGCGGGCGGACCAGCCGCGCGCCCGGCGGTCGCGGATCCAGTTGATGCCGCTGCCTCGCCGGAACGCGGTGAAGGCGGTACTCGCCGCGGCGCTCGGCGTCCGCGCCGTGGTCAACAAGCGGCGGGAGATTTATTTCGTCGGGAACGTCAAGGTCCACCTAGACCGGGTGCGGGGCCTGGGGAAGTTCCTGGAAGTCGAGGCCATCGGAAAGTCTCCGGGGCGGAGGCGGCGGCCCGAAGGTCACGAATTTCGCGACCAGGCCAGGCGGTTTCAAAGGCTCTTCCTGATCAAGGACTCGGAAATTTTGGCGGAATCTTATTCTGATCTGATATTACGAAAGCGAAACCGTTGAAGGATCTTGCCATGCGCTCGCGAGAGTGGCGCGACTTTGACGGCGCGAGGAGTGGATGATCGGTTGACCTCTTCAGAAGGGCTGTGAACAGAACGCGGGACTCGGAAACATTGCGATTGCTTCGGGAAATCTCCCCGCGCGGGGAACTATCGGTCTCCGCGCTTGCCCGCGCGCTCGGCGTCAAGGCGTCGGTGGTGCTGTCCGAGGCGAGGGTCCTGATATCGAAGGGCCTCGTCTCGCTCCGCGATGGCGGAAAAAAAATCGGACTCAACCCGGAATATGGCTATGGGGTCGGAATCGACTTGGGCGGAAGCCACCTTCATTTCGCCCTGGCCGATTTCCGAGGCGAAATCCTGTCCGACTCGACCGAAAAAGTCCGTCCTGAAGACGGCCCGCGCAAAATGATCGGGCAAATCAAGGAGGGCATCCGGCGGCTGGCGGTAGCCGCAGGTTTTGGACTGTCGGGTCGCAAGAAGAAGCGCGGGACGCCGCGCCTCCGCGCCCTCGCCATGGGAGTGCCCAGCCCGGTCGACCCCAAGCGCGGCCTGGTTGCTTTTGCGAACAACTTGCCCGGCTGGAAAAACATCCACCTCGGACTGGAGCTCGAGAAGGAGTTCCGCGTCCCGGTGTTTCTCGAAAACGACGCCAATATGGCCGCCATCGGCGAGCACTGGCGCGGGGTCGCGCGCGAGGCGGACAATTTCATTTTCATCGCCCTGGGAACGGGCATCGGCTCGGGGATTTTCGTTGACGGGAAACTCTACCGCGGCCGAAGCGGCTGGGCCGGCGAGCTCTTCCGCATGAACGTGGAATGGCCGCGATGGGAGGAAGACTTCGGCGAAGTCGGCTATTTTGAAAGTCATGTCTCGGGGATGGGCATCGCCGCCGAGGGGCGCAAGGCGCTCGGCCCGCACAGCCCGCAGGGCTCGGGCGACCTGGCGAAAGAGCGGGACGCCCTTTTCGTTTTTGAGGCGTTCCGGCAGGGCAGTCGCGACGCGCAGAAAGTGCTCGAAAAAATTTTCACGATGTTGGGCGTCGGCGTGGCGGACATCGTGGCAGTTCTTGACCCTGAATTGATTGTCCTCGGGGGCGGAGTCACCAAGGGCGCGCCGGAACTCCTCATCGCCACCGTCGAAAAGGTCCTCCGCCGCATCCATCAGGACCCCCCGCCGGTCAGGCTCAGTGCGCTTGAAGACAAGGCGCAGACTTACGGCGCCATCTTTTCGGCCCTCACCGCAGCGCAGGAGGCGGTCGCGCGCCGACTTGCGTAGCGCTCCTCCGCCGGCCCGCTGGAGGCGCCCCCAGCCTCTCCGCTAATCCTTCAAATCCCCGCAACTAGTAGATTGAGATTATTGCCTGCGGCGTTCCATCGCCCGTAAACTGACGCGCGTTCTCGTCGGGGCTGGTCGCTTCGCACAAGGAACCCATCGAGTTGCTGACTTTGGCGGGCGCTTCTTTCGCCGCGCAAAGAGACGTCTTGCGCGATCGCGCGAAGGCGTCTTCGACCTGACAGAGGGGCGCAGCATGGGGTGGCACCATCAGGAGCCAGGAGGAGGAAAGTTTGCCAAGGATAAATCGGTCAGGACAGTTGTTGCTGATGGGAGTGCTGATCGGTCTCGGGTTTTCGTCGCGGTTCTTCGCGCAGGTCAACGCCTCGCGCGTGGAAGGAATCGTGACGGACCCGCAGGGCCTGCCCGTGCCGGGGGTCGAACTGAAGCTGATGGAAACTCGCATGGGCCTTCAGCGCACGGCGGACAGTTCTTCGGCGGGGAGCTTCGAGTTTCCAAGTCTCGGTCCCGGGGCGTACGAACTTTCGGCGCGAGCGCAGGGCTTTGCGCCGGCCGCAATGAGGTTCACGTTGGAAGTGAACCAGACGCTGAGGCTCGACTTCAGCCTGCAAATGGGACAGACGAGCCAGCGCGTGGAAGTTGTCGGCGCCGCTCAGGCGCTGCGCACCGCCGATGCGTCCTTGGGCGAGGTCATTGAGCCGACCCTGACACAGGAGCTGCCTCTGAACGGCCGGCATCTGCTCGATCTGGCCCAGCTTGCTCCGAGCGTCCACGCCGGTTTCGGAGCCCAAACCGGGAAGGCCAACCCGCTCTACTGGCGGCCGCAGCAGAATTCCGCTCTCAGTGTGGGCGGCGGGCGCCCTAACGCCAATTACTTCCTGCTCGACGGCTCGACCGATACGGACCCCACGTTCAGCACGCTGGCCTTCAGCCCATCGCCCGATGCGGTGCGTGAGTTCAAGGTGCAGACGGGAAGCTACTCGGCCGAGTTTGGCGGCGCGGGCGGAGCCCAAATCAACGTCATCACCCGCTCAGGAGGCAACGAGCTCCACGCCGATATTTATGAATTCATCCGCAACAGCGCCCTCGACGCGCGCTCGCTCAATGACCCGAGCCAAATCCCGCACCTCGTCCAGAACCAGTTCGGAGCTTCTGCCGGCGGACCCATCCAAAAAGACCGGACCTTTTTCTTTGCGAACTATGAAGGCTTCCGCCTGGGTAACGGCGTGTCGCAGGTCGAGACGGTGCCCACGCTGGCCGAGCGGCAGGGGGATTTCAGTCAAAGCGGCCGAACGATTTACGACCCCTCCACGACTCGCCCCAATCCCGCCTTCGACCCGACAAAGCCGGTGAGTCCGAGCAATCCGAAAATCCTTCGCGATCCTTTCTCCGGCAATGCCATCCCTGCCGGCCAGCTCAATGCGGTGGCGCTTGCGGTGCTCAACGTAATTCCTCTGCCCAATTTGGAAGGCGGCCGGCCCGACTCGAACAACTACCTTGACCTGCGCACCGGGCGCAACTCCTCCGATCAGGCCACCGGACGAATGGACCATAACTTTGTCCGCGGCGATGCGTTATTCGCGCGCTACTCGTTCGGACACGAGCGCGACTTCACGCCGCAGAATCTGCCCGGCTTCGGCGCCTTCGACAACAACCTGACCCAGAACCTGACGGTGTCCTACACCCGCATGCTCTCACCGGGCGCCGTAAACACTTTCTGGTTCGGGATGTCGCGACTGTCGATGCACCGCTACTCCGAAAACAACTTCACCCGCGATTACGTCACTCAACTGGGCATTCAGGGCGTGGGCTTCGGCGGCAAGGGGGCCTGGGGCATGCCGTGGTTCGCGATTCAGGGGTACGACGGCATGGGCGACTCCTTCGCCGCCACGCCCGTCCAGGACTGGGACACGGTGCTCCAGTTCGGCGACATCTGGAATCGTCAGCTCGGGCGGCACTCACTCAGGGCCGGCGGCGATTACCGGCGGTTCTTTTGGCCGATGTGGGGATTCTTCCAGAACCGCGGGTTCTACCAATTTACAAACGGCTTCACGACCGCCACCGGCACCAACGACGGCACCGGAGCAGCGCTTGCCAGTTTCCTCCTGGGACTGCCCGTGGTGAAGCAGCGGCAGGCGGGTATTCCGGCCATGGACCTGCGCCAGTCGTACGCCGACGCTTTCGTGCAGGACGACTGGAGAGTCACCCACGCCACGACGCTGAACCTCGGGCTGCGCTATGAGTTCGCGACCCCGCTCTACGACGTGGCCAATCCGAACAGCAATCTGGTGTTCCAAAACGGGCGGCCCTTCGCCTTTATCGGCGGGCAACTGGGCATGCCGCGCGGTCTTGTTTACCCGCACTACTTCAACTTCGCACCGCGCCTGGGGTTCGCTCACATGATGGGTGGCCCCCGTGGTTTTGTGGCGCGCGGCGCCTTCGGCATCTTCTTCACGCCGGTGGACATGAACACGTTCTGCAATCAGCGCCACGTGCCACCGCTGATCTTTGCCGAGACTAACCAGAGCGACAATTTCATCCCGAGCCTCGCCGGCTTCGACTTCGCGCCGGCGGCTCTCGGGACGACCGTGATCAGCTTCGCCGCGGCTGATCCGCGCAGTCCTCCGCAGTACATCAGTCAGTGGAGCTTTTCGGTCGAGAAAGCGTTGCGGGGCGAAACCGTGCTCGAGGCGGGTTACCAGGGTTCTCGCGGCACCCACCTCCAGCGCGCCCACCTGATCAACAATGCACCACCCGGACCCGGGCCCATCGGCCCCCGCCGGCCATTCCCGAAAATCAGTTTTCTCCCCGGCACCGAGTTCCCTTCCGGCTTCCCGATCGTAAGCGACACGTTTCCCGTTTCCGGCATCAATTGGCTCGAGAACAGCGCACGGAGCTGGTATGACGCGGGGTGGATTGACGCCCGGCGGCGGTTCAGCGATGGACTCTCCTTCCTCCTCAATTACACCTTCGCCAAGAATCTGAGTGACGCGCCCGATTTCCGCTCGCCCATGGACGAAGCGGCCATCCCGCAGAACAACGCCAATCTGCGGGCCGAGAAGGGGCTCGCCTGCGACGTGCGCCATCGCTTTGTGGCGAGCCTCGTCTACGGACTGCCCGGACTGAACCGCACCCCGTGGCTCAGGCGCCTCAGTTCGCACTGGAGCCTCGCCTCGGCTTATCAGGCCCAGAGCGGGTTTCCCTTCACCGTCTCAGTCTTTGGCGACACGGCCAACGCCGGCACGCTGCTGGGCGAAAACCCCGTCCGCGCCAACGCCACCGGCGAGCCTGTTTTCACGCCCGGGACGCGCACTGCCGGGCGCTGGTTCAACACCGCCGCCTTTGCGGGGCCGCCCGCCTTTCAGTTCGGAAACGCGGGCCGTAATACGGTCGTAGGGCCGCCCATGCAACTTCTGGACTTTGCCCTGACGCGCGAATTCGGATTCGGTGAGAAGGCCCGGCTTCAGTTCCGAAGCGAATTCTTCAACGCGCTCAATCGCACGAACCTCGGCACGCCGGGCCGGTTCGTCAACACGCCGCAGTTCGGCACCATCACGATGGCGATGCACCCTGGAAGGCAGATTCAGTTCGGAGCGCGCCTGTTGTTTTAGTCCGCGTGAGGTTCGCGCTCGAGCTTGGTCTTCTAAGAGGTGGGGAATGAACCCGCGGAAGAGTATCCGGACATTCGCGCCGGCAGCCATCCCAGGCCTCGCGGACGAAACTTCCGCGCCAGCTTCAAGCTTGCAGCCCTCGCCAAGTGTTCGCTAAAGTAGAAGTTTGATTCGCATTGGGTGAGAAAGCGCAGAGTCCCCACCGGGAACCGTCATGCCGTCTGAGGGCCAGGCACAAAAATTCGCTGGCAAGATCCTCCTCATTCTCGCCCTGGCGCTCATCGTCAACAGCGTCTATATGACCGCTTTCGGCGGCCCGAATTTTTTTGACGTCCTGAACGGCCTCCTCCACCCGCTTCTTGGGATTGCCACAGCATTTCTGTTCGTCCTCTACCTCATCCGAAACCGTAGAACCTTTGGTGGCGCATTGGGATCGCTCTCGGTGGCTCTCCTGGCGGGCGCGGGGGCGCTTGGCATCTACCTTGCCCTTGTCGGAATGACGCGTCCGCACAGTTGGGCGCTTTATGCGCACGTGGGCGCGGCGGTGGGGGGCTTGCTGTTTCTCTTCGCTCACCTGCGCCCCAGGCCGAGCACCGCTGGAGATTCGCCTCCCGGCAGGAGCGCGTGGCGTTCGAGCCTGGCGGTCGCGCTGGCCTCAACGGGTTTTTACGCCGCGGCTGCCCTCTACCATCGCCTGCATCCCGGATACCTCATCCGCAATCCTTCGATGCCGCCCTTGACGATGGAGCAGGAAGGCGGCGGGGCGATCAGCTTCATGTTCCCCAGCTCCGCCCAGACGCCCAACGGCAGACCGATTCGCGCGGATTTCTTCATGAATTCCGAGTCGTGCAAGCGGTGCCACGCGGACATTTACGACCAGTGGTTCAGCTCCATGCACCACTTCGCCTCGTTCAACAACCAGTGGTACCGCAAGTCGATCGAGTACATGCAGGACACGATTGGCGTCAAATCGTCTTTGTGGTGCGGGGGCTGCCACGACCACGCGCTGGTCCTCTCCGGGATGATGCAGAGGCGCCCCATCCGCGAAGTCATCAACACGCGGGAGGCGCAGAACGGCCTCGGCTGCATGTCCTGCCACGCCATCGTTCACGTGGACAGCACAATGGGCCAGGGAGGGATCACGTTCGAGTATCCCGCGCTCGCAGAACTCGCGGAAAGCAAGAACCCCGTCATGCGGTGGCTGCACGACTACGCCGTGAAGCTCTACCCGAAACCCCACCGGAACGCCTTCCTCAAGCCCTTTCACAAGCAGCAGGACCAGGTGGCCCGGTTCTGCTCGGCGTGCCACAAGGTGCACCTGGATGTTCCGGTGAATAATTACCGGTGGATCCGCGGGTTCAACGATTACGACAACTGGCAGGCGAGCGGCGTTTCCGGGCAGGGCGCGCGGTCTTTCTACTACCCGCCCAAGCCGCAGGAATGCGCCGACTGCCACATGCCCACAGTGCCGTCGAACGACTTCGGAAACATCAACGGCCTGGTGCACTCCCACCGCTTTGCCGCGGCCAACACCGCCGTCCCGACCTCTTACGGCGATGAGACCCAGGTCCGCGAAGTGGAGAAATTCCTGAAAGGGGCTCTGAGCGTTGACATCTTCGCTCTGGCCGAGGAACCGCAGGGCGAAGGCGGCCAGGTCGCGGGCCCGGGAGGCGAGGCGCCTCAACTGGCCAGCACGTTCGCCGTAGGGGAGGAGTCCGCGCGGGGACTTGCGGGCGCGGCGAACGTCGTGCTCCAGCCGGCCAAGCTGGTCGCTCCGCTCGGCCGCGTGCCGGCCGAGTTCCGCCGCGGCGACACGGTGAGGGTGGAGGTGGTGGTCCGCACGCGCAAGCTCGGGCACTTCTTCCCCGGCGGCACCGTGGACGCGTTTGACGTCTGGCTCGAGCTCCAAGGTCGGGACAGCAAAGGGCGCATCGTTTACTGGAGTGGCAAAGCCGACGACGACGGCAGCGGCCCGGTTGACCCCGGCGCGCATTTCTACCGCTCGCTTCAGCTCGACGCTCACGGCAACGTCATCAACAAACGGAACGCGTGGTCAACGCGCGCGGTGATGTACGCCCACCTGATTCCGCCCGGCGCCGCGGACACCGTCCACTTCCGCCTGAAAGTCCCCGAGGACTGCGGCGACGCCATCACGCTCACGGCGAAGCTCAATTACCGGAAATTCATGTGGTGGAATACCCAGTTCGCTTTCGCGGGCGTCCGCGACCCGGCCGACCCGCACCCCGACGTGACCAAGAACTACGACGACGGCCGCTGGATTTTCAAAGGCGACCTGGCGCAGGTCTCGGCGAAGTCCAAGCAGATCCCGGACGTCCCGACCGTGGTCATCGCGCAAAACGAGGTCACCCTTCCCGTTGCCGGCAGAAATGCGCCGCCTTTCGCCGAACTCCTCAAGCTTGACCCGAAAGACCGCGAGCGGTGGAATGACTTCGGGATTGGCCTTCTGCTCCAGGGAGACCTCAAGGGAGCCGAGCGGGCTTTCGAGAAGGTGACCGAGATCGATCCCAAATACGCGGACGGCTGGGTGAACGTCGCCCGCGCCCGCGTTCAGGAAGGCAACACCGAGGCCGCCAAACCCGTCGTGCTGAAGGCGATTGAACTCGATCCCAATCTCGCGAGCGCGCGCTACTTCTACGGTCTGGCGCTGAAGGCGGACGGAAATTATGCCGAGGCGTCCAAGCAGTTTGAGCTGGCCGCGCGCCGCTTCCCCGACGACCGCGTCAACAGAAACCAGATGGGACGGATGCTCTTCCTCCAGCGGAAATATGCTCAGGCGGTGGCGGAATACGAGCGGACGCTGGCCGTTGACCCCGAAGACCTCGAAGCCCACTACAACCTGATGCTGTGCTACCGGGGCCTCGGAAACGACGAGCTGGCCGCGCGCGAGGAGAAGCTATACCTGCGCTTCAAGGCCGACGAAGCCTCCAGGGCCATCACAGGCCCGTTTGCGCTGACCCATCCGGATGACAACAACGAGGCCCAGCCCATCCACGAGCACGTCTCCGTCGCGCTGGAAAGGATGGGAGGCGCGAAGCAGTATTCAGTCGCCAGAAGTCAGAAGCCAGGAGCCAGAATTCCGATTTCACATCGGGACTCTCAAGAGGTGCACATGGCCATTGCTCAACGTTCTGAGTCAGGAAAGTAGCCAGAGTCCGGACAGGAGTCCACACAGATGACACCCAAATTCAACTTTCTGTCACCGGGCGGGAGCGCGATCACGCCTGAGGAATGGGTAAACGACTGGTCCAAAAAATTTCCCAGGCCATCGGACCGCGTGTATGACTACCTCGTGAGAAAAGCCAGCAAAATGACTGGGGATGATTTGCGAATTCTAGGCGCTTGGAAAGACGGTGCATTAGAGAAGTCGGTTTTTTCAGGCGAGGGCCAGTTTGACCCAAACAATACCAAGTACAGTTTCAATGGCAAATGGAAGTCCAGCGCAGCGAGTGTCGCGTT
>WNEY01001104.1_pt1 | contig 18501 bp, 23 predicted proteins | sample 5400531 | NCBI WGS metagenome assembly WNEY01 (sample SAMN13153338, study PRJNA577476) | soil metagenome | isolation source: 200 cm saprolite under Douglas fir tree site 1 | place: USA:California | collected 2015-04-18
AACGGCCCTTAGCCCGGACCCGGTCCCTGATGGCCGACCGCGCGTCGTTCCCCAGCGACACCATGTCCACGTATTTCCTGTGGCAGCGCGGCGCGGAGCGGCTCAAAGCCTGGGACTCCAACGAATTCGAAAACGAGCAAACCAAGATCACCGGACACGCACAGGAATCAAGGCCCTACGCGGAACCGCGATCCACCGCAGCAGGCCGACCGCCAGGTGCTGCTCCGCTTGCTGCCTGCCGCTGCTCACCCACACGGCCGCACGACGCCCTTGCCAGACGATCCGCTACCAGGGAACCGCCAACGACCCTGGGTCCACCACCGTCGAATCCCCGCATTCATCCGAACTGCGAAATCCTGGGCAGCCGACAAGAGGAGGTACAGTTTTCGCAGTTCAGACATGTATCCACGGATCCACGCTGCCGCGACCGAGGACATTGGCCAACGGTTCAAGTCCCCCAGCGGTTATGAACTCCTCTGGGGTTCTAGAACTCGGCCGCCGGTCCTGACCTGGGCTTTTAGGCGGCTCGCTCGTATTCGCTGATAAGGCCGCCTAGGACTGGCCGGCGCTGGATTCGCTGCTGGGTGAGGTCGGCGGGAGGGTGGTCGGGCCGGGGCGGGCGGAGCTGGCGGCTGCGATGGGGACGGCGTCCGTTGTAATGGGCCTCGTACTGGGCCAGGATCGTCCGCAGATGCCTGTGGCCGAAGATCAGCATCCGGTCGGTGACCTCGGTCCGGGCCGTGAGCACGAACCTCTCCGCATAGGCATTCGCGCGAGGGCTCCGGGGCGGGATCTTCACGGTTTCGATGCCGGCGCTAGCCAGTAGCGCATCGAAGGACGCGGTGAACTGCCCGGCCCGATCCCGGATCAGGAACCGGCGAGTGCGCGGCGTGATCGCCAAGGTCCATCAAGAGGTTGCGGATCTGCTGCATGGTCCACGGCCCGTCCGGGTTAGCGGTCACGCCGAGGAAATGCACGTACCGGGAGCCGGTCTCGATCACGAAGAAGCAGTACAGGCGTTGCAGGGTCACCGCGCAGTCCACGGGGAAGAAGTCGGCGGCAAGCATCGTCTCGGCTTGCGCGCGCAGGAAGTTCCGCCAGGTCGTGTCGGTGTCCCGGCTGGGGCGCCGGAGGGATCTTCAGCGCCTTGAGGACCCGGCGGATCGTCGAGGCGCTCACCCGGCGGTGGCAAGCCGCCCGGTGAGCGCGGCGATCTCGGCGCTGACTGGCGGCCGTCCGGTCCGGTGCGGATAGGTCCATTTCCGGGCGACTAGGCGGCGGTGCCAGCGCAGGACGGTGCCGGGGGTGACCAGCCGGTGCGCTCGGAGCCGTCCCGGCAGGAGCCGGATCAGCGCGGCCATCACCGCGCGGTCGGCCCAGTCCAGCCGGGGCCGCGGACGGGTCCGGCGCAGCACAGCGACCTCCCGCCGCAGCACGAGGAGCTCGGCGTTCTTGGAGGCCGATGACCGGCCGGGCAGGACAAGCCAGCCGCAGAGCCGGACGAAGATGAGATAAAGCAGGCGCAGGGACACAGATGATCATGATGCCCTACGACTGACCCTCGTCATCACTGCAGCTCACAGGCCAGGCAGACTTCTGGCAAGGCATCACGGTGGCGCCGTCCACGGTCTGGGAGATCCTCAGGAACGCCGGGACCGGCCCTGTGCGTGCCGAGAATCCCATCCACGACTCTGACCAGCACAGTTGCTCACCCAGCCGCCTGACCATCACGATTACCGGTCATGTGCCTTCGGTTCGTCTTCCTCCTGATCACTCGGATGACCTCCTGGCTGCGGCTGTCCCGGCGTGAGGAGACATGGCAGATCGCGGAGATCTTGATCCTGCGCCACCAGTTCGCTGCCCTGCAACGGCGGCGACCGACCCGCTCGCACCTGACCTGGGCGGACCGGGCACTGCTCGCGGCCCTGCTCAGCGTGATACCGAAAGCGCGGCGGCAGGGACTGCGGCTGCTCGTCACCCCGGAGACGATCCTGCGCTGGCACCGCGACATCGTCCGGCGTCGCTGGTCCGCCAGATCCAGTCGCGGCAGAACTGGCCGCCCAGCCACCCGCCGGAACATCAAGGCCCTGGTCCTCCGGCTGGCCAGGGAGAACCCTGACTGGGGATACCGCAGGATCCACGGCGAACTGGCCGGCCTGGAAGTCAAGGTCGCGGCGTCGACCGTACGGGAGATCCTCAAGGCCAGCGGCATCGCCCCCGCCCCGCTACGAGAAACCGGGCCGACCTGGCGGCAGTTCCTGCGGTCCCAGGCCGAGGCGATCCTGGCCTGCGACTTCTTCACGACCGACCTGCCCGACGGTACCCAGGCCTACATCCTGGCGTAATCGAGCACGCGACCCGGCGGATCCGCATCCTCGCAGTGACGCTGCATCCAACCGGATGCCGGGCCACGCAGCAGGCCCGCAATCTCTTCATGGACCTCGGCGATCAGGCGCATCGGGTCAAGCTCATGATCCGCGACCGGGGCTCGAACTTCACGGCCGCATTCGACGCGGTCCTCGCCGATTCCGGGATCCGTACCGTCCTGTGCAACGTGCAGACGCTGCGGGTGCCGAGAATCTCGTCCATGACCCTGACCAGCAGAGTTGCTCTCTGTGCCTCCCGGCCGTGATGATCGCCGGTCATGTGCCTGCGATTCGTCCTTCTCCTGACCACGCGTGCGGCCTCCTGGCTCGGGCTGTCTCGGCGCGATGAGGCCCGGGAGACCGCCGAGATCTTGATCCTGCGCCACCAGCTCGCCGTCCTGCGGCGGAGGCAACCACGCTGTCCGGGGCTGAGCCGGGCGGATCGGGCACTGCTCGTGACCCTGCTCAGCGCGATACCGAAAGCGCGGCGCCAGGCGCTGCGGCTCCTGGTTACCCCGGCACGATCCTGCGCTGGCACCGCGACATCGCCCGCCGCCGCCGGGTCGCCCGGTCCATGCACGGCAAGACCGGCCGCCCGCCGACCCACCGGAACATCAAGGCCCTGGTCCTGCGGCTCGCCCGGGACAATCCCGGATGGGGATACCGCCGGATCCACGGCGAGCCGGCCTGCCTAGGAGTGAAGGCAGCGGCGCCGGCGGCATGGGAGATCCTGAAGGACGCCGGAACCGGCCCCGCGCCGCAGCGGACCGCGCCTGCCTGGTCACAGTTCCTGCGCTCTCAGGCCGACGCGATCCTGGCGTGCGACTTCTTCACCGCTGACCTGCCCGGCGGCACCCAGGCAGTGCCCGACCGTGAGGCCCCCGCGCAGCCAGACACCCAACCCTGAACCACCCCTCATCAAGCGCAAGAGACCAGGTCAGTGACTGTGACAGGATTATCGGCACCCACAGGCTCTAACCCGGTTTGGCGGAGAGCCACTCATCGAAAGATCCGCGGTCCCACACTCCGGGCGGCGCTCCGCGACCGCGCTCTCAAGGGTCAGGACGTATCCCCATAGAGTGTCAGCGTCCCGCCAGCCGACCCGGTGGGCAACCCGGAGCAACCCCCATGTGCCGGTTATCTGAACGCCGTTCCTAGACGCTAGCCGGGCCGCTTCTCTATCGTCGGTTACGAAGAAGCACTTGAGTTCGCGCCGGACCACTATCGCGATCGTTTCTGCTTCACCGAGATGTTTCGCAGGCGGATCTCCGGGCCCGGCAAGCTGGTCGCGCAGAATACGGAGGTCCTGGTGCTCGGCCTCGTCCGGGTAGAGAGGCTCGCCGAAGATTTCGTCGGCATCGTCGAGTGCGCCGATCTCGGGGAGTCTGGCCGATGCTGCGCACTCAGATGCGACGGTAGCGCACCAGCGCCCGTTGCCGTTGGTGAGCCTGCTCAGGAGGTCCATCCTGTTGAGCAGTGCGAAATTCGTCAGGACGGTGTTGTCGGGAAACATCAGCACGGGCACGATGCATCACAGGCCAAGGGCAGCCGCTAGGTCATCTGCGTCGATCTCAGATACCTCGGGAGAGTCAACTTCCAGGGCCGAAGCATCGATCCCGAGCATCCACGCCAGCGTGGCCCGGCCGATCGCGCCAGACGCGATTCGTACCAGATGAGCTTCCTGGAGATTCAATGGGAATCGGCGCTGAGCGGCCTCGTCCATCCGGACGGTTATCTCGTCGTGCTCCTCGCCGGGTGGCAGGTGATGCCGCAGAAGGCGTTGTGTCGGCCCGGATGCCCATCGGGCCACCACCGCCGGGACTCGGCCGGTGACAGCCTTCACTCGGCGGCAAAGCGCGTCGGTGGACACGCCCCATTCCCACACCCTGCACGCGAGTTCCTCGTCGATCAGCGAATCCCAGTCGATGGCGTTGACAGTCTCTGTCGGGAGGAGAAGCTCGGCCGCGAACGCGTTCGCCATCGCCTCGTTCTTGTCAGCCTCCCGCGCGCTGATCTGGTCGTCATGATGACCCTCAATGAGGTGATCAAGCTCATGAGCGAGATCCCAGTTCTCGCGGAACCAGTTGCCTGTTGCCGGAATGGCGATAACGCGCCAGCCTCCGATCGTGAATGAGTATGCCGTCGAAAGGCTGGATACCCGGACAACTCCGATCCCTAGGCGCTGTTCCAGGCGTTCCGCGAACGGCCTTACGAAGTCCGAGCCCAGGAGTGCGCGGATTTTGTCGGGTGACTTCGGCAAAGGCTGGCTGATAGTTGGGGGCTCTGGGTAAGCCTGGCGGTAGGCCAGAGCGATGTCGTTCAGAGACTGCATATCCTGTTCACGCCCGGGAGTGGTCCGCTCGCCCGTCGAGTGGTCAAAGTCATGGCGCGCAGCGATAACCAGGCGATTGGGGTCTGGCCGACCGGTGATCAGCCAGTGAAGGTCGGCGCCGGTCATCTCCGACAGAAGGGCGAGCTCGACCGACGCGAACCGGCGTTCTCCACTGAGAGCCCGCGAGAATGCGTCCGGCTTCATGCCGATCTGCTCGGCCACATCCCGGTGCCGCACGTCAGAGCAGGTCTGCTCCAAGCTCTGGAGCACGCGGTCTCCGATACTGGACATACGGCTAGCGTCCCCTCCGAGTTGGGACCTTGGGCAATTTGCCATCCCGCAGCACAAGTACCCTACCGTTCAGGCCAGGTGCAACGTCTCCGGACCGATCGGCGTACTCCCAAGACAGGCCCGCCGAGACTACGGGTTCCTGGAGAAGCTGCTAGCCGCCATCCGCCCGGAGTTCCGCCAGGATGTCCTGGCGTTCGGGTCGGCGAGGGATCTGCGAGGCATTGTGTGCCCGGCGGGGCCGGCGGGCGAACTGGTCCTGGAGAGGGTTCCGGCTTGCCCCTGCGGAGGCCGCCTGACGGCCGCGATCACGCCCCGCCGTTACCATTGAGCACGGAGCCGCCGCCGCCCGATCCCCTGCGCACCCGGCCCTCCCCGCCCTGGAGGACTACCGAGAATGGCCGGGCGGAGCGGGCGCGCTGCCCCGCGCCGGTACCGGCCAGACCAAGCCTAGCAGTGGCTTACCTTGCTCGCCCAGCACCTCGATCGCATGCAAACCCACGACCTGGCTTGGTGGCAGTTGCCGCGCGCCATACCGCGGCTTACCCGTGGGCTGCTATTCGGCCTTCCGGCTGCCGTCCTTTTCGCAATTGCTGGCGACCTGGCGGGCGGTCCCGCTATTGCGGCAGTATACGGAGCCGCGCTTGCGCTAGCCGGCTGTACTGCTAACGCCCTGGGGATCCGGCAGAGCCGCTTCGCGTTGAAATGCGATTCCGCGGCACAGCGGCGCGCTTTCTTGGCCGGTTCGCGATTGGCCTCGCAATCGGCGTCGGGCTCGGGCTAAGCTGGTCACTCCCGCCAGGGCTGATAGCCGCATAGGCTTTGGTTTTCGGGCTCGGGCTTGCAGTTCAGGTGTGGCTAAACAGCCCCGCCGACGCGAACCGGGTGTCAAACCCAGCCATCGTGCTCAATCAGGAACGCGTCGCCTCGCTCTGGTTCACGCTATCCTTCGCGTTGTCTATGGGGACGTTCTACGGGGTAGCGGACGCCTCCACCAAGCAGATCCGATTCGTCCCGGTGCTGGACGGTCGTTACGACCTTGCGCTCGCACTGGCCACCGGGCTTGCTGGAGCGTTGCTGGGGCGCTTGGCGTTCGGGCGCTTGGGAAGCATGGCCTACGGGCTCGCCGCCGCAGCCGTCGGCGGCCTGGTATTCCCGCGCGCCACCAGCGTCGCCGCAGGGCTTGCGGCGGGGGCAATGTTCGGCCTCGCGGTCGGGCTCGCCATCTTCCTGTCCCGGGCATGGGGTTCTTTCGCGCTCAGCCTGGCCTGGTTCGCAATGCGAGGGCGGGCACCGCTACGCCTGATGCTGTTCCTGAACGACGCTCACCAGCGGGGAGTGCTCAGGCAGGTAGGCGCGGTATACCAGTTTCGCCACGCGCGCCTCCACGACCATCTCACGAGCAAGGCGAATCGGTAACTGCATTACCCGACCAGATCACGGCCATTCCAGGTTGACCGCGAAGGTCGGCGAGCCAGTAACGCGCAATTTCTCACGGTCAGGGGCGCCGCTAACTCCCTCTATGGAGGAAATTTGGAAGGCCTATGGAGAGTGCTGTGCACAATGGTGACCCGGTCCAGTCAGCGGCCGAAGGAAGGAGGCCGCCAGCCTGAATTCTCAAGCTGACCGCACAGCTCAACCCGTAGCACGAAATTCAAAGAAACTAATCATGATGTACCGAACACAAAGGAACGAATCATGAAGTCCAAGATCGTGCCCGCCCTCGGTGGGCTGCTGGCGGTCCTGGCGCTGGCATCAGCCAGTGCGTCGGCTGCCGCGTCCGCATCCGTTGTAGGCGTACGGGCGAGTCACACAGTCCACGAGGCCATGCCTGGTGCCGCATCTAAGGGCCGTTCGCACACGTGGGCGCTGCCGCGCGGAGCGCATCTGGCCAAGCCGCCGCGACCGGGAGCCGGACTGCGTGGCATGCATTCGCAGATCGCAGCCGACTCGATCGGCTGTTATGACCACGAAAGCATCTTGTCGGCAGCCAACGACCGGTGGGTCTCGGCTGAGCTGGGCTACGGCACCTACTACGCCATGCTGCGCGCCCGCGGGAGCGCGATCGGCCCATGGGAGCAGTTCGCGCTGTGCTACGACTACACGTCCAACTACTGGTTCATCGACTCTGACGCCAATGGCCTCGGGGTGTCGGCTGAGCTGAGCTACGGCACCTACTACGCCATGCTGCGCGCCCGCGCGACCGTGATCGGGCCATGGGAACAGTACGTCCTTGCCTGCACAACCTCGGGCACGCTGATCATCGGGTCGCTTGCCAATAACCGGTGGGTCTCGGCCGAGCTGGGCTACGGCACCTACTACGCCATGCTGCGCGCCCGCGCGACCGCGATCGGCCCATGGGAGCAGTACTACACGTATACCGGCCGGGTCGGCTGCTGACCTCCCGGAAGCAGAACCCGGCGTGGAGCATGCAGAGTTCCGCATGCTCCACGCCGGTCTCACAGCGGGAAGGCGGCTCGCTGGAAGCGTAGTGGGAGTTGCGATGGAATCCAGCGTGCTGGGTCTGCTCCATGTGCTCACCGGGCGTGATTACTGGCCCGTTTGCGGTGGAATCGCCGTTCTGTCTGCCGCGATCGCGACCGTGCGGTGCCGCCGGTCACGAGGGCTGCCCGGGTTGCCCAGGAAGGGCCGGGGCGCCTGGGTCAGGGCTGGGAGATGACCATGGCCTGCGTGTACCCGGCGGTGTCGATTTAGCTGTCGGCGGCGGCGCAGGGCCCGGTCGCGGTGCAGCTGACCGCGTCGAGCCCGGCGATCTGGCTGGCCCCGGCTTGGGCATTGCGGGCAGGACGGTGCCGGTGACCGGCCCCCAGTGCGCTGGTGCGGCGGATCGTCAGGGGGAGCCCGGCGCCAGAGCGGGTGGCGTACCAGCCGGTGACCTGGCAGCCCCGGACGGCGCAGCCACCGAGGCGATCGCTGCCATCGAATCGGCGGCGGCGGCTCCGCTGAGTAGGCCGTACGGTGAAGCCTCTCTTCCTGTGTTTCCGCAGGCAGGAGGGCTGACAGTGACAGCTCGTGGGGTTCCCGCGATAGGACTCGAACTATAACCGACCTCGAACTCCAGTACCTCCCGCAGGAACCCCGGCCGCGGGCCCGAGATCGTCAACTTCCAGGTTCGGACGGCAGCTCAAGAACTCGACCACGGCCGCATGTTAGCCGCCCAGGCCGACCCGGCCGCGCGCATCCCCGCCGTAACAGACGGCCAGCGGGCAGCCGGATCAGGCGTCGAAGGGAAGCAAAGTGAAATGGCTGGCCCCCCACAACGGACGCAGGCGGCGAAAGTGCCGCTGGTCCAGGGTGAGGATCGTGGTGGTGCGGTGCCGGTCGGCGAGGATCACGTTCGATGCGTCGGCGATGCCGAGGTAGTCGCTGTCGTCGCCCTGCCGGTCGATGACTGCCAGCGCCGCCGCGTGATCGGAGGACGTCCACTCGGCGAGGTCGTATGCCTCGCTGGCGATGTCAGCGGCGAACCGGCGGGCGGCCTTCGGCCCGAGCCGGGAGGCGAGCATGTAGTCCGCCTCGGCGACGACCATGGGTGAGACGACGAGCAGGTCCGCAGCTTTCGCCAGCGCCTGGGCGATGGCCGGGTGCTCGGCGTAGGACTCGTCGAAGATGGCCAGGATCGCGCTGGTGTCGACGATGATGGCCGTCACCCGCCGAATCCGCTGGCCAGCTCGGCGTCGATAGCCTCGGCGTCCAGCGGCTGCCCGCTCCGGAAGCCTCCGATGCTCGGTGTGGGCTGCGGCGCGGCCTCGTCGATCAGCTTGTCGATGGCCTGGGCCAGGGTAAGCCCCTGGGCCTTGGCCAGGGTGTGCAGCCGGTCCCTGGTCCGCTTCGGGACCTTGATCGTCGTTGCTGTCATACCGGTCAGTATACCGGATCCAAGTCCCCGGCGAAGTGATCCGGGGCAGTCGTCCAGGACCCAGGATCAGGTGCCGTCGGCAGTTCCCCGCACCACGGGCGCTACCAGCCCTCTCAAGAGTCAGGCGCATCACAGCAATGGAGGATCTGTGCGAGACGGGATACTCGGACAGCGCACCAGCAAGCCGCACCGAGTCGGCGATCCGAACCATTTCGGCGGGCTGGGCATAGTGCCGTCTGTCACTGTCCGTGAAGGTGCGCGATCCGGACTCCGCCCGCAGCTTGCGACGGGTGCTTTGCGGTCGTGCCGTGGCCTGCTGATGGCGTCGGCGTCACGTGCGGCCGGATCGGTGGGGCTTGCTGCTGCGTGCTGGCGGCCTGCGTCCGGTTCCGGTGGTCGGGGCGCTATTGTGCGCGAGCCCGCCCGGACCGGGCGTCTGCCCGCCGGGGATTGGGGTGCGGGCCCTGGCCGGGGTGCCCAGGAGGCGCGGGCGGCCGGTTGCGCGGGGCCTTGGGTAAACGTTCTGGTGGCTCGCGCGTCTACTCAGGTAGAGACAGCTCGCGGGGGCGCCTGGCGGATGGGCTCCTGGGCTGGGATTGGGGGGCGCATGAGCAGGTTCATGGCCTGGTATGCTGGCGTGGCCGCGGCCGGCGTGGTCGCGGGCTGCGTGCCGGCAAGTGCGGTGCAGGCGGGCGGCTCACGGATTGGCAGGGCGGTCGCGGTGCCGGGGCTGGCGGCGCTGGACACGGGCCGGGACGCCGCCGTCACGACGGTGTCGTGTGCGTCGGCGGGCAGCTGCGCGGCCGGCGGGATCTACTCCGACCGGCACGGCGACCAGGATCAGGGATTCGTGGTGGCCGAGCGGAACGGCCGCTGGGGCAGGGCCATCGAGGTGCCCGGCCTGGGAGCCCTGAACACGGCCGGGGACGCCGAGGTCGAGTCGGTGTCGTGCGGCTCGGCGGGCAACTGCGCGGCCGGCGGGTACTACACCCATGGCGTCGACCTCGACAACGAGGCGTTCGCAGTCAGCGAGCGGAACGGCCGCTGGGGCAAGGCGATCGAGGTACCCGGCCTGGGAACCCTGAACAAGGCAGGGTTCGCCATGGTCACCTCGATGTCGTGCGCGCCGGCGGGCAGCTGCTCGGCCGGCGGGTTCTACGGCGACCGCGATGGCAACGACCAGGGGTTCGCAGTCAGCGAGCGGAACGGCTGCTGGGGCAAGGCGATCGCGGTGCCCGGCCTGGCGGCCCTGAACAAGCACGGGGACGCCATGGTCAACTCGGTGTCGTGCGGCACCGCCGGCAACTGCGCGGCCGGCGGGATCTACGATGAGCGCCGGGACGATCAGGGAAACGGGTTCGTGGCCGTCGAGCGGAACGGCCGCTGGCAAAACGCGATCCCGGTGCCCGGCCTGGCGGCCCTGAACAAAGGCCGCGGGGTCACCCAGGTCCTGACGATCTCATGCGCGCCGGCCGGCATCTGCGCAGCCGGCGGATACTACTTCGACCGCTCCGACCACCACACCTGGTTCACGGCCCTCGAACGGAACGGCCGCTGGGCCCCGCCGACCCAGATCCCCGGCCTGAAGACCCTGAACACCGGCCCCGACAGCGTCGACATCTCCAGCGACCTCTCGATCTCCTGCGCACCCGACGGCACCTGCACCGCCGGCGCGTACTACACCGGCAATTCCGGCCACCAGGGATTCGTCACCCAGAACCCATGACATCCCCCGGGGAGGCCCCAGCCCAGACACACCAGAAAGGACCGCGTCCTCGCCGCCCCGGTCATGCCGGTCGCCGCTATGAGCCGCGCTGGCGCCCTGGCCTGTCCTGGTACGGCCAGGGATCGGTGATGTCGTCGCTGTCTTCCGGGACGCTGCGGGGATCGCGAATTAGATTAGGGGCGTGACCCGCGGCCGGCTGGCGATGGGCCGCAGCCCGCGACCGCGTCGCCTGGTGCGGCGCGTTCTCATCGGCGGCGCGGCGATACTGGTTGCTGCCGCTGTCGTGCTGGCGGTGCACGTGCTCAGGCCGGCGCCTGGCATCGCGCCGCCCGCGCCGCTGCTGTCTGGCTTCGAGCGCAGCTCGGGGGCCGACATCGTCCGTGACTGCGGCTATAGCCAGCCCCTGCCCGCGGACCTGCCGGTCAGCCTGTGGCTGTTCTGTGATACCGACATCTATGCGTTCACCGCGCAGGGGAAGTGGCGGCTCTCGCGGATCATCGGCGGCTCCACGGGCGCCGAGGGCCCGGCAGCCGCGGGGACGGTGCCCGGCGGCCTCAGCGAGCTGGCCGCGCCCGGCACGGGGGTTACGGCGATGCCCGGCCAGGACGGGCCGGCTCGTTTCCTGCCGGCCCCGTCCGGCCTGAAGACCGCAGCCGGGCTGGACTGCGACCTTGCGAACAACGCGTACCCGGCCTCCTGGCCGACCGGAGTTACCGCGGGCCCGGCCCCGGACCCCGGTATCCTGATCACCTTCAACAATTACTGCGTGGCGATCCGCACCGGGGACCTGCTGCCCGAGGGCTTCGGGCTGGCGGAGTACGACCCTGCTGCCAACACCTTCCGGGCCGTGGCGACGGTCTTCACCGCCGCCGGCCGGGGTCCGCTCAGACCGCAGTGGCTGCTCGGCTCGCCGATCTTCTCCGGTTCGTACCTGTACCTGTTCGCCTCGCACTGCGCCGAGGCTGACCTGGGCGCCTGCCTGCCCGGTAGCGGGAGCGCCATCTACCTGGCGCGGGTCAGCGCGAATCCGCCGGCCTGGCGCAAGCCGGGCAGTTACCAGTGGTTCACCGGCAGCCCGGCCTGGACCGCGTCCGCCGCCGCGGCAGCTTCGGTGATCCCGCGCGCCGCCCCGGCCGGTGTCAGCGTCAGCAGCTTCTCGGCTCTGGGCCGCGGGCTGGTGCTGATCGAGCAGACCGACGACGTGGGCCGGTTCGTCGTCTACCAGGCAGCATCGCCGGCCGGCCCATGGCGCAAGATCATGTCAGGAACCGTCCCCACCGCCGTCAAGGGCACCGCCTTCACCCGGGCGATCATCGGCCACCCGGACCTGAGCACCGGCAGCGAACTGCTGGTCTCGTTCTTCGATCCGTCAGCTGCCCCCTGCTGCAGCCGGCGCGAAGGCCCGAAGGGCCACGTGATGATCGCATCATTCCCCTGGCAAGACCCCGGCGGTTCCAGCCCTCACGCTGACCGGCATGACCCGCTCGCTCATCATCGCAGCGGCGAACGACCGCCGGCCGGACCGGGCAGTGCCGCACCAGGAGGAACGTTATGGCGACGACGGGCGCATACCGGAGTGCTCATTTGCCGCGTGCAACGCGCTCGGTGACGGTGTCCTGCGTCTGGGTGCGGAGTCGGCTGTCGGGAGGTCGGCGATGCGCTCGGACCTGGCCGCGGCGAGACGAAGCACTCCGAGGCTGCTTCGAGGTCAGGGTCTTCGGCACCCTCTATACGGCCGTACTGTGAGCTGGTGGGTGACGACGCTCTCAAGACCGTTCTGATGGTGGCGAGGGCGGCCAAGGGCTGCTCGCAGTGGCGGCCTGGCGACTGGCCCGATCTTGCGGTCGAATTGCTGCTTGCGGAGTTCGGGGATCCTGAGATCGCGGAACTCGCCGGCCTGCCGGCCAGCGTCAGCGGCTGGGAGACAGAGGCGCTCGTGTCCTCTCTCTACGATAGATATGACGTGCGAGAGCCTCCGGCTGAGGAAGCTGTTGTCCTTCTTGGCCGGCTGATGGCAGCGGACCTCCGCGCCCGGCCCGCGAACGTCACTGCTCCGCTAACTCGGCTTCTAGCCCGTCTGGCGTTGCCAGGGTACGAATCCGACCTGGCGAATCGGGCCTGCCGCTCGGCGGAGTATCTCGACTGCGACTGCGTTGTCCCCGATCTGGCAATCGAGGCAGAGCTACAGGGCCTTCAGCCGCTGGAACTGCCCGCTGGCGTCGTCCAGGTTCTCGCCCGGCCGCTGAGGTCGACGCTGCCCCTGACCCAGCCGCCACGCGGTCACTGAATTCTCGAACCGCTGGCCCTCTGCTCGCAAAGACCTTGGACCTAGCCGCCTGACCTGGCCTGCTGCAGATGAGCGGCTACGTGGCGGCCCATGTGCGACCGCGAATCACCGCTGATTACCATCCCCGTCGGGCACGCCAGGGGGCACGGCGATACTGAAGATCTCTAACGTGTCAGAGCATCGGCCAAGCCTGCCGAGGTAGCGATTTCCTGCCCGATGCCAGCCAGTCCGATGTTGTCGTTATGCAGCCAATACGCAAGCCCGAAGGTAAGTCCGGGCTGCCTGCAGCGGATGAGCAACTGCCTGCCGAGCACGCGGGGCGGGCCCCGGGCTGGCGACCGCAGGTATGAAGCAGGAAGGTCCACTGCAATGGGAGCATTTCGCGAGGAGATCCATCCAGAACAGATAATCTGCCCACCCGAAAAAGGCACGCCCACGGGGGAGCGGAAAATCCGACATGCGCTCGTCCAGGTGCCACGGCACAACGATCACCTGCCAGCTGTCACCAGCCAGGTCCGGCATCCTCACTTCGTCGCCTCCGCTAATCGACATGGCATGCAACTCAGGGGCCGCTGTGAATGTGAGACGCCCACACCGACGGCGTGAGCGGCGACCGGTCCCGCATCCGACGAGTCGCCGCATGCAGGGCGAACGCCGCGGTCTCAGCCGTCCCAGAATCCACCAGACCCGCATAGAAATCCCGGGTGAGCCTGACCGCGACGTAGTCCCTGATAGGCCACAATGTGCCGATTACGTGCCGGTAGCCGGCGAGCTGGAACGCCGAGGCCAGATGGATCGCCTCGTCGGTCAGCGCGGTTCTGGCCGTGTAACAGGCCGACATGAAGGCGAGATCCGCCTCTCCCAGGTCTATGTGAGCCACATCCGCTGTCGTCAGCGGCCGCTCAACGTGATCATAAAGCAGCAGATGACTCCGTGATGGGCTGGCCGGATCGGCAGATCCATGGCAGGCAAAGTGCACCCATCGTGCTGACCGCAGCGCCTCGATCACGCCATCGTGGGTGGCCTGCGCGCCGACCAGCGCCAGAACTCGCTCCGGCAGCAACTGCCGGAGGGCGTCGGTTTCGCCCTCGGCGCCCGGCAGATCGGGTGCGTCCGGCGTATGCCCCATGGCTACTGCCAGTATCTCGCCCTCCCGCTCCGGAATGCCGATTCGGCCAGAACCAGCCCCGGGTCGACCGCGGCGCGCATGGATGAGCGCCTTGATCGTGGGAGTGTATGAGGACACTGCCCGGTCGAGCACGGTCCTCGGTGCCGCGTCGAATCGAGTGAGGTGATAGCCGGCCGCGTGCAGTGGCAGAAGCGAAAGCAGCCCAGGCACGCACCACCAGAGCCTTGGCCAGCTAACGTCCGTCGGCGGGCCAAAAAGGCCAAGAATGTCTAGCACCGGACCGGTAACCGCATCCCAGAGCCACTCCAGCGCAGCCGTCAGCCGCTGCTCCGCGTCTGCCGATGCTTGCGTCTCATCGAGCGCGGTGAGGAAATCGATCACCTGCTGCCGGACCCGATCAGGGGTCAGATCTGGCAGCGGCACGGGCTCCTCCGCGCCGTTGCGGGTCAGGAGCAACGCATGCGAACCGAATCGGGATACGTTAATGATTGCGATCGGGCCATCTGAGGCGGCCACCGCCAGTCGGCCTACCGGGGAAGGACGCAAGAAGTCGGCGAAGCCCGGCCGCGCCCGGATCTCGGCGACTACGCTCTCCAGCGCTTCAGCCATCTCGCGCCGTTCCAAGGCCAGCGTGTCAGGAGTGCTGACGGCCAGGCCATCTCGCAATGCGACGAATCGTTCGGCCAGATCGGGATACTGCCCGGTCAACTCGATCACGTCGGTGCGAATGTCCAGCGCCTGGCTGAGCAGGATTCCGCGGCCCTGCTCCAGGAGTTCGATCGCCCGATCGACCAGACCGGCCTGCACACAGCAGGCCGCCGCGTCAGAGGCCAAGCCAGCGAAGCTCTCAAGACGATGCTCCAGGTCATCCCAGACCAGGCTGCGCGGTGCCCCCGGGCTAGCAGTTCGATCGCGGTCTCGAACCCTTCCACGGCCTCCCGCCACCGCCCGCCGGCCGCGGCGGCGCGCCCCCAGTTACGCGCCGAATCCACCTGAAGGCGCGCGGATGCGGTCTCAACCACCACTGCTTCCCGCGCAACGGCGATCGCCCCGTCCAGGTCAGCCGCGACCCCGGTCCGCTCAAACCGCATCCGCAAAGCCACGCTCAGGTTGGACAGCGCCATGGCCCGCCGGGCGGACTGGCCGTCCTGGAAGGCGCCGACGGCCTCCCATCCGACGGCAATCGCCTCGTCCAGGTCAGCTAGTGCCCCAGCGCGCTCGGATCTGACCTGCAGCCCAACGCACAGCACGTTCAGAATTCCGGCCCGATCCGGGTGGTCCCCCGGCGTAGTGCTCAGCACCTGGCGCACCAACTCGATGGCCAGGTCCAGCTCATCGCCGGGTCCAGCGGCCAGCGCGTTCCTCAGCCGTCCGAACGCGAGACCGCGGAACTGATCAGCGACCATTCCCGGATGGGCGCGGTGCACGGGTCCCAGCAGTCTCAGCGCCGCGTCCAAGTCCTGCCGGTCCTCGCCGGGATCAAGAACCAGGTAACGCTGCCAATGCGCCATTCCGGCCAGGTACGCCGCTTCAAGGTCCGCGCTCGGATCCGGCACCGCCCGAAGCAGGGCACTGACCTCAGCTAGCGCGGCCGGATCAAGCACCAATCTCGGATCTCGAGAAACGTCAAAACGCTCCGCTCTCGCCCGCACGAGCGCAAGCGCATCCTCCCGAGCTCCCAATTTAATTCCATTCTTTAGGGAGAAATTTTACGGAGGTCATGACGCCTCTTCCTGAGGCTGCGCCACCAGCCCGCTAACGAGCGTAGCCAGCCGGCCGGCCACTCCAGCCGGCCGGCGGTCCGTCCTTGCAGGCCCGTTTCAGCGGCATTTCAGCCCGCAGCGGCTGTCCGCGGTGGCCAGGGACCGGAACCCGGGATGCGACATCAGGGTCGGCGACATGAACGACTTGCCGTGGGAACCGGGCCTGGGCCAGGAAGGTCGCCAGGGACCCGAACGCGACAACGCCCGCCGACATCCAGGTGCTGCGCGAGGCCGGCCTCGATGACGGGCAGATCTTCGCCGTCACCGCCTTCGTGGCCCTCCGGCTGGCGTTCTCCACGGTCAACGACGCCCTCGGAGCCCAGCCCGACGCGCAGCTCGCCGAGTCACAGCCCGCGCAGACCCGCCAGCTAGTGACCTACGGCCGCCCGGTATCTTCCTGAGGCCAGAGTTACCCGGCTGTTAGCAGCGCGGCTCGGGCCAGATCCTCGAACTCGGCGTCCTCGATACCAGCGGCATCGGTGGGCCTGAGCCTGATCGTGCCCTTGCCCGCAACCAGTTCCGGATGACGAGCGGAGAAACCGCCGTCTCGGCTGGGCGATACATACAGTGACACCCCGTGCACCCAGACGCCGACATTGAGGCGGCGCTTCCCGACGCGGTACGTCGGCATCCCGTAGGACAGCACCACGACCGCGTCAGGGCAAGCGCCGAGGATCAGCCCGTGGAGACGGTCGAATACCGGTTGGAACTCACCGGCGATCTCCTCTCGATACCGTCGCACTGCCTGGTCCATGAACGCGCTCGCCTCCTTGCCTCACCTTATCGCTGGGTCGATCTTGAGTTTCAGTCACTCGGCTAAGGGCACTTCCTGACCTTGGTGCGGGCTTGAGCGAATCGGGGGATCGCTAGCGTGACTGTTCTCGTTGGCTGCAACTCGGCGATCTTCGATGCGATGCACGATGCGGGCATCAACGTCCGAACGTTTCGTGCCTACCGGGACAAGTACAACTTCATCCCGGCCGGGTGGCCGGCGAAGGAGACCGTGCCCGATGCGCGGGTGATGCTCTCGATCAGGCCGGTGCCCGATGACTTGCTCGCCGGCCGGCTCGATGATCAGCTCAAGGCGCTGATCGCTTCGGCGCCGCCCGGGGTGAAGCTGTCCGCGTGGCACGAAGCGTCGAATCTGGCCGGCTATCCCGACTACATCAGGAGCGACCGCGGCATGTCAGCGGTCCACGAATACCTGCAGGACCTGTGCCGGGGTTCGAACGTACGCTACGGCTCGATCATCTGCGCGATCCCGAGCAAGGTGAAATCGTGGATGGGCGTCGGCCTGGACTGGTACGGCCTGGATGTCTATGACTTCGGCGGCGGCCAGTTCCGCAACTGGCTGACCAGCGGAATCAGCAAGTCCAAGCTGTTCACCAGGCTCGACAACATGCTCGGTACCTGCCGTCAGCTCAGCGGCAGCGACTCACCCGAGATCGACATCTGCGAGACCAACAGCCCGCGACCGCGATACCGGGCGGACTGGTTCACGCTGCTCGCCGAGTGGATGTCCGCCAACGGCGGCGGATACCTCGAAACCTTCTGGAACCCGTCCGGGCCGTTGAGCGGTCCGTGGCTGCCGGACGACACCAGGACCATCGACGCGCTGCGCACGATCGCCGCGACCTTATCTAGGCCGCCGCATATCAGCTAGACGGCGGCGCCAGGAGGTTTCTGAACCGCCTCGGTGCCCCACCGGTGCTGTTCCTTCCCGGGAAGCTACCGCCTCTGTGCCCCCCTGATGTCGTTGGAGCGACCTCGGTGCCCACCTGAGGTCGTTGCGTCCTGGGAAGCTACCGCCTCAGGGAGGCACCGATGCTGCTGGTCACCGGCGCTGTCGTAGGCGGGTGCGAGCATGACCGGCATGAGACGGGAATCAGACGCCGACCGCGCGGTCGCGGCGGTCTTACGCAAGCAGGGCGGCCTCATCACCAGGACGCAGGTGCTAGCGGCCGGATGGTCGGTCGCGGCGTTGCGGCACCGCCTCCGGCCGGACGGGCCGTGGCTGGCCGTGCTCCCCGGTATCTATCTCGGCAGCAACGGGCCGCTGGCAGACGGGCAGCGCGAGATCGCCGCTGTCCTCTATGCCGGCGCTGGATGCGTCCTTACCGGGCCGGCTGCGCTGCGGCATCAGGGAGTGCGGGTGCCGGCGACGAACACCGTCGATGTCCTGGTCCCGGTATCGGCGAAACGGCAGGACGCGGACTTCGTCCGGATGCACCGGACCAGGAGGATGCCGGACCAGACCTTCGTTCTTAATGGCATCCGCTGGGCGCTGGCTGCCCGCGCCGTCGCCGACAGCGCTCGAAGTGAACATGACCTCCGCGAGGTGCGGGCGCTGGTGGCAGGCGCCGTTCAGGGCGGCAAGTGCACTGTCCCGCAACTGGCGGCGGAGTTGCGGGCCGGGCCGACGCGGGAGTCCGGGCGGCTCCGGGCAGTACTCGAAGAAGTGGCGGACGGGGTGAGGTCGGCGGCCGAGGGGGACCTGCGGCTGCTGATCAAGCGGAGCGGGCTGCCGGAGCCGATGTACAACCCCGACCTGTACGCCGGGTCAACGTTTCTGGCGCGGCCGGACGCATGGTGGAAGGATGCGGGGGTCGCCGGAGAGGTTGATTCGCGGGAGTGGCATTTCTCGCCTGAGCAGTTCGCCCAGACGGCGGCGCGGCACAGCCGGATGACCGCGCACGGGATCCTCGTGGCGCACTTCACGCCCAAGCAGGT
>WNEY01001105.1_pt1 | contig 18485 bp, 16 predicted proteins | sample 5400531 | NCBI WGS metagenome assembly WNEY01 (sample SAMN13153338, study PRJNA577476) | soil metagenome | isolation source: 200 cm saprolite under Douglas fir tree site 1 | place: USA:California | collected 2015-04-18
GCTGGCTCCACGAACAGGAAGTACTTCTCGCGTACCGGGGATGTTGAGACAATTTCATGTGGCTGTTCAGACATCTCCTATTTTCTGGAATCTCTCGAACTTGATTGTACCAACCGTAGAGACGCTAGCATTTCCATACACTAGCCGTGCAAACCAACTCGAGTATAACGCAGACATAACCTACTGTGCCAACCACGTACAAACAAAATCAAGAAAATGGGTAGCCGATTGTGAACACGTTGCTGCTCTAACTGGATACTATAACCCCGGCCTCACATCACATTGGCTAGGTCACCAGCTTCAGGAACGTTCGTGTAAGGGATTCTACTGTTGGTCTAACAAAGCTCTAGAGAACTCGAAGAAGGTTCTTGGAAACGGTTTTCCGGTTGATAAGTCTCACGTCGTGTACCCTGCAACGTCAGGGGCCCCCAGCTCTAGACAGCGGAGTAGTTTTGACGGAACTCTCAGAATCTGCCACATGACTACTCATAGAAGTTCATACCTCGAGAACATTTCCAATTTCTATGTGAAGGGTACGAGAGACGTTTTGTTGTTACTGAAACTCGTCTCGCGAGAATTCCCTAAGTTGACGCGAAGAATTACTGTCATGATTAGGGCATGGTGCCCCGCTTCGTATGTCGCCAAGCTTAAGGCACTAGGAATAAAGATAGAGATGATCGAACATCCCTTAACGCGCGTCGACGCACTTTCCTTGCTAGCTGGTTCGGATCTAGCTCTCATGCCTTGCCACTCAACCCCGACAATGGCTTTCATAGAAGCAATGTCTAGAAGCGTGCCTGTTGTTGCAAACGATGTCTGGGCTAACGCCGAATACCTACTCGACGGAAAGACGGGGTTCTTGGTCGCTCCCCCCGATCATGTCCGATACTCGGACGGCTACTTGACTCCGCTCTGGTACAGACCCGGTTTCATCCAATCCCTCAAAACGTCGGTTGACGTCGCTTATCTCAAGAGGCATCTGCGTGTGTTGGCATACCTCTTAGAGGATGAGAACGTCCTCCTTCCCATGAAAGCCAAGACCGGTGAGTATTTTGCGGAGAGCCCCTTCGATGTCACCCGACGAAATCGATACCTAGGTCTCCTGCTGGATGAAGCCCTCAATTAGTTTGCCACCCAGTTCATATTGAAATTTCGCAATCAGAGAACTGTAAGCACTGCCGTTCAGTGAAAGGTTAGCTGCGGAGCGCGATGGGACGCTTTCTTACAACTCCTACAACTGGGCCCGCTGAGCGAGGACAATCTGATCTTTCATATGGCGTCAAAGGGACTGAAATCGTCAAACGGGGCTCGTCCAGACTTAATTAGGTGCCCATTCGCATTAGAGTAGCTCCGATATGTCCTCCCGCCCCTCCGGACCTTCGACGTTGTCACTGCTGGGTAGGAGAATCACCGAGGCGGCGACTTGCGAATTGCTGCTCCTTGTAAACTTCCCTACATGGGCCCCGGTGCTGCCATTCTATCTCTTGTCCTACATTGCGGACAACCCATTACCCCCGTTCCGATCCATAGGTCCTATGGTGCGTAGAATTCGAGGGGCGATCTTCAGGTCATTTGGCTTGAGGCTCTTGGCCACTTGGCCCTTCGGAGGTCTTCGATTTTATTGTGACCTGGACGGCGTCTGGCTTATTGCATCGGAGTTCTTGAAGGGGGAAACATCCGGCTTTGTCTCCTCGCGAGAGGAGGTCTTCTTAGATGTAGGAGCTCACTACGGGCTGGTTTCGGCTAGGCTGGCGTCATTGCACCCACGTTCATCTCGGGTAATTGCCATCGAAGCTCATCCCGCGAACTATCGAGTGCTGAAGAGCAACATCGAGCTCAACCACCTTACAAATGTTAAAGCATTCAATTTCGCGATAGCGGATTTTACTGGGACGACCCATATGTCGGCTCACGATGGTGTGTCAACCCATTATAAGCTGACAAACGAGAATCGTAGCACTGATCCTCTCTTCGAGGTACAATGTTACCAACTGCCGGAAGTTGTCGCAAGACTTGGAATAGATCACGTTGACTTGGTCAAGCTAGATATAGAGGGGCTAGAACTAAAAGTCCTTCAGACTTGTTTTCCTGCTATGGCCAGCAGTGTAGGTAAGTTAGACGTCGAAGTGCATTATTTTGGCGATGTAGCGGCGATACGGAGTCTCCTGATTTCAAACGGCTTCGACGTGCACGTCAAAAGCTGGGGAATACTGTCACGATCCTATAGAGTGATTGCGGAGAAAGCCCCTACGGTTGCAAAAGCGACCGAATCACCGCAAATTGGCTTTTGACTTGAACGACGTGACAATTCTCAACAAAGCAAATGCAGATCGTGTTTTGAGAGCAGAATCACTCTTCTGGAATGCTTGCTCAACGGGCTATTGATTGTGATTCAGCTAGATTCATCCGAGAAGCTGCCAACAGAAACGTCCCTGCCTTCGTACGACACTTGGCTCATCGAGTCAAAAGTCATATAGGAATGAATTAGGTTCACGCTCAACGGCTTGTGTTGACAGCGGCTTCGAAGGCGATAGTTACGGGTGGGACGGGTTTCGTTGGTTCCAACTATTCTCGCCATCTCTTGCAGACAGGAACCAAGGTAGTAGTGTACGACGACTTTTCGAGAGGTCCTGGTTGTCTTCAAAATCTAGAGTGGCTTAAATCGCATCCTAATTCTAGGAATCTCAGTGTAGTCAAAGGCAATGTACGTGATGCTGATTCTCTTGCCACTGCGGCTAAAGGGTGTAATCTAATTGTCCACACCGCAGCTCAAGTCTCGGTGCCTGAGTCTGTTTCGAAGCCCAGATTAGACTTCGAGTCCAATGCTCTCGGAACTTTCAACGTTCTAGAGGCCGCTCGTAGGTCGGACGCTGACCCTACGCTCCTGTATACATCTAGCAACAAGGTGTATGGTATCCCAGATGCTCCACTGCAGGAGAAGGCATTGCGCTACGACTTCCAAGGGCTTCCAGAGGGCGTGGATGAAACGTTTCCCGTAAAAGGGGAAGAACCGTATGGAGTTAGCAAGGCGGCCGGAGACTTGTACCTCCACGCCTACTCAGAACAATACGCGATCAAATCTGTCTCCTTCAGATGCAGCTGCATGTTCGGACCCCATCAGTATGGGAAGGAGGAGCAGGGCTGGGTCGCGTGGTTTTGCATAGCTGCGGCTCTTGGGAAGCCATTAAGCATCTATGGGGATGGCAAACAAGTCCGCGACCTATTGTACATCGATGATGTTGTACATGCTTTCGACCTTGCTACAAGAAACATTGACAGAGTCAAGGGCGAGGCGATAAACCTTGGAGGAGGAAAGGAAAACGTCGCCTCTCTTCTCGAGACGATAGCATATCTTGAGTCACTTACGAACAGGAAGATGCATCTAACCTTCAAAGACTGGAGGCCAGGAGACAACAAGTGTTACTACACAAACTGCGCGAAGGCAAAGGAGCTAATGAGCTGGACACCCACCGTTCCATGGAAAGAAGGAGTGAGTAAGACCTTGGAATGGGTCAAGAGCAACACTCGCGAGGTTTCTGCGGTCATATAGGGCCCAAGGGAACTGTAAGAGCCCGGGGTGCGAGTTATCTAGAACGACTGGTCCAGAGTCCGATCGCATAGCCATTTGGCCGTTCTGAGCAGCGGCATCAATTCCACTAGTCGCCATTCAAGGACGTTCCCGGCCTTGAATTTGGTTCTCGTTGTAGACACGATCAGGCAGCGAGTTCCCGGTAGCGGCTAGGGTTGTTTTCTAGTCTCAGGATTTGACGTATGGTCCTCTCGCTCTTTCAATGGGGGCTTTTGTGTCTGAGCATGGCTCGGAGATGGGGCTATTGGTTTGAGTTTTGCTGAAATGGTTGGGGGTAGCTCAGTAGCCTTAGGTTGCGAGGTCGAGGGCTGCGAAGGCCGCTTTGATGTTTTTCGTTGCTGAACCTTCTTCTTAGAAGGGATCTCCGGTTCTTGGAAGGTCCGGATTCGTCTCATTCCGAGGTAGAGGTACGTGGCGATTGATGCTGAGGAGATTCCGAAGGCAACACTGAGAATCGGAACGAGTATCGGGGATATGCTGTTCACGTATGTCTGGAAGTAGACGTTGCTAAGATAGGTTATGTAAAGCGAGACGGATAGCGACATGATAACGGCTAGCTCTCCTAATATGATGAGCCAAGCTTTCTTCGGGAAGTTCCACCAGGTCAGGTAGCCTATTTTTGAGACCTCCGGAGTAGTCTCATGAGAATTCGTTGAGTACTGGGATTAAGGCGAGGCGTTACTCGGCAGACGAGACCCTGACGGTTAAGATTGGCCAGATTGGGTAGTTGAGGCTTGGGCTCCTCGCTTGCTGTCGGCTATGAAAGCCCTAACACCTTGAAAGACGCCGAGACCAAGGATCCCGATCAGGGCTGCATGGCCCAGGGTTATCAGGGTCAGGGCTTTTCTCGAAAAAGCGAAGGCTGCAAGCGGAACGTTGTTGTCTCCCGCAAACAGAACGGTCAGTGTGACAATAGAGACCATGGGAATTACCAGATATACAGATTCTTTTTGGGACTCGGTCACAAGCTTATAGTCTCCGTTAAGATACGCTAATACCAACACGATTCCAAAAGCGCCGACCTCGAGAGCCGTATCAGCAGAACTCGGCAACCCCAGGCTTATTCCCAGTTGGAAATCCGACAGTGGATAGAGAGGCGGAATCGTTCCAACTGTTGAGTCCGCTATGAGGTGAGAGAGGATCCCTGCTGAGAATGCCAGTCCCAGACTCTTGAATCGAATGACGAGAACTGCGCAGATAGGTAGCAGAATAATCAACGAGTGAGTGTAGGTGTGGTGTTGAATCAGCGGTTTGAAGTAGATATCAAAGTCGGGGAGAACTCCCGCCAGAAGAGCCATGTAGGCTGGGAGATTGACTTTGACCTGTCTGCCTGTGAGCTTGGAGAAGACATAGCTCCAGCAGCTGTGTCCGAGAAGAAACACGACTCACTCTGCTCCGTGTCACCAAGCCAATTGAAACCGCACGCTCACTCGGGGATACTAATGGTTAGTGTCGGAAACTTCTTCGACTTACGCCTTGGATGAGATTTTCAACATTCTCGTTGAGCTGGCTAAGTCTTCTCGCGGAGCAGGTTCGCCTGTTTTTCAGCCTATTCTCGGATCCGAGCTGGCGATTTCCAACCAGCCCATTTTCCGCGCTCGTCCCTAGTGGATTCTGCGGGGGGGGTTTGGAAGTGACTGAAAAACCATTGTCTTACGTAACTTTTCTCTTTCCGTAACTATTTTTTTCCTGTAACTATTCTTTCGCGCTAACTATTGTATGACCCCCCCGGTGGTCAATTTTCCCGCGCCGCGTCCTTCGTGAAACGCCGAGTTTTCCACGTTCACCAGCTCCTGCCAGTGCTTTCTTCCTTCATGGCCAGGTCTAGGCCGGGGACCCTGCCCCATAGAACCTGTGCGCGCCTTCGCTGAAGGCGCCCATTACGCTCTTTCGCGAAGTGGTCTTAGAACCATAGCCAGCGAAACCTTGGATGACCCATTAGCTTCGGGTTGACACTTGCCAGAGGAAGCCTGTTGCAAAGTCTGATCCTTCCATGCAGCCTGTCAAGGCCCGCGCCATCGGGGCCCGATGCCCGAACACCCTGCCTGTCCAGTTGCGTGGATCTTGCATGTTCGTTGGAACACCAGAATAAAATAGAGCCGGCAAGGGTGCTCGTTCCTGATAGGAAATTGCAGACGCCGATACGAGAGGATGGAGGGGGCGCACTGTTTTTTCGCCTAACCCTTAAAGGGTCATTTCGCCGAAACAAAGTCAGTCTTGAGTCGCCTGTACCTATAGGGTCTGATCCATGATTATTCCCGTCAGCCGCATTTCTCACCTCCTTAGGAGACGTGCGAGTCAGTTCTTCGGTCTGAATCAGGAGCCCTCCACACAGGCGGGAAGGGCGACGAGAATAGGACTGTCCCTCTCAGGGGTCTTCCTAGTAGCCGTTGGTCTGCTGATCGTCCTCATCTCCAGTCTCTTCGTCGTTCTAGCGATTCCCGTGTTCCTGTTTGGCGCGTACAACTTGGTGAACTCAAGGAGGAAAATGTTATCGCTCAGCAGGTCGAACCTTCTTTCGCTTTCAGGACACCTCTGCGCCACTCTGGTCCTATACGTGCTCCTGACCAGAATCCTCTGGATTACCTACATGACCGACAGCATCGTTGGCTCGTACATGGGAGTCTTGAAAGTTCTAGCATTACAGAACCCGTACGGCTACTCGATCAAGCCCTTCCTAGATCACTTCAACTTTCCCCCGTCCTTCTACACTCCCAGAATAGACGGCTCGTTCGAATTTCATCTCAACTACCCAGCCCTAAACTTCCTCACCCTCCTCCCCCTGTACGCCGCAGGACTACACGACCTCCGCGACGGAGTCTTCATCTTCCACATACTATCAGTTCTCCTGATCTTCGGGCTCGTTCCTTCCCGTCAGAAAGCGCTCAGTCTCGCCCCCTTCGTCTTCTTTCCAGCGTTCGTTGCGGCGAGCTGGACCGACAGCGTCTGGGCATTCTTCCTAGTCGGGGGCGCCATCCTTTGGTATCGGAACAGGAACATGGGTCTCCTAATGGTAGGTTTCGCCGGAGCCACTAAACAGATTGCCCTCATCGCAGCCCCGTTTCTCCTCATTCGCCTTTGGCAGGAATCTCCCGGTTCAAAGCTGAGAAACACCCTTGTAGGCGTCGGTGTCACAGCCATAGGCTTCCTTGGCCCGAACATTCCGTTCATGCTTTCCTCCCCGTTTCAATGGTGGGCGGCCACCATCGCGCCCTACTTCCCTGGTGGAGCAGCTCAGGTTCCTGGAGGAGTCGGACTTTCTGGCGTACTCTTGGACCTGGGAGTCGTTCCTCCTCCTCTGGTTTTTGTCGCACTCATGGGCCTCGTAGGCATCGGTGCGCTCTATCTCTACTCCACACGCTTCTCCAAGTCAAGATACTTCGTCTGGATCTTCCCGATCGTGATCATGTTCTTCTATTATCGATCCTTTCCCAACTACATCTTCTACTGGGCCTTCCCCCTTGCCTATGAATTCTTCAAGAGTAGGCCCGCTATATCGATCTGGCATTTTTCCCCACTCCACAGAATACCCTGGCACCCTTCAATGGGGTCCACCCTTCGCTCCGTTCGAAGCAGATTGAGGGTCCCCTTGCTTGCCGGCTTGCTGCTCACCACAGTGTTTGTGGGAGCATTTGGAACCTATGTCTCAAGTTCGCCCCCATCAAAGGTGGAGGTGCAAATCAACTCAATAGCTGATCCTGATGGAATAGGCGCGTCAACACTGTTGAACATTACACTGGACAACTTGACTCCGCGACCCGTCGTCCCGTCGTTCTTCGTCAAGTGGAGCTACCTCCCTTACCTCTGGGCCTCGAACTCAAACCAGAGCCTCGCGTCATCATCAAGCGCTTCGTATCTCGTGAGCGCTACCGACGGTCTGGCTGCAATACCCCTGGCGACAAGTTTCAGGGTCTACGTCTTTGATGCTGGCACCGGAAACCTTGTGGGCCAGTCGCTATCATTCCGACTTGATGCCCCTCTCCCTACCATAGAGAACCCGTACTTCCGATGGTGGACTCTTGATGTTGGTGCGGGAGCCAAAGTCCCATTCAGTTGGAAACTGACCAAAGCCAACATAGATCCGCTCGAAACAGTAATCCGAGGTCTAGATCAAAACCAGGCGTCAGGGATAAGCCTCCAGCTCAACTACACCAGCCCGGCAATCAATGTTGAGAAGATAACGCTGTCTCAGAAGGTTCTACTCAACGCTACAACGATCAACGTCTCTCTGTTCGATCCTGCAGTAACGAGCACTAGCGATCGGGCCGTCCTCGGGGTGACTTTAACGGATGGCGCTCACGAACTATCCTACATCTTCTCCAATACCACTGCGAAGCCGACAATTTTGACTTCCAGTTACAACATCACAAATATAGTTCCCGTCGCCGCCTCTGCCTGGACTACTGTATCCATTGACGCAAACCAGGCCTGGCTTGCTCAAGGCTGGGCAGTTCCTAACCAGGTGACCTTTACGATCTTTCTGCAAGCCAACAGTGTGGGTCTCTACTCGGCAAACATCCGAGGCATAGAGTACCCGTCTCTAGCCAAGTAAGTTTGTAGACGCGCTTCCAAGTCTGTTCTAGACATTTTGACCCCAACCCTTGAGATTGAATTGTATATCTAGAGGTACCGTAGTGTCGCAAAAGGTTAGTTGGTGTATGATGCGAGCGCTTGGCCTTATATCGCGCGCGACTGCGAGCGGACTTGAGGTTCTGGCAGATAATAGCAGCCGTATTTGTTGGGGGTTACCGAATCGTCTAAGTTCATGCAGTCTCTAGGTGACTCCGCCTATACGAAGCTGCGAAAAATCGCTGACGACAGGGACATCACGGTGCAGGAATTGATTCGAGCGATAGTCATACCCGACTGGCTGAAGACGGCTGAGAAACACAATGGAGTAGATAGCCAGTCAGAGAGACGTCGGAAGCGGATTTCAAGGTCGAGAGCCCGAACACCGACCCTTCCCCTTTCAGCTATGCTGAAACCTAGGAAGAATCAATAACCTGTTCTAGCGAACGCTTCCTGAGTCCAAGCTACGACGCTCGGACCGTGACACAGCCGACGTATCAAACGGGGTTGGACCTCTCGGCTGAACAATTTCAGAATTGGTGATTATCTCTCAGTAGTTCTGGGAGGAGAAATCAATGCGTCTCAATGGTTCTTGCATTGCAATATCCAGTTGGTATCTTTACGTGAAGTGTTGGGTAACTATACGCTAAAGAGGATATTCTGATGGGGTACCCTGTTAGCAATGTCGGATACGAAGGCGAGCAAAGACTGGGCCCCCTTCTCCAGACAGATCAAACTAGACGAAAGCGATTGGGCCATTGTTGACGCGCTCTACGAGGATCATCGCAACCGTGAAGGAGTCATCTCAAAGGCAGATTTCATCCGAAAACTAGTTCTCACCGGGGCACGCTCACAGCTGTTGTATCTCCGTCAACATGCGCCGGCCTCTCTGTCGCGAGTGGCAAAGACCAGCGGGACAAACTAGGACTCAAACAGTTCACAAGTCGCTGCGGGAATAACTTGTCCCCGTTCGGAACGTGCTCGAAGCAGATTCTAGTCGTGGGAAAATCCAAGATGCTTGAGATCTGCGCGTTTCCGAGTGTTAGGTTTCTGGCGCGCCCTTGGTTAGGTCTAGGTCGCGACCATGAATGTGAACTGATTGTTTAGTTTCGTCGTGACTATAATCATGTAGGTGTGACCAGCTACGAATTGTTGGAAGAGGAAAGGTGTTCCAGTGTAAATGCAATTGTTGCAGCTGGAACCGATCAGGATCGTTGCGACACCAACATTGCTGGGTGATATTGTCGGTCCGGTCAAACTAGCAAGAGTCCACGTATCTCCCGAAAGGTCTGTCACGCTGTAGGATTGGAGCGTTATTGGAGTGTTGCCATTATTGCCGAGGGATATGGTGAGATTGGTGGGAGAGGTAAGGGAGAATGTTAACAGGCTCAATGATTCAGGAAGCGGATCTACGACGTTGATGGTTAGGGTACACGAGTGACTTTCTCCTCCACTAGACCCGGTTATCGTGATATTGTATTTGCCTAGGAGAGTGGATAAGGTAGTTGATACTTGCAGGCTGGTCTGGGTTGTTGCTCCTGAAGCGACAGTTACCGGGTTTTGGCCTCCCATAACGCCTAGAAATCCGAAAGGCACTATTGCAGAAAGAGTCACAGACCCGTTGAAACCGTTCTTGCTGGCTATGACAATGCTTGTGGAGTTGGCGAACCCAGCGACAACGGTAATTGAGTAGGGATAGGCGTACACTCCAAAATCCGCGTCCGGATTAACCGTGGCTGTCAACAGGGCTGAGCTGCTGAGGACCTTCTTTCCAGCTACAGCCGTCCCAGTTGCAATGATGCTGTAGGTGGCTATCGAGGCGTTCTTAGACGCTTGTACAGTTGTCACCGAGGTCGCTGATCCTCCAACCGGCACGTTGACTCTGCTGGGATTGAAGGTGACGGCGATGCTTCCGCTAGAGACCTGCGCGGTAAGCGACACAATTCCAGAGAAGCCTTGAGTGCTCAGAATGGAGACGATCGATGTCCCGTTCATGCCTTGTGGGATCGAGATTGTCGGTGGGCTAATTGTCAAGAGGAAGTTCCCAGTAGTCTTGTGTGCGTCACTGATCGTGAAGGGGAGTACTGTTCCGCTAACGGTGAAGGAGCCCAATGCGAAGGTTAGAAGTAGAAGTAGGGCTTTGAGAGGGACCCGCTTCTTGGATAGAGTCGTGACGCATTCCTCCGAACTCAACCCTTGGAGTATTCTTTGTCGGTACGTCATCTTACGGGTCCTGTAACCAGATCCGAGAGACGTTGCGTCTAGACACGGCTCTCACGTGGGCCTTATGCTCACGTCGAACCTCACATAGCTACAGTCATCGGCCAGATGCACATCTTACCATCAAACATGCTCGTGACCGTGGAGGCGATAAGAGGCCTGTTGGTAGCCCTTGAGTTCGCGGCGCGCATCACGCTTTGAGCAGATGGAGTCGCACTGGATTAGTTCTTCGGCCGTTCTGCTTTTTTCCATTGTTGGAGGCAGCTCACGAATCTAGCCGGATGTTTCTAGTTACGTCTATCTGCTTGGAAACATGGCTTCTTTTCCGGGCTTGGTGCGGTAAACCCTTGAACCATTGAAACCGTATGCTAGCTGTCCAGGACTAGGTCGCGAGTTTGTCTGCGTCCGGGGTCGCCTTCTTTCGTCTCTTTCTTGAGAAAAACAAGAGGGCCAGGAGTAGTCCCACTATTGCCGCGTATCCGATCAATGGAAGAACTGCGTCCAAGGTGTTGATGATCGAGCTAGCATTCTGTCCCGCGAGAACCCCTAGGTAGATGAGTATGATATCCCAGGTGACGATGCCGACGGTTGAGTAGGCTAGGAACTTGCCGATCTTCATCTTGGCGACTCCTGCTGGAAACGCTATTACGGTTCGAAGAAGGGGGACAAACCTGGCGAGCAAGACGGCTGCGTTGCCATATTTTGCAAACCATCCTTCAGCGATCATCAGATGATGCTCTCTAAGCCGGATTTTCCTGCCGAGCCGTAATACAGCAGGTCTCCCCAAGTAGTATCCGACACCATAGTCAGCGATGGTTCCTACGAGACTTCCCAGGGTTGCAGCCGCGACTGCGGACCAAAACTCGAGGCGACCTTGGTATACGAGGTAACCGGTTAGCGGCAGAACGATTTCGCTGGGAACGGGAAGCGTCGCGCCTTCAAGGGTCATCAATAGGAAGACTCCTGTATAGCCCCATTGAGAGAGCAGGTTCAGCGCGAGATTGAATATTATATCGTTCAGGCTCAAGATGCTCTGCTGTTAGCGAATTAGGGCCTTTCAAATCCTTTAGGCTCGGCGGAAGGGACGAGTGAGACTTAGTCATGCGCCGGAGTGTTTTCACTCCGAACTGTGCAGGGTAATTGTTTTTAGCGCCGTTTGAGTTTGTCTCTTTTTAGCGATGTCTCGGAGAGAGCATCAAGAAGGCGTATCCGGCAAGATCATACTGTTCATAGTGTTAGGCGTCTTCCCCGCGATTTTCATATTGATAGTTCTCATATTTGGCCCGATGCTCGGGTTACGGTTCGGGGCTTGAAAGTCTATTCGATAGTCGGACCAGGCTACGAAGTTTGGAGGATCGAGAGATCAGATGAACTCGATTCAATGCTGCGTGTAGAGCAGTATCGAATGTGACATTCTTCAGTCAAGCTGTAGGGAGGCGGCTACGTTTGGGTTCGGATAGTATTTTTTGATGTCGGAAGGCCCGTATTTTCCCTTGAACAGCTCAATAACCTCGTCAACTTGTTTTCTCTCGGTTATCGCACGGAGTTTGCCATTGAAGCTTTGTTGGCTGGAGCGGAGCTTCACCTGAGGGTTCCGAAGGAAGTTCTTGTACCACTGGGAATCAGTGCCTGTAACGGGCAGTAGCAACAGCTCCGGCCCCCTCAAGACGAACCATACTGGACGGGGAAGGGGTTTTCCGCTCTTTCGACCGGTAACGGTCAACTCGATCTCCTTGTCTTTCTTCAGACCAGTCACTAAGCTATCCGATTTCAACCTGTGACCGCCAAATCAAATATCCTCGGGCATGAAAAAGGCTTTGCTGATCCCTCGATCATCCGATGCCCGGGAGGGAACAGAAAAGCTAAGGTGTCCAACCGCGAATCTGATCGCGTATGAAGTGTCCGGTGTGCGACGGCGAGCTAGAGACTTCTAGCAGCTTCTGCCCATACTGCGGAACAAGGCTGGACTGGACAGGATCCGGTAGACCAGGATCCTCTTCCTCCAAACATGTCGGTACCGCGATAGGCCTAATCATCCTCCTTGTGGCTGGAAGCCTATTTGCGACAGGGGTCTTGGTTCCCGCGGTGACACGGCTGTACGATGACGCGCGGAGTGTTCTGCGGAATCTGGCCTGCCTTACCCCATCTCTCTGCACAAACTCTACTTTCCCAACGACCCCGGGCAAGGCCACATACGACCAGCAGCTGGCGATGATCTTTACACAAAACTTCAACGCACTGAACTACAATGTTACCGCTGTGGCACAGACAGACTCGTCAGGCTACGGTCCCGCCTACCTACTCAACGGCTTGTCCGACACAGGTTACTGGTACCAGGTTGGATTGGCGTACAATTGGCCTTTGGCATCTGGGAACGGCTATGACTCCGGCTTCCACTTCATCTGGGAAGTCTTCACCCCGAACGGGACCACAAACAATCCGGTACTGTCAAGAATCCCGGACAACGTCAACTCCGGTGACACGGTCAGGCTTAGCTTATCGTTTTCTGGCGGCGCCAACATGGTTACCATGTACACAGTAGACTACAACACCGGCGCTAGCTCATCTCACAGCTACACGGCTGGAGGCGGGACGATTTTCACAGGCTCCTCAAGCGCCTCCGGCACTCGTACGCCTACGAGTTTGATGACCGAATGGTACCATCCGAGCCCGTCTGAATCATCGATGAAACAAGTAACTTATTCAGAGTCCGTTACTCAAGTATTCAAAGCATGGATCTGCATCAGCGAATACGTGCCCCCGAACCCAAACACGTCGGTCTACGCTCAATGTACTAGCTCGCCTCTGACGTTGGCTAGCCAATTGCAACAGTACTCCTTTCATGGGCTCAACACTTACGCTAGCCAGTATGAGTTCCAGACAGGACCCTCCTGATCTACATGTTTCGGCCCCAACGGAAATTTGAAAGAATAACTTGGACCGGCATGCGCTCGGTTACTTCACCCTTAAGCTAGAGCGCGTGCAATTTGCACCGAGTGAGTGGCTGTTGCGACAGATCGCAACTCGTCCAGATGTGACTATTCTACCGAAAACCAAGCCCGCAGTGGATCTTAATCACAAACCGTTTCAAGAATTTCCTGTTCCAACCTTGGATGAGCTTGTGCAACAGCTGGAGACCGCTGGCCAGGGAATCGACGTTCTCACAATTGAGGGTGTTCCTCACTTGGTCTGTGGAAAGCCTCTAGCTAACATTCTAGTTCAGACCGATGCCGTCAAACACTTGCCCGGAGATCTGCTTGCTATCTACCAGTACTGCCAGGGGTGCAAAATAGCAGTCAGAGTTCTCTAGCCAAAGACAATTGTGACCGAGGGTCCTCTTATTTCGACACCGGCAAGACTAGGACCGAAATAGATTGCACCATGTCCTTCACGTCTGACCGAGGGGGGACTAAGAGGGTCTTTTTCAGAAGTACCATACATTGAGGATTGGCGTTCCACGATTTTGAGATAAGGGGAGTTGCTCTATCTAGTTCAGAGAGTCAGAACGGGTTCGATTTTATGGAACATTCCTGGCGAGATACCTCTATATCTGTGAAGGTCCTCCTAGCGGTACAGACAGCGATTATTGTTGGGCTGTCTGTCTGGATGTATGACGAGTATGTGAGCAACTTGTACCTTCAGACATATCTGGCTGGCCGGATCCAAGGGACCGGTTCGATTATTGCGATTATGAGCCTAGGAGGACTTGTCGCTACGGTCCTAGTCGGAATCCTTCTCAAAGCGGGGAATATTCTTGGAGACATTGATCACCTTTCAGAGAGGGTCGACGATCAGACTGATGCTGCCCAGGCCCGTCTAGAGAGGTCAATGATGATGCCTATTCTCAAAGTCGCGGAGGCAGAGCCAGTGGATGAGATCAGTCAGTTGCATCGTTCTCTGCGAAGATGGAACGAACGCTCAAAGTAACAAGAATTTAGGAAGCTACTCTTTGAGTTCGAGTTCTCTCAACAGCTTCCTGTAGTGACCGTTTATGATCTCCCAGAGTCTCTCGCGATTCTCGCCTGTCACCGTCTCACGTTCGAAAGTGATCTCCAAGGCCTGATCCGGTAGCCTGAACCCGTCAATTCTGACTTCTGGAAGACTGGCTTTCAATAGGTCTTCGTTTATGGTCTTTTGCAGCTCCATCAGTTTCTTGGGAGTCGGCATGTTGTGCTAACCGAGAGTTGGTTCGGTATTTCATATTTAACCCATCGAAACGTAGACGGAACGTTTCAAGTGACGAGTTCTCGGGCTTTCACGAGGCTTCAGAAGGCTCCTTTACTTGTCCGAAGATTCGGCATCATCGAGGCGATTCGACTCCTGCTCCCAGAGCTGACCAGAGAAACACGACTGTCGAGATTCCTCAACAAGTTCTTGGCGGGATATGTTGCGAGGCTTCGGATGAGGGACTCCAATGTGTTGCGGCTTCGCCCCTTTTCAATGGATCTAGCAATATTCCACGAGGTTTGGGATCACGAACGGTATACGGCGGGGCCGATCGGCGAGGTCGCTCGTCACGGAACCGTCGTTGATATTGGCGCCCACATTGGACTGTTCTCGTTACTCGCGTCCACAGCGCTTCACGCCACGCGGATTGTTAGTGTGGAGCCTGATCCTTTGAACTTCGAGCTTCTCGCCGAGAATATTTCTGCTAACCGTGTCGAAGGTGCCACCCTAGTTCAGGCTGAGACTGCAGGAAATTGAGGCGAAAGATGGATGCACGCTTCCCCATCGAATACCGGCGGTCACAGCTTTTACACCCGAGGCGGCCACGCGAGACTGCTCAGAGCCGTCAGCCTCTCAGACCTGTTCAGATCTTCGGGCATCTCGGAGTGTTCGCTGCTCAAGATGGATTGCGAGGGTGCGGAGATGGAGATCCTTGAAAATACGCCTGATGAGCTACTCAGGAACGTATCCGCTATTTCACTAGAATATCATCTCGACGCCTACACGCAGGAACGGCTCGAGCAGTCCAAGACAAGGCTGGAGAATTTAGGGTCCATCCTGGAAATCCGACCGACAAGCAAGACTCTCGGAATCCTGCGCGGAATGCGCCGAAGCTGAGAGTTTTCCAGGCTGTCCTATTCGCGCAAAACAAGTACCACGCTTCCAGGGTCTCTGTTTCACCACTTTGACATAGCGCCATCCCCTTTCGGGTACAAAGAGAACTCAGTCGGAGGATTGCGATACGTCTCAGAGTACTGATTTTGGTCAGAGAAAGAGTGTTCCAGGGTTCGCAAAGATAATCATATTATTGCAGATGCTGGTGATTGTTCTCCTCTCCCTTTGGATCTACGAGGAGTACCTTAACAACATCTACTTGCAATCCTACGTTAACGAGGTTGTTCAGGCCGACGGCTCTCTCATCGCTATCCTCGTTATCGTCTCTACGCTAGGCCTTGCAGTCGGACTTCTCAAGGTTCTAAAATCGACTCACAGACAAATCGGAGCTATGGTCAACCAACCTCAAGCTCCGATGATATCAGCTCCTTTCGCGTCAAGTTCTAAGCCGGCAGTCGACCTGCATCCGATGGTGGCCGCACTCAAGGCGGATATGGCACACCAAACCTCCATGGAGCCTCTTCCGCAACTCGACGTCAAAGAAGCAGGGCCAGCGTCTCCTCCTGTGCAAGTTCCCCCAAATCCAGCTCCTGTTAGGACTGCGACTGGTACTCCTTCAACAGTAATCACTGGGACGATGCCTGTTCTGAAGAGAGTAAACCCTGAACAGGATAGAAACCAGAACTCTCGCCAATAGATACCTATCGGTTCCTATCTTATCCTAGGTCTCGATCAAGGTCTCTGATGTAGCTTTTGTTCTCAGCTTGCTCTCTCGCCGCAGAACGGACACGCGAATAGGCCGAAGGTGTTGATGCGGCCGCATTTCTTGCACGTAACATGTCCTGGCTGGGGCTGTGACATTGGAACCGATGGAGTCCGCGGTCGTGGATAGGGTTCGGGCCTGATTACTCCTACTAGACACGTGATTATTCCGGTAACGAATAGTGCTCCGCCTCCTATGAAGACTGGTAGATCGTTCGCGCAGGCGAACACATTGCCTGAGAGGATCGTCAGAAGACAGGAGCTCGCGGCTGCGGCTGTTAGTACAGGGCCTAGAATGACCATTATTATTCCGAGAATGAAAATGTCAGATCTCAAGTCGTCTCAGTCCCAGGGAAGCTATTTTCCGCGAGATGTCGGAAGGCATGGGAGGTTTTCTAATCCTCTGTTACCATAGTCCCGCTTTCATGGATATTGCCGAAAGAAGTTTCTCGGACCTAGCCTGCTGTCCAGTCAGTCCGAGGAACACGCCATACGCTGCGACCTTAGATGCTTGGAATGGGTTGTTACGAAGTTCACTGTGCTAACAATGCCGACTCTAGGCGGCGGTCATCGGTTTCGATTGTTTCTTTTTCCTTTCTGATCTGGACCTCAGGAATAGGAAACCGCCGGTCGCTACGATCATGATCATGACTCCTCCGACTAGAGCGTAGAAAACTGCGGGTGCTAGTCGGAAGATGTTTGTAGGGGCGCTAGGTGTGTTGCTCGGCGCAGCGGTCATGGTGATTGTCGTCGTCGCAGTGTGGCTGACGGGACCGCTGGAAGCTATTACCGTTACATTGTATACGCCTGGGATCGTTGACTGGCAGGATAGGCTGGCCGTTCCATGACCCGTGACCGTGCTCGGGCTGATCGGGTTGCAGTTCAAGTACGAGGGAACCGTGTCGGTCAAGGCGACTGTGTCGGTGAACCCGTTGACTGCTCCAATCGCTATCGTGGATATGGCTGAGGAGCCTGTGCTCGCGGACGCCGAGCTCGCTTTTACTGTGAAACCTGGGGAGACTGGATTGGAGAAGATGTTCGTCGATTGTATTTTGACATCCGAGTACTCCACGTAGCCACCCTCAAAATTTGTATCTGGGTATAAGTTCTGAACCTTGTACTCAAGAGCGATACCGCTCATCTGGTCCCAGACGTACTCTTGGCTTAGGACAGCAAAACCTGGGCCGGAGGGTGTGTACGTGACGTTGTATATGTTGACGGATCGTTGGACTCCGAGATAAGTCATAGGTAAGGTCCAGTTAATCTTCGGTGTAAAGGTGCCGACCCAGAGTTGGTCTCCGGCTGATAATCCTCCGGCGAGAAGCCCGAAGGTCAAGTTTCCAATTCCAGTCAACAAGTCGCCATAGCGGATCGCAACTCGGGTGGTCGAGTTCTTGTACTGAGTAACGGATTGGAGGGTGACGTACGTTGATGAGACTTGTTGAATGGTCCCCGTTATCTGGGCTGTCGCATTCAGGTCTTTGATCGGCTGAGGCACTGGGATGTATTGAAAGGCTCCGTGATAGGTCACGTTTACAGGCGCAAAGGTAGCCCATTGACCCGCCCTGACGCCGGCAGCGTACGTGGGCGCAGCATGGGCTGGTGGGACAGATGGCGAAAGCATCACGAGAGCTAGGGTCGACAGTATGAGAGGGTAGGAGCGGCATTTGTTCAAGGCAAGATACGGTCGCGCGGTTTCGAGCCGCTGGGTATATACAATCTATGAAATGGGCTGACCGCGCCTCGACGATCAGGCCTAATCTAGGCCCGGATCTTTCGGTCAGAGTTAGGTTAGAGGATTATTTGGCTCGCCGTAGGGGCTCGTTTGTCAGATAGTATACTTCGAGCGCTTGTTTCTTTGGCCGGATAAAGTAGGGTTGCGCGTGGGCAAGTTCTCTCGGGATAACACTGCCATCTTTGAGCAGCAGTTTTGTGATACGCCATCCTCTTTCCACACGGAGCAGACTGGTAGTCTTGAGTTCAAGATCGTCAAGAACGTCATGGAGGCTGACAGGGGACGGTACTTGTCCCTGCCAGTCTCCAGGTTCGACTGCGGAATTGGCCCTGATCTCGCCGCTGTCTATGAAAGAGGATCTGATGAACCTCAGAGCCAAGCGGCGGATTTCATCATCCTTCAATTTGAAGACTCGAGCTACTCTTCTGACTGTGGGCGTAACGTAACCTGTTCACAGAGTTCCCAGTAACTTACGCTTGTCCGAGGAAGGGAGCGCGACCTGGACTCTTGTCGGACCCTCGTCTCTGTAATGGTGTCTGGGGGACGTTC
>WNEY01001106.1_pt1 | contig 18485 bp, 16 predicted proteins | sample 5400531 | NCBI WGS metagenome assembly WNEY01 (sample SAMN13153338, study PRJNA577476) | soil metagenome | isolation source: 200 cm saprolite under Douglas fir tree site 1 | place: USA:California | collected 2015-04-18
GCCTGCTGCTCTAGATAAACCAGTCCCAGGCCGCGCATCAGCTTGGTGGCGAAGTAGCCCTCCTCCGAGCTGAATGCGGCGCCTCCCGCGAAGGCGATGCCTTCGGTGCGGTTGACGGTGTTGCCGCTTGCATCCGTGGTGACGAACGTGGCGTCGCGTGACGCCTTCACGTTCTGGGCGATCTTGTTCAGCACGAAATCCCAGGACACGCTCTTCCACGCGGTAGCGCCGGGGGCGCGATACTGCGGCGACTCGACGCGACGAGGCGAGGTCGCCAGCTGCATCGCGGTCGCGCCCTTCGGGCAGAGGCGGCCTTCGTTGACCGGGCTGTCGGGGTCGCCCTCGATCTGCAGGAGCTGCACGGTGCCATTGCTGTTCTGGCGGGTGTACGCGACAAGCGAGCAGCCAACCGCGCAGTAGGGGCAGACCGAATGCGATTCCTTGGCGCCGGCGATGCGGAGGTTTTGCTTGACCTTCGTGGAGTCGGCGACAGCGACGTCAAAGCCAAGGCCGGTGGCCGCCAGGGCCCCGGCACCGGCGACTCCGACTTTCAGAAAATCCCGACGTGTGACGGTCGGCAAAGCAGCCCTCTCCCACCCCACGAATGGCCGCAGGACAGTGACGCTATCTCAGGCTTGGACCAGTGTCAAGTTTCAGCCGGTCGAGACCAAGAGATCACTTCGATCGTCGGGCTCGGGATTGCGGAGAAGATCGATGAGGCGATCGCTCCAGGGCACGATCAAGCCGGTCGCACCGGCGGCATCGCAGGCGGCCAGGGCCTCGTTCCATGCATCGCGATCGAGCGGCGCGGGAACAGAAAGCCACGCCTCTTCAGCGGCGACAAAATCGCTGCCAAAAATTCTCACCCCGGCCGCCCGCAGGGCATCGAGCTGATCTCCTTGCATGCCTCCCGGCGGCAGGCCGACCAGGATGCGGCCGCGGCTCAAAGCTTGCAGCGCACCGACAGCGCTGCCCAGCTGCGCGGCAGACCATTTCTCCGGCGAAGTGATCACGCAGCCCAGGACCATGCGGTGGGTGATGGCGGCCAACGCGCCAAGCGTCACCCAGGGATCGGGGCCGGTGTCTTCCACCCAGACCGCGTGAGCGCCCGCGGCCTCGAGCGCCGTCACGTCGGCGAGGTACTCCCCCACCTCCGTGATGGCCGGAAGCCTGACCCCGATCCTGGGCATCAGCCCACTGTAGTCCGCCTTATAGGCTGACTCGTCCGACGAAGATGTCGGTGTTACCGAATGTTCCGGCGCACGAAGCCGGGACGCTGGGCCTGGGACCCGTACCGGCCCGGAACGCGTCGACTGCCGCGCAGGGTGTGGCTCCACGCGCGTCGGTCCAGATGAACCATGCGTGTGTGTTGTCGCTGATCAGCGTGTTGTAGTCGCCCTGGAACTGGGCCGTGAGCCCGTTGGTCGACGATCCGTCGGGGTCAGACGAAGCGGATGAGAGCTTGAGCGGTGCGGAGAAAGTCCCGCCCCCAACCGACTCAACGAGGTAGCTGTCGTAATGAACGACGCCGGCTCCAGGAGCCGTGCCCGCCGGCTTGGCGTCGAGCGCCTGGGTGGCAACGGTCACCTTCGATCCATCCGGCGAAACCGCCACACCCGGGAAGAACGCGCTGCGACCCGCCACGTCAAGGACTGTCGCGGCCGCCGTCCAGGAGCCGCCACCATCGGACGAAGTCGTCAGCATGACCTGGCCGCGCCCGTTGCGGAAGTCGGCCCATGCGACGTAAACCTTGCCGCTGGTCTGATCGATGTCGACGCTTGGGAAGCTGTCGTTGCGGAAGCTGGAGCCAGGCAGCGGGCTTGGTATGTCGACCACCGTGCTGGCCACTTGCTGCTTGCTGAAGCTTTGTCCGCCGTCGGTCGACTTGACGAACATCTGCGCGCTCGTCTTGGTCCCGTTGATCTCGGTTCCGCTCTCGAAGAAGACGTAGACATCACCATTCGCCGCGGTGCGGATGGCTGAGCCTTGGCGGCCGCCGATGGAGTTGTTGTTGTGGGCGGGAGTGAGCTGCCGCGCTGGCGAGAACGTCTGGCCGCCGTCGGTCGAGCGCGAGAGCATGATTGGCTCGGCTCGGCCGGGACCGCCCTGGAACAGGGTCCAGCTCACGTAGACGTTGCCGGCGAAGGGCGAGCCCGCGCCCGCGTCAACCCACAGGTTGATCTTGTCGTTGAAGTCGACCGGGTTCGTCTTGTCGGTGGCCAGCACTGGACCGGACCAGGTCGCGCCCCCGTCTGTGGAGCGCGAGACGGTGAGCAGCTCGGAGTTGGTCACGATCCCCCGTACGCCAGCCAGGCTTCCATAGTAGGCGACCCCGGCGCGGCTGAACGCGATCGTCGGGTCGCCGTCAGAGGCGAGGTTCGTGATGCCCAGGTCGCGGGCGAGCTTGCGGAAGCCGGGAAGGGTATGGATCTTGCCGCCGTTGAAGCTGGCTGTGTTGTCGCCGCCGGCGGCGGCTGAGAACTGGCTCCAGCTGGCGCCGCTGTTGTTGCTCACATAAATGCCCGAGAGACCGACGTTGCCGACGAACGGGCAGCCCGTGGCAGTGCACGCCGGCAGGTCGATCTCGTCATTGGCGCCAGCGATGAGGTTCGTCGGGTGAGCCGGGTTCTGCGCGATGGCAGGCTCGTTCTGCTTGTTCTGCGGAAATGGAGACGGCTGCACCAGATTGGCTTGCACGTCGAAGTTGACGACGGCGGCTTCGGCCGGACCACCGGCAGCGAGCAGGCTCAACAGCGCGCCCACCGTGATGGCCAGGGACCTCGAAATTGTTCTCATCCCAACAACCTCCTTTGCGAGTGCCCCAAGCGTGTCTCGGATCTGGGTCGATTGTCAAGCGACGAACTTTGTGCTCTCGGTTAAAGGCCGAGGTACGCCCGGCGAACTCCGGGATCCTCCTTCACCTCGGCGGCGGCGCCGGTCAACACGATCCTTCCGTTCTCGAGCACATATGCGCGGCTCGCCGCATCCAGCGCGACGAGCACGTCCTGCTCGACCAGGATGAGCGCGGTGCCGTCGCGATTGATCTGCTGCACGACCTCGATCAGGTGGTCGACGACTTTGGGAGCGAGGCCGAGCGACAGCTCGTCGACCATCAGGAGCTTCGGCCGGGCCATCAAGCCGCGCCCGATCGCAACCATCTGCTGCTCACCGCCCGACAGCGTGCCCGCATCGCGCGAGAGCTTGTCCGCAAGCGCGGGGAAATGACCGAGCACCCGCTTCAGGTCATCGCGCACCTCGCGATCTCGCCGGAGATATGCTCCCAGGAGCAGGTTCTTCTCGACCGACATCGTTCCAAACAAACGGCGGCCCTGGGGCACGTGGGCGATGCCTTTTCGGACGAGGGATTCGGGGCGGGCGTGGGTGACCTCTTCGCCCGCGAGCGTCACCGTCCCCGAGGTGGCGCGGATCAGTCCGCTCAGGGCACCGAGCAAAGTGGACTTTCCGGCGCCGTTGGCGCCGACGAGCGCGATGAGCTCCGCATGCCCGACGTCGAGGTCGATTCCAAAGAGCACGGGCCCGGCGTCGAAGCCGGCCGTCAGGCCGCGGACCTCGAGCAGGGGTTCAGGACTTGAGGCGTTTCGCATAGCGTTCGCCGAGATAGGCCTGGATCACACGCTCGTCTCGCAGCACGACCTCCGGCTCGCCCTCGGCCAGGACGCGACCGGACTCGAGCACGATGGCCCGGCGGCAGACCCCGATGATCACGCGCATCACGTGCTCGATCAAGAGCACGGTGACTCCGGTAGCGTGGACTGCCCGCACCATGTCGAGCGCTTCGTCGATCTCGACATTGTTGAGTCCCGCCATGACCTCATCGAGGAGCAGCAGGTGCGGCCTGGTCGCGACCGCCCGCGCCACCTCGAGTCGCTTGCGATCCGGGATCGTGAGCGCCGATACCGGCAGCGAAGCCTTCGCTGCCAGGCCCACCAGCTCCAGCACCCCGTCTGCCTGTTTGAACGCCTCCTTCGGTCCGCGGGTTGCGGCATCGCGGCCGAACAGCGCACCGATGGCCGCGTTCTCCCTCACTGTCATCGAGCCGAACGGGCGGACGATTTGAAAAGTGCGCCCGATTCCGAGCCTTGCGATCCGGTAAGGCGCCATGCCGGCGATCGACGCACCCTCCCACTGGATGTCGCCGGCGTCGAGCCGGTGGACGCCGCTGATGCAGTTGAGGAGAGTTGTCTTGCCGGCGCCGTTGGGGCCGATGATGCCGATGATCTCGCCCTTGCCAACCTCGAAGGACACGCCGTCGACCGCGGCGACGCCTCCGAAACGCTTGGTGACGCCTCGCAGCTCGAGCTGTGGGCTCACAGGGACGTTTCGCGGAGGGAGCGGCGAAGGTAGCCGAGGCTGAGCCGGGCGCGGCCGCCGAAGAAGTCGATGATCCCGCGCGGCACGAAGATCACGACCCCGACCAGGAGAAGGCCGAGGATTATTTGCGCGACGATCGGTCGGGCCGTCGTCGACACGAATGGGATGTCGATCGAGATCGGCAGCGTGCCGCCGAGAAACTGGATCAGCAGCTGCAGCAGCACGGCGCCGGCGGCGGGGCCGAACACGGTGCCGGTGCCGCCCAGCAGCGCCATCAGGATCATCTGGACGTTGTATTCGATCGGGAAAGCGTTGTCTTGATTGATGAATACGTTCCACTGCGAGAAGATCCCGCCCGCGAGCCCGGTCAATGCCGCGGCGAGCGAGAAAGCCGCCACTTTGTATGCCGTGGTGTTGACGCCCAGGACCGCGGCAGCCTCCTCGTTCTCGCGGATCGCGATCAGGCCATAGCCGAACCGGCTCCTCAGCACCCACCACGTCACCGCGATCGAGGACGCGGCGGCCGCCAGCATCAGATAGAAGAAAAAGAGGCCGCGGTTGTCGATCGAATAGATGGGCAGGAACAGCCCGCTCGCGCCGCCGAAGAGAGGCTGGCCGCGGTAGTCGATGTTCTGCACCAGCTCACCAACGGCCACGCCCACCCCAAGGCTGGCGACGGCGAAGTAATGGCCGCGCAGCCGCAGCAACGGAAGGCCCACGAGCGCGGCGAACGCTGCGGAGACGAGCGGCGCAAACGGAAGCGACAGCAGGAAGGGCCACCTGGCCTTGGCGATGAGCATGCCCGTCGTGTAAGCGCCGATCCCGAAGAACGCGACGTTGCCGAACGCGGCATAGCCGGTGATGCCGCCGATGATGTTCCAGGCGGTCGCCATCACGATGAACATCGCGGTGATCGTCGCCAGCCGGAACCAGAGCCGGTCCGCGAGCAGCGGCACGTTGGCCGACTGCACCGCATCGAGTGACGTCAACGGCGCAAGCAGCGCGTAAGCGCCGACGATGGCCGCGAGGATCAGGAAGATGCGCCGCCAGCGGCGATTCGAATCGCCCTTGACCATCACCGCAGCCGGCCCATCAGACCTTGCGGCCGGGTCACGAGCACCAGGACCATGAGCCCAAACGCAATCGCGTTGGCGAACACGGAACCTGAGCCTGGGATCGACTGGCCAAATGCCTCGACCAGCCCAAAAGCCAGCCCGCCGACCACGGTCGCACTGACTCTCCCCAACCCGCCGAGGATCACGACCACGAACGCTTGCAGCGTGTACGGCTCACCCGCGCTCGGCGTGATCGCCTGGATCAAGGCGATCAGACCGCCGGCGACGCCGGCACAGGCCGCGCCGAGCCCATACGTAACTGCATAGGCGTGGCGCAGGTCGATCCCCACCAGCTGCGCGGCGTCACGGTCGGCCGAGATCGCGTTGATCGCCAGGCCAATCCGGGTCCGGTTCAGGATGAACGCTAGGGCCGTCGACAGCAGGATCGCGATACCGAGCGAGATCAGCGGGACGTAGGGGATGACGATCTTGCCGAGCTCCAACCCCTGGCCTGAATAGGACGGTGTCACCGACCGAAAATCAGACCCGAAGATCAGGAGCAGGACGTTGACCAGGATCAGGTTCAACCCGAACGTAAGCAGAAACGTGAACAGCAGCGGAGCCCTGATGATCCGGTTGATCACTCCGCGCTGCATCGCGTAACCGAGCAGGAAGAGCGCCACCGCGTCCACCGGCAAAGTCAGGAACGGATCGATGTGCAGCGCGGAAAAGAGCTGCCACGTGATGTAGCCGCCGACGATCACCAAGGCGCCATGCGCGAGGTTGACTATGTTGAGGACGCCCCACACCAGGCCGAAACCCACGCCGACCGCGACGTAAACGCCTCCGGCCAGCAGGCCGAGAATGACCAGCTGGACGAAGTCGGCCGTGGCTAGGGGGCCTCGATCAGCGCTGGTCCCAGGATGGCGTCGGGTACATGGGCTGGGCGTCGGCCACGTCGGCCGGAAAGACGGTGTGGTGCGTGCCGTTCTGGATCTGCTCGACGACCATCGGCTTGTAGATGTTGATGCCGCGAGGGTCGAACTTGATCTCGCCGAAGAAGACCGTCACGTCCAGCGCCGCAAGCGCGTCGCGAACCTTCTTGGGATCCAGCGAGCCCGCATTCTCGATGGCCCGCTGCAAGGCCAGGCACGCGGCGGTCGACTCGGCGACGTGGTAGTCGGGATCGCCGATTCCGGGGAACTTCGCCTTGTAAGCGGTGACGTAGTCGGACTCGGACAGGTAGAACGCGGGGGTGTACTTGACCTGCGGCGTCCACTGGGAGCCGTCGTAGACAAAGTTGGCGTCCTTGCCGAGAGCGGTGATGAAGTCAGGCGTCGAAGGGCCAACGGAGTAGGCGAAGATCTTCGCGTTCAGCTTTTGCTCTTTCGCCGCCTTGTTGATGGCAATGGCCTCGGTCAGGTGGCCTGAGTTGAGCACTATGTCGGGGTTGGCCGCCTTCGCCGCCTGCACCTCGGCCGTCAGGTTGGTGGCGCCGTTCTTGTACTTCTTGAAGAGAACGACGTTCATGCCTTTGGTGGGTGCGTAGTCGTTGATTGCGTTCGCCACCTCGAGGCTGAAGTTGTCATCGGCGCTCAGCATGGCGACGGTCGTCGGCTTCGGGTTGAGCGTCGCCGCCATGTCGATCACGCCCTCGAGGTACTTGTTCGCCGGGCTGAGCACGCCGAACGTGTACTTGTAGCCCTGGTTGAAGATCGACTGAGCGGCCCCGTTCGCTTCGACCATCGGGATCTGGTTCTGCTCAGCGATGGCGGCGTCGGTCGCGGTGGCCGCGCTGCCGTATGGACCCAGGAGGAAGTTCGCTTTGTCTTCGGTGATCAGCTTTTGCATCAGTACCGCCGACTGGTTGGCGCTGCTGGTGTCGTCGTAGTACTTGATGACCACAGGGTGCTTGACCCCGTTGACAAGGATGCCGCCGCGCGTGTTGATCCAGTCGAGCCACAGCGCGTAACCCTCCTGGGTGAGGTTTGACTCTTTGGTCAGAGATCCCGTGAGCCCGAGGGGAGCTCCAAGGATGATGGTCGAGCCTGTCGTCGGCCCGGTGGGGGTACCCCCGCCTCCGCAGGCAACCAGGGCCACCGCCACAGCGAGCAAAACCAACTTGCGCACTGTCCTCACCTCGCGATCCAGTTCAGCCGACGTCAATCGAATCTTAATCCGACGGTTAAGAACCGGCCAGTTCCTGGATCGGCGCCCCGAGCATCGAGCCTGGGTAGCGTGATCGGGCCAGCGCTGCCGTCATCACCACCGGAACGCTGAGCGCCGCCGCCACCAGGAAGAGGACGCCGTATTGGTGGGCCTGGGCGAATGCCGCGCCCACACCGGTCCCGATCGCGCCGCCCGTGAACGCGCTTGTGACGAAAAGAGCGGCCGCGGTGCCGCGGACCTCAGGCGCGATCTCGGTCGCCCACGCCTGAATGGTCGAGTGGAAGACGGCGTAGCAGCCGCCGATCAGCACGCTGGCGAGCAGGATCGCGACGACGTGCTGGTCAAGGGCAGCGGCCAGGTATCCCGCGACCGCCATGGCGCCGCCGATCGCGAGCGGCACCCAGGCTGGAACGCGAGCCGCCATTCGCTTGACGATGCGCGTGCCGGCGAGGACCGCCACTCCGTAGATCGCGACCACGAGCCCGGCTATGGCCGGGTTCGCGCCGGTCGACTCGAGCGCGGGGGCGAAGTAGACGAGGAAGCCAAGCACCATGGCTCCCTCGGGGACGGCGAACAGGATCAGGAAGCGCGCCCATGGACGGCGCAGCGCCTGGCGAAACTGAGCGATCGGGCCTCCGGTCGGTGGCGGGGCGCTGGACTCCGGCACGTTGCCCATGGCCACGACGAGTCCGGCGGCGATGACCGCTGTGACCCCGAACGTCACTCTCCAGCTGAGGTAGTGGGCGAAAAACCCGGCGCTCAGGCTGCCAACCGCGGTGCCGACGGCGACGGCGGCGAGAAGATCGGCGATGACGGCGTGGCGGGGTTTGAACGGGATCATGTCGCCCACATACACCAGCGCGGTCGGGAGGATGGCGCACACCGAGGCGCCCGCGATGATCCGCGCCGCGATCAGCAGATCCAGGTTAGGCGCGAGAGCTGAAAGGGCGCAGGCCGCAGCCGTGGCCGCGAGGCTGATCCGGATGATGCGGATGCGGCCGGCGCGGTCGGAGGCAAAGCCCCAGAAAGGCTGCGCCAACCCGTACGCAAGGTAGTACGCGGTGGCTGCGATGGCGACCGTTCCGAGCGGGGCGTGGAATTCGAGCGCGATCGGGATCAGGACGGGCGCCACCGCGAAGCGGTCGATCATCGTCACGAACGGACCGGCCGACAGCAGCCGGACGTTGAACCCCACCTCTCGCATCGCGGTCTCTCTTACAGGAGAGAGTCGTACAGCTCGACGGTCCGAGCGGCGATCGCCGGCCAGCCGAAATGTCGCAAGACCCGTTCGCGGCCGGCCTTCCCCATCCTCTTCGCGAGGTCTGTGTTTTTGAGGACCTCGTCGACCCGCGCCGCCAGCGAGCTGATGAAGGCGTCGACCTGGCCGGCGTCGTAGTCGACGAGGAAGCCGGTCTCGCCCTCCACCACGATCTCCGGGATGCCACCTACACGCGAAGCGACGACCGCCGTCTCGCAAGCCATCGCCTCGAGGTTGACGAGGCCGAACGGCTCGTAGACGGACGGACACACGAATACCGCGGCACCGGTGTAGAGATGGATCAAGTCTTCGAGCGGGATGAAGCGGCCGATCCACACCAGGTTGCCGCGCTCGACGCGTACGCGATCCGCCAGGGCAGCCACCTCAGCGCCGATCTCGGGCGTGTCGGGTGAGCTCGCGACGATCACGAGCTGGTAGCGGGGATCGATCTCGTTGGCGGCAGCGAGAAGAAGATGCAGACCTTTCTGCCGAGTCACCCTTCCCGCGAACAGCGCGAACGGCGCGCTGGGGTCGACGCCAAGCTTGGTCAAGGCCGCCTCGGATCCTGCTGGCCTGTAGACCTCCGCGTCGATCCCGTTGTGGATCACGTGGACGTGGTCGGGAATCACATTGGGATAGGTGGTGAGCACGTCGTCGCGCATTCCCTTCGATACGGCTATCACAGCGTCCGCCGATTCGATCGCCGTCTGCTCGCAGAACCGCGAGATCGCGTAGCCGCCGCCAAGCTGCTCGGCTTTCCATGGCCGGAGCGGCTCGAGGCTGTGCGTGGTCACGACGTGCGGTACCGACCAGGCGAGCTTCGACAGGTGACCGCCGAAGTTTGCGTACCAGGTATGGCTGTGGACGAGATCGACCCCTTTGACGGCGCCGGCCATCGCGAGGTTGATCGACATCGCTTGCAAGGCGGTCGACTCCGGCTTGGGCTCCGACAGCTCGCCCCACGGCTGATGAGCCGTAACGCCGGGCTCATCGCGGGGCGATCCCCAGCAGTGGACGGAGACGTCGGTGAGGCGGCGCAGCTCGCGTGCGAGGTACTCGACGTGAATTCCCGCGCCGCCGTAGACGTCAGGAGGGTACTCGCGAGTCAGAAGCGCGATCTTGCGCACGCTCAGCAGCCCAGCTTTGCCGCCAGGTCGAGGAAGTCGGTCGCCTGCACATCGGCAGCCGCATCCGGTAGCCGATCAGCACCTCCGCCAGGCCCTTTCTCCAGCGGCCGCTCTACGAAGGCTGCTCGCAAACCGGCCGCCTGGGCGGCACGCAGGTCGCTCTTATGAGCCGCTACCATCATCACCTGGCTCGCCTCGAGTCCCAGTGCCGAAGCCGCGCCGAGGTATACCTCGGGGTCCGGCTTGTAGTGGCGAAAGTCCTCCGCTGACAGGAGCCGCTGGAAGGGTAGTCCGGCGAAGCGGACGAGCGCCGTCTGCTGCGATCGATTTCCGTTCGAGAGCGTCGACAGCGTGAAGCGCTTGACCAACCGCGTCAGGCCCGGCGCGGCGTCGGGCCAGGCCGGCAGCCGCTCCCAGGCCAGGGTGAGCTCGTCGCGGTCCGTCCCATCGAATCCTTCGATGCCGAGGTCGTTCAGGACTTGATCGAGCGAAATTCGATGTAGCCGATCGAAGTTCGTCCATGGGAGCTCGCCGCGGCGCACCCGATCCATCGATGGCCCATACAACCCTCGCCATGCATCTGCCATGCGCTGCCAGTCGCCGTTCACACCTCGCGCAGTGCCGATACGACCCGCCTCGGCCGCGACGCCCGATCGCCAATCGACGGCGGTGCCGAACACATCGAATGTGAGGGCCTTGATGCCGCTCAGATCGGCACTTGCATTCATTTCTTGCTGAGTTAGCATGCGGGAGAAGCGCCAGCGTTCGCCGGCCGCTACTGGGGGGATTGAGATGAGAAGGTCTCACAAGGCATTTCTCGTGCTGGTGGCCACCGCGGTTGCGGTCATGGCCAGCTCGGTCACGGCAGGCGCCGCGAATCCGGCACCCGAAACCGGGACCATCGACGGCGCCAACTTCATCATCGAGATGCCGGCGACGTGGAATGGAACCCTGGTCCTGTACAGCCATGGCTATCGAACGCCGGGTAGCGCTTTCACCGCAGTCGACGCCGGCGATCCAGTCACGCACAACTGGCTCCTCGCCAACGGCTACGCGCTCGCGGGGTCGTCGTACAGCACGAACGGCTGGGCGTTGAAGGAGGCCTTCCACGACCAGATCGCCCTTCTCGATCACTTCCAGGCGAAGAACGGCACGCCAAAGCGCACCATCGCCTGGGGTCATTCGCTCGGGGGCATCATCACCGCCGGCCTCATCCAGCTCAATCCCGAGCGGTTCGCCGGTGCCATCCCGATGTGTGGTGTCGTCGCCGGCGGAGTCGGCGTATGGAACGAGGGCCTGGACGCGGAGTTCGTGTTCAAGACCCTGGCGCCAGAGGCGGCCGCTTCCGCCCTGCAGCTTGTGAACATCACCAATACCGGCTTTGGGACAGGCAGCAACTTTCAACTCGCGGAATTCGTCGCCGCCCAGGAGCAAGCGACGCCGCAGGGGCGTGCCAGGCTCGCGCTCGTCGCAGCTGTGGCCGACACACCGGGGTGGTTCGACACCGCGTCGGCCGAACCCGCAGCTGGGGACTTCGCCGGTCGGGAATTGAACCAGTACAAGTGGGACTCGCAGGTTACTTTCCCGTTCTCCTTCGCCCTGCGGGCGGAGCTCGAAGCGCGCGCCGGGGGCAACCCCTCGTGGAACACAGGCGTGGACTACCGCAATGAGCTCAACCGATCGATCAACAAGGATGAGGTGGCAGCGCTGTACGCGCAGGCCGGCCTGGATCTCAACGCAGACCTTGACAAGCTCGCCGATGCACCGCGGATCTCCGCGAGCGCAAGCGCGGTTTCGTACCTCACGAAATACATTGTCTTCAACGGCCAGCTCGAGTCGCCCGTGCTGACGATGCATACCATCGGAGACGGTCTAGTGCTCCCGCAGGATGAGCAGGCATACAGCAGCGTGGTGCGGTCGCAGGACAACTCCGACCTGCTTCGAACCACTTTCGTCCACCGAGCCGGGCACTGCGCCTTCACGCCCGCCGAAACCGTGACTGCGTTCAACACCTTGATCCACAGGCTGAACACCGGGAGCTGGGGCGTGACCACGCAGCCCTCGCCGATGAACAGTGCAGCCGCCGCGTTGGGCCCAGGCTTCAACACGTTCGGCGGCGGAATCACCGTCGGCCCGTCGTTCGTCCAGTTCCATCCATCAGTCTTCTTGCGGCCGTTCGATGCGCGCAACCTCGAGGACAGTGGCGACGGAGGCGACTAACCTCTGAAGCCAGACGGTGGGCCCGGCGGTAGGTAGGGTGCCGGGTCCACCGGCCGCTGGTTGATCCGCAGCTCGAAGTGCAGGTGGGCACCGGTCGAGTTTCCGCTCGAGCCTTCGAGCCCGACCGGCTGACCCTGCGTCACCCTGTCTCCGAGCTTGACGAGTGCCGTCGACAGGTGGCCATACAGGGTGTCCAGCCCGCCCGAGTGGGCGATGACGACAAAGTTGCCGTAGCCGCTGCTGGAGCTGCCGACCAGCGCTACGACGCCGTCATCCGCCGCGTAAACCGGCGAGCCGAAAGGTTCGACCAGGTCGATGCCGGTATGGAAGTGGGGGTAGCCGCCGTATGGCGGCTCGAACCAGAATGAGCTCGGTCCGAAGGGCTGCGAGATGTGCGCCTGCGGCTCCGGCCATATGAATCGGTACCGGGTCGAATGGCCGGCGCTGGTCGGGATCTGGCCGACGTTGTTCGATTGCGACCACAGCTGGACCTGAGTCCAGACCGCCTGCATAGCCGCGGCGATGATGGCGTCCTGCTGCTGCTGCAGCATGTCCGTGACCTGCTGCGCCAGCTGGGCCGATTGCCTGCTCAGCAAATACAGCTCCGTCTGTGTCTGATTGATCTTCACCTGGAGGTCCGCCATCGACTGCTCCTGCTGTGCCTGCAGTGCCTTCAGCTGTGACAGCTCGCCATCGAGCTGTTCGCGCAGCTTGATCTGCTCATCGCGTGCGGCCTGCTCCTTTTCGCGTTCGGCCTGAATCTGGTTGAGGTCGAGCGCCAGCGAGCCCTTGAGCTCGGTAGCCCGCGCGCCGGCGACGTTCAGGTCGGCGATCCGGGTGATCAGGTCGCTCAGGCTCTGCGCCTCGCCGAGGACGACCAGCACGGAGGTCGGTGCGACATAGATCGCGTGAGCCAGCTCCCGGAGCTGTTTCCGTTCCGCTGCGATCCGCTGGGCGAGGATCGCTTCGCGGCGCTGGGCGTCAGCGATCTGGACATCAAGGTCGGCGATCTTCTTCTGCACCTCGGCGATCTTCGCCTGCACCGCCTGCTGCTGGGCTGCGTTGTCCTGGAGTGAGTTGCGCAGCTGCTGCTGGGCCGCCAGCGCGTCGGCGAGGTTGCTGCCGAGCTGCGCGCGGATCTGATCTATGAGCGCTTGCTGCTGCTGAGCATCAGACGGCGACGTGTCGGCGGTGGCTCCAAATGGGCCGGCGCAAAGGAGAACGAATGCGAGCACCAGCGCGAGAACCAGGCCTTTCACGACTCCAGGTGCCTCCGCAAGCTAACCAGCGACGACCCGGAGCCGAGTCCCAGCCCCGCGGCGAATACAGTCGCCGCCGCGAGGGCGGCGACCGTGGCCGTGATCCCGGGCGCGAACTGAGTGAACGAGGACGATCCCGCCGCGATCCCGGTCATGGCCAGCCCGAAGGTGACAGTGCCCGCCACGGCACCCGCGATGCCACCCGTGATCGCGCCTTCGACGACGAACGGCCCGCGGACCATCCAGCGTGGCGCGCCGACCAGCTGCATGATCGAAACTTCGTCTCGCCGCGAGTGAATCGCCGCACGGATGCTGTTGACGGTCACCGTGACGGCCACGAAACCAAGCAAAGCGAGGAACGCGAGGCCCACCACCGCAAGGCCGAAGAGCACCGCCTGTATGCGCTGGTAGGCGCCCTGGTCGTACGAGGTCGGATACGCGGGATCGACGGCGATGTCGTTGCGGACGGAGGCGTCGATCGCCGCGACGTCGTTGATGTTCTTCATCTGCACGTCGAGGCTGGCGGGAAACGGATTGCTTTCGCTGGCGTCGGCGAGCTGCGGCAGGCCCGGGATGCGCTGCGCCCGCTTGAGCGCTTCGGCTTTGGTGGTAAGCGCGACGCTGGCGACACGCCGGTCCTGCGCGAGCCGGTCCCACAGCGCGTCGACGTCCGCCGAGGCGGCGCTGTCGCGGATGTACACGTGAAGCACTGACGCCTGTCCGGCTTCGACTTGCTCCAGGTTGTACAGGGCGAGACCGCTGAGGCCGATCACCCCCGAGAGAAACAAGAGGAGGGTCATCGAGCCCAATGCCGGAGCGGTGCTGCCCATGTTCCGCGCCCAGTTCCGAGCCGCGCCCCGGAATATGTAGCGGAAGATGTTGGTGCCGACGATCTGCACCATCCGCCGGCGCGGGAAGCGTCCCCTTACGACGATGCCAGCCACGTCAGCCTCCCGGTACGCCCTGCGGGCTGGTCGCGAACAAGTCGCCCCTGGACCAGGGTGATGACACGGCGCTGAAGGCGCCTCACGATCTCGACGTTGTGGGTCGCGATCAGCACCGCCGTACCGAATGCGGCGATGTCCGCGAAGAGATCCATCATCTCCCACGACGTCTCGAGGTCGAGGTTGCCAGTGGGCTCGTCCGCGATCAAAAGCGGCGGCTGTGCGACCACCGCGCGAGCCACCGCGACACGCTGCTGCTGGCCGCCCGAAAGCTGATGCGGAAACGCGCCCCCGCGATCCCCGAGGCCAACCGCCTCCAGCGCATCCAGCGCTCGGTCCGAGGCCTCTTCGTCGGAAACGCGCAGATCGGTCACCTGGAGGGCGAGGGCGACGTTTTCCATGGCCGTGAGCCGCGGCAGCAGCTTGTAGTCCTGGAAGACGACGCCCACGCGGCGGCGCACGCCGGCCACGCGGGACGCCTTGAGCAAGTGAGCCGGGATGCCGTCGACCCAGACCTCGCCTTTGGTCGGGCGGATCTCGCGGTTGATGAGCTTGAGGAGCGTGGTCTTGCCCGCGCCGCTCGGCCCGACGAGGAACGCGAGCTCCCCTGGCTCCAGCGCCAGGTTGACGTCGTCGAGCGCCAGCCGCGGGCCGTACGCCCGGGTTACCCCTACGAACTCCACCATTGAGCGCAACTCCTAAGGGGTAACGTGGAATCCGCTCGATCCCTGAGCTTAGGCGGTTAAGGGATGTAAGTTCTCGTTAACCTTGCCTGCGATCGGGGCGTTCCGCTTGTCGAGCATCTTGCGCAGGGTCTCCGAAAGCGTTTGTCGTGCGGCGGGCGTCACCGGACAAGTGTGGGAAGCCTCGATCGCGCAAATGCAGCATGGAAGGGGGGTCCGCGCGTCCTTCTGTGTAATGGGGCGGGCGCGCGCCCGTCGAATGGGTCACGCCGCCTCGGGCAGAGCCTCCGCTTCCGGCTTCCTCGTTCGCACGCGAATGAAAAGAAGGGCGATGACGACACCCGCCAGCGCGATGAGCGTTCCGATTTCGAACGCCGTCGTGAAACCGGCCGTGACCGCGTGGTTGATCGCCGCGTGCTTTGGGCTTACGCCGGCGAGCTGATTCTTGGTCACGTTGGCGGCCACCGTGCCGAGCACTGCGAGGCCGATCGAGCCGCCGAGCTGCTGGCTGACATTGAGCACTGCTGAGGCGAGGCCCCTCTCATGCTGGGCTGCACCCGACACCGCAACCAGTGTCGTCGGCAAGAAGATGAGCCCGAGGCCGACCGAAAGAATGGCCAGCGGGCCGAAGATGTCAGAAACGTACGCGACGTGATCGCCGATGCGCGACAGCCATAGCAGGCCGCCGGCGACCACGATCGCGCCGAGAGCGATCGGCACGCGCGGGCCGATCCGGCCGATGACTCGAGAGGTGACCGTGGCCGTGATGACGACGCCCACCCCGAGGGGCAGGAAGGCAAATCCGGCCTTGAGCGGGCTGTAACCGAGAACGTTCTGGACGATCTGTGTGAGGAAGAAGAGCACGGTCAGCGTCATCGCACCGGCGACCATACGTAGGGCGTAGGCGCCGGATCGGTTGCGATTCGCGAACAGGCTCAACGGCATGAGCGGTTGCTTGCTGCGAAGCTCGATGATCAGGAACAGGGCGAGGAGGGCGGCGCCGAATCCAAGCGTCGCCACGGTGATCGTGTCGCTCCAATCGTGTGTCGCGGCCCGCGAGAGACCGTAGACGAGCAGAGTCATTCCGCCGGTGACGCTGATCGCTCCGGGGAGGTCGAGGCGACCGGACCGCCCTTTGGAAGTCGCGAGCACACGTGGCGCGGCGACTGCCAGAAGCAGCGCGATGGGGACGTTGACGAACATGACCCAGCGCCACGAGACGTAGTTGGTGATGAGGCCTCCGAGGATCAGGCCGATGGCTCCGCCGCTACCCGCCGCGCCGGCGTAGATGCCCAGCGCGCGATTGCGCACGGCGCCTTCTTTGAACGTGTCGGCGATCAGCGAGAGCGCGGTCGGCGCCACGACGGCGGCGCCGGCTCCCTGCACGACGCGAGCGATGATCAGCCACGTCGGGCTGGTGGCCAGCCCGCCGGCGAAAGAGCCGGCCGCGAACAGAAGGACGCCGCCGATGAACATCCGGCGCCGGCCGAACAGGTCGCCGGCCCGGCCGCCAAGCAGCAGCAGACCGCCGAACGCGAGCGAATACGCGTTGACGACCCACTCCAGATCGGTGGAGCTGAACCGCAGCGCTCGTTGGATCGAGGGCAGCGCGACGTTCACGATGGTGGTGTCGAGGACGACCATCAGCTGCGCAAACGCGATCACGATCAGCGCCACGCCAAGGTTGCGCGGCGCGGAGGTTTTGTCAGCGATCGATGCCTGTGCCATTGGTGATTGCTCCTTCTCTGCTTTGAATTGTTGGGGGGCCTGCGTCATGCGCAGGTATTCGTTGATTCCGACCAGGCGGAACTGCAGCAGCTCGTAGCGGGGAAACGCCGGCGCTGCGGTGGCGTAGTCGACGACCTCGGGGTCGATGAGGGTGTAGTCGCGACCCTTGTACGTGACGACGCACCAACCCGCTGCTTGCACGTTCAAGTACCACGCGGAGTTCTTGCCGAATGTGCGCGGCATGAGGAACGTGTCGCCCTGCGGCCGCATCCCCAGCGGCGTCGCGTACATGCGGCCGGACTGGCGGCCCTGGTGGTGGAGCACGCCGAGGATCGGCATCCAGTGCCGCCCGGCGATGGCCAGGACGAGCGGATTGATCAGACGAGCTGCGAAACGGACCACGCGACGCGCCTTCGGACCGAGATTGATGCCATCCATGACGACCAGAAGCCAGCGTGAGAGAGCATTATTCCCTTGAGCGGATGATTTGCTTGGCTGACGATCGGAGGGAGGGCTTAAGGGACTTTCGGCGTCTTTCCCAGCTTCTCGTCGGCGGCGGCGATCAGCCGCCGCATCATGTCGCTCAGGAGCTGTCGCTCGGTGGGCTTCAGGGCTCCGAAGAACTCGTCAGCCGCCGCGTCGAAGGCCTTCGAGGCCCGCTTCTGGACAGCGCGTCCCTTTGGAGTGAGAACCAGGGCGTAGGAGCGCCTGTCGGCCGCGTTCCGGCGCCGGACCACCACCCCTTGCCGCTCGAGCTCGTCGATGAGCTCGACGATCGTGGTCCGATCGATCCCCAGTTGTTCCCCCAGCTCCTGCTGGGAGATGGGGCCGTTGCCGAGAAGGTTCAACACCCCGCAAAGTCGCACGGTCAGGCCCATCGGTGCGAGGCGTTTGCCGGCCAGCTCCTGCCCGGTACGCGCCGCGATGGTCAGCAGGGCGCCAGAACGATCGGCCAGCGAAGGTGGTATCGGCATTGCGAATCCGATTATGCCCAACGGCAGCCGCAATTAGTCAGCGCGAGTGACGATCAGCGAGTTGCCACCGGAAGGTCGAGTGCGAACACGGTGCCCGTCTCTGGATTGCTGCTCTCCACCACGAGGCTACCGCCGTGATGCTCGGCCAGCTGGCGGCTGATGTAGAGGCCTAGGCCGACGCCCGGCACCCTGAGGACGGCCGGGCTGGCGCCACGGTAGAAACGATCGAAGACCTGCTCACGCTCGTCGTCTCGAATGCCGATGCCGCTGTCCTCGACGCGAACGACCGCCCGCCGCGAGTCGGTCGACACCTCGATGAAGAGCCGGGCTGGCGGGGCCGAATACGAAAGGCTGTTGTTGATCAAATTGTCCAGCACCCGGCCCAGCTGGCCTTTGTCACCCTTCACGCTGACCACATCCGGAGCCAGGCTCACGGAAATATCGGCGTGCAAGAGATCGGCCCTCGGTCGAGCGCGGGCGATCGCGTCTTCAACGATCTCGCGCAAGTCGACGACTTGACCCTTCAGCGGGCCCGTATCGCTCTCGACCAGCGACGCCTCCAGCAGAGCCTCGACGATTCGACTCAGCTCGCCAGTCTTCCCCACCACGACCTGCAACGGCGCTGACCACGACTCAGGCACTCGACCGAGCGATCCGTCGGTGAGCATCGACAGATAGCCCGCCACCACGGTGATCGGCGTCCTGAGCTCGTGCGCGGCGATGTTGAGGAATGCGC
>WNEY01001107.1_pt1 | contig 18472 bp, 21 predicted proteins | sample 5400531 | NCBI WGS metagenome assembly WNEY01 (sample SAMN13153338, study PRJNA577476) | soil metagenome | isolation source: 200 cm saprolite under Douglas fir tree site 1 | place: USA:California | collected 2015-04-18
CCACATACAATTTGGTACTCATCGTACCTCCTCCTCTACTATGATATTGTCTCGAGTATCAGGAAACGAGAAGGAATGTTATCAAGGACGATGCGATGAACCAGCAGCGTTCAGGACAGGCGTTCCGTTCAGATTCCTACCGTGCGAAGGCAATATCGGTTTCAGGGCCTGATGGGTTATCGCTCTCATCGCCCGACCCGCAGCGATGAAAGCGCTTGACTAGCACGGTCACTGTAACACACTCCCTAGCAGAACACAACACAATTGGTCGCAGCTTGTACTCCCCATCGTTCAGGATTAGAATTGGCATCACCCTAAGGTCGCTCGGTCTGATTCGACTGAGAACGCCATAGAAAGCCTCGGATCGTTCGCCGCAGTCAAAGGAGGACGCTATGCCGATTTATGTCAGCCTGGTGAAGTTCACGCGGGAAGGGATCATGACGATGAAGGAAGAGGGCATCACCCGGTCCGACAAGGTGAAGAAGAACATCGAGGAACTGGGCGGGAGACTGATCGCCGCCTACTATTGTCTCGGGGAATACGATGTGGTGGCCATCCTACAGTTCCCGGACAACAAGACGGCCATGAAAGCGGCCGTCAAGAACGCCTCGATCGGGCACATCTCGATCACAACTATGCCGGCCTTGCCAAGGGATGAATGGGCCACGCTGTTGCGTGAGGTCTGGAAGAAGAAATAGGGCTGGTTAGCTTTTCTCGAAGTCCTTGGCGACCGCGGCGAGGGCCTCGTCGGCCAGTCGCTTATGGTCGGCGTCCGTCAGGCTCCGCTCGAGCACTCTCTCGGCGACGCGCAGGCCCAGCTCGCCGGCGTAGCGGCGCACCTCCTCGAGCGCCTTGCGGCGCTCCTGCTCGATCTCGCGGGCGGCATTCGCCTTGATCCGCTCTGCTTCGGCCGACATCCGGCGCTCGTTCTCTTCCATCATTTGCTGCGCCCGGACCTTGGCTTGGGCAATCATCTCCTCCGCTTCTTTTTGCGCGGACTTCATCCTGGCATCGTACTCGGCCATCCGCCGTTCGGCTTCCGCACGCTGCCGCTCCGCCGCCTCGATGGTCTCGCGAATTTTCCGCTCCCTGGCATCGAGGTTCTCCAGAATCCACGGAAAGGCATACTTGTAGAGGACGAGGAGAAGGATGCCAAAAGAGACCCATTCCCAGAAAAGCAGCGATGAGAAGAAACGCGTGTCAAACTGTGGCATGAGGGCTTCGTCCTTTTATTTGCGAAGGCCCATGATGATGAAGGCAATCACAATCCCATAGAGTGCGATCGCTTCAACGAGAGCGAACCCGATCCACATGTACTTGCCCACTCGGCCCTCCGCTTCCGGCTGGCGGGCCACCGCCTCGATCATCTTCCCGAAGATGTACCCGATTCCCACACCGGCGCCGGCGAACCCGGCGGCCGCCAACCCCATTCCCAACAGTGCAGCCGATGCAGCGTCCATTCAGCGTTCTCCTTTCTCTCCGCAAGAGGGCCTACTAGTGTGCGCCTTCGGCATGCCCGTGCAGGATGATGGCATCGCCGAGGTACACGCAGGTCAATATCGTAAAAATGTAAGCCTGAATAACGGCAATCCCGACTTCCAGGGCATTGATGGCGATGGAAAAGACAAACGGGAGCCAACGGATCCAGATCACGGTCAGGATAACTGGTATCAGAATGCACATCCCGACAAGACCCCACGTGCCTGTCGCAGCGATTACCCGACGCCATCCCACAACCAAGAACACCAGGAGGATCAGGAGTCCGACTTTGACTGCCAGCGGAGCCGCTATCAAAGGAATTGAGACAACCATCCCAAAAAGGACAGCGAGAATCGTGTGCCCCGCCGTCATGTTGGCGAAGAGTCGGACCGCCAGTGACAGCGGCCGCGCCAATTGGCTGACGAGTTCGATCGGCACCATGAGGGGAAGCAGCAATACAGGAGTCCCCGCCGGCATCAGGATCCCGAGGAACTTGATACCGTGCAGCACGAACCCGACAACGATGCTCATGCTGTACACGAACAACGCGAATGCTGCCGTGACCACGATCTGACTGGTCACGGTGTACGAACCTGGGATCAGCCCGAGGAGGTTGCAGAACAGAATGAACACGAACAGGGTCGCCACAAACGGAAAGAACATCATGCCCTTTTCACCCATCGTGTCCAGGATCATGCCCCGGATGAACTCCACCAAGATCTCGGCAAGGCTCTGCAGTCTCGTCGGGACGAGCCGCTGCTGTCTGGCTGCAATGATCAGTAGGGAGGCGGCCAGGACGATGATGATCCACATCATCACCACGGCTTTGTTGGGAGAAATATCCAGCCCGAACAGCGACAGCGACGCATAGGGGTGCAGTTCAAAGGGGTGGAGGGGGTTGCTTTCCATGGCTCAAAGACGTGACGCAGTCCGATACACGTTCAACAGACCCGCAGACATGCCCAGGAAGACACCAATAATGATACCGAATGGACTGGAGCTGAAATACGAGTCGGCCAGGTACCCCAAGCCGCCGCCCACGATCAGGGCAGCCACCAGCTCGACGCCGATCCGCGCGGCGATCGAGAGGCCTTTCCGGAACGCATCGGGCTGATCAACCATGAAACCCTGCGCCTGCGGCTTCCACCGGGCCCCGGACGCGTCCTGGCACATCCGGGGCGGTCGGGTTGAGATATCGCGAAGTCTCGGCTGAGCGGCGTTCAAATTGCTCCGGTGAAAAATCGGGCGCCATCTAAACAGAATCGCTGATGGAAGTCAAGGTTGCAGGGTGTCTTGCTGGGGCCCTAACAGGTGAGTTAAGATGCCGCACACGAGGGCTCCTCACGGTGTTTCGAACTTCACACGAATCCTTTCTGAGGGCCTCCCCGCCCATCCCGCTGGCGACCGTCCTGCCGCTCCCGGTCTGCTCGACGTTTGAACTCTACCAGCGCCTGGCTGGGGATGTGCGCTGCCCCGTGCTGCTGGAGAGCGGCCAGGGGCCCAGTGGCGTCGCCCCGGGACAGCGGTACTCGCTCATCGGCGCCGATCCCGCGCTCCTGTTTCGCGGCACCGGGTCACAAGTGGGCCGGTGCGCAAGAGGCGAGGAATGGATCATCCGTACCGGGGATCCACTGGCGGCGCTCCGGGATCTGCTCCCTCGCATGGCCGTCCCTCGCCCTTCCGGGTTCCCTCCATTTTATGGGGGCGCCGTCGGCTATTTCGGCTATGACGTGGCCCGCTGGTTTGAGCGTCTCCCCCATCCACCACCCGATGACCTGGGTCTCCCCGATCTGGAGCTCGCCTTCTTCGACCTCGTGGCCGTCGCGGACCATCACCAGAAAGTGTTGTGGCTCATCTTCTGCCCCTTCGGGGAGCGCTTCATCAAGGAGTCGCGTGAGGAACTCTATGAAGAAGGGCAGGCTCGACTGCTGGCGCTAGAGACCCGGCTGACAGGGTTGCTGCCCGTCCTGCCCGACACGAGCCCGCAGGTTCCGCCGCACGTGACGCCCGGCATGTCAGAGGCTGACTATACGGATCGGGTGCGTCGGTGCCTCGACTACATAGCAGCCGGGGACATCTATCAGGCCAATCTGTCCCATCGATTCGCCGTCGATTGGGGCGGGCGGTCGCCGCGCTCCATCTACTGCCGCCTGCGCGAGATCAATCCCGCGCCCTTCGCCGCCTTGCTCGAACTGCCGGACGTCACGCTGGTCAGTTGCTCGCCGGAGCGGCTCGTGCGGATCAGCGGGACCGAGGTGGAGACCCGGCCGATCGCCGGCACCTGCCCGCGCGGCGCCTCCACGGACGAGGACCACCTCCTGATCGAAGACCTGCTGATGAGCCCGAAAGAGCGAGCCGAGCACATCATGCTCGTGGACCTGGAACGCAACGACCTGGGACGCGTGTGTACGTACGGCAGCGTCCGCGTGGACGAGTTCATGGTCGTCGAGCGCTATTCGCACGTGAGCCACATCGTGACCAACATCCGCGGCCGGCTCACGTCCGGCAAGGACGCGCTGGACGTGCTCCGCGCGGTCTTCCCGGGGGGAACCGTGACGGGCGTGCCAAAGGTCCGCTGCATGGAGATCATCGACGAACTGGAACCGGTCCGCCGCGGGCCTTACACTGGCTCCATCGGTTATCTCAGCCCGAGCGGCGACCTGGACCTGAATATCATCATCCGGACGTTGGTCATCGCTGGCGAGCGCGCCTACCTGCAGGTGGGCGCAGGCATCGTTGCGGACTCCGACCCCGCGCGTGAATACCAGGAGACCCTGTACAAGGCCGAAGCGCTGCTGAAGGCGCTGAGAGAATCCTGAGCGATGTGGATTTATCTGAATACCCGGTTCGTGTCGAAGGAGGAGGCGAAGATTTCGGTCTTTGATCACGGCTTCCTGTACGGCGACGGCGTCTTCGAGACGCTGCGGGCCTATGGAGGAAAGGTCTTGCTGTTGAGCGAGCACATCGCTCGCCTGGAACAGTCAGCGGCCCGCCTTCATATCCCCATGCCGGTCAAGCGCAGCCGGTTATCTGCCATCGTCGCGGAATCGCTCGAGCTGAACAAGTTGACAGACGCCTATCTCCGGATCACGGTCTCGCGTGGTCATGGTGAGATCGGACTGGATCCAGCGCTCTGTAAGAATCCCACGCTGGTGGTCATCGCAATGCCCTTTGAGCCGTATCCTGAATCGTTCTACACGGACGGAGTGTCGGTGGCAGTCGTGCAAACCAGACGCAACTTGCCGGAAGCCCTGCCGCCGCATGTCAAATCCCTGAATTACCTCAACAACATTCTGGCGAAGATGGAGGCGACAGCGCTCGGAGCCTACGACGCCGTGTTGCTGAATCATCAGGGGGAGGTGACCGAAGGGACAACCAGCAATGTGTTCGTAGCCCTTGGAGGCCGCCTTCTGACACCGGCTCATGACTGTGGCATCCTTGCCGGCATCACCCGCAACCTGGTGTTGCAACTGGCACGCGAACTGGAGATCCCAACGGAAGAGACGCGGCTGACCGCGGCTGACCTCCCAATCGCCGACGAGTGTTTCCTGACCAATACGACCGTGGAGGTGTTGCCGGTGACGCAGGTGGATGGACAGAAAATCGGAGACGGCCGGGCGGGCGAAATCACCCGACGGCTGCATGCTTCATTTCGGGACAGTCTTGACCGGTTCCTTGCCGACCGTTGACCGGTCGGCGATCCGCTCGACCTTGACCTTGGACACGCGCCGATCTCCGAGGTCCACCACAGTAAACTTGTAGTCCCCATGGTAGAAAACCTCGCCGCCGCGCGGGAGCCCCTGTATCTGGTAGGTGATGAACCCGCCGAGCGTCTCGTAGTCCGACGACGGGGGGATCGGCAGCCCGTATTCCGACACGAGGTCCTTGACCGGCATCGAGGCGTCAATCAGGATCGCGCCGTCCTTGAGGCGTTCCACCGTTTTCTCTTCGGTGTCGTACTCGTCCTGGATCTCGCCGACGATCTCCTCAATCACGTCCTCCAGCGTGACCAACCCTTCGACGCTGCCGTGCTCGTTGACCACGATCGCCATGTGAATGCGGCGGCGCTGCATCTCTTTCAGTAGCACGCTCACCTTCATGACTTCGGGAACGTAATAGACGGGATGCAGCAAATTTTTCAGGTTCAACGGCTTGCCTGCCGCGACCTGACTCAAGAGGTCTTTCTGGTAGAGGATGCCCAGCAGATCGTTGAGGCCCTTTCGGTACACGGGGTAGCGGGAGAACTTGTTCTCGTCGATGTACTTCAGCAGGTCTGGTGTCGGAGTGTCGATCTCGATGGCGCACATCTTGGGACGAGGGACCATCACTTCCTTCACCGACATGTCGGTGAACTCAAACACACTGTGGATCAGTTCCTGCTCGGTCCTGTCGAAGACGCCCTTCTCGCGGCCTTCCTGCATGAGTAGGTTGATCTCTTCCGCGGAGATAAAGACCTTCTCCCCCTGAGCGGCTTTGCCGAGCACGCGCAGGACGGCTCGGCTGGACATGGCGAGGGGACGAATGCCCCAAGCCGCCACCCGCGCGAACCATTCCAGGGGACGCGCCGCCAACAGCGCCAGGCGCTCGGGGTTCTTGAGCGCCAGTATCTTGGGGACGAGCTCGCCGAACACGAGCGAGAAGTACGAGATGATGAGCACCACGATTACAACCGCAACCGGTTCGGCCACGGCGTGCATGAAGTTCAACGGGAGCGCTTCGAAGACAGGCTTGAGATGATCGATGGCGACGACGCCGCCAAGCGCCGCGGCCGTGGAGCCGGCCACCGTGACGCCTATCTGAATCGTCGCCAGGAAACGCTCGGAGTCCTCCTGAAAACACTGGACGAGGCGGGCCTGGGGGTTCTTCTCCTCGACCAGTTGCTTGATCCGACTGCGCCGCGTGTTGACGATGGCCAACTCGGCACAGGCGAAGAAGCCGTTCAGGAGGATGAGGGCAGCGATGATGATGAATTCGACCCACATAGGATCTTCAGCCTGCAGACCATGCCTCCAGTTTAGGCGGTTATTGTAGCCGAAGCGCTCCCACGATTCACACGTTTCCTATCAAAAAGCGATAAGATCATCAAAACGCTCAAAAATCTCGCGGTTTCACGGATGAGAATGTTTATGACAAGTTCGACGGGTCGTTGACACCACGAGAAGTGGTTGGCTATTGTGATCCGCATGTTGCCGAATCTTTGCGCATATGGGCTGGCTGGCGGCCTTGCTTGCCTGCTGGTCCTGGGCGTCTCTTCGCAAGACGTCATGGGGGAACCGATCTATCAGTATAAGGATAAGAATGGAGTCATGCACTTTTCCAACGTCCCGACCGATCCGCGCTATCGAACAGTGATCGCGAACGACCGCGTGCAGGCCAGCGATGCCCCTGCCGTTCCCAGCCAGCCAATCACGGCGCTCTCCTCGCAGATCAGCGAGACCAGCGCGTCGCGTTTCGGTGATTCGATCTATCAGTACGTGGACCGGAACGGCGTGATCCACTTTACCAATGTTCCGACAAGCCCTCGCTACAAAAAGATCCGGGGCCCGCGGGCGTTCACTCAGCTTCAGCCAAAACGGCTCTCGCCCGCCCTGCACCAGACGATCACACAGACCTCGCTGGCGTACCGCATGAACCCGGCACTGGTTCGAGCCGTGATCCAGGCCGAATCGGCGTACGATCCCGACGCCATCTCGCCCAAGGGCGCCATGGGGTTGATGCAGTTGATGCCGGAGATGGCGTGGTCCTTGAACGTTGCAAATCCCTATGACCCCAAGCAGAACATCGCCGGCGGAGTCCGGCACCTTCGCTACCTGCTGGACCGCTTCGGGGGCAACCTGGAACTGGCCCTGGCGGCCTACCACGCGGGGGAAACTCGCGTGTCGCGCGAGAGCCGGATCCCGAGGATCAGCGAAACCCAGCAATACGTTCGCAAGGTCATCCGCTTCTACCAGAGCTTCTCAAGGGATGGAGGAAGGAGCGACCGGCTCTACGCCGCCGAAATCCAATCGCGCGTGACTCGGCGCTTCGTCAATTATCTCAGCCCGAACTAAGCTTCCGCGCCCGAAGCTTTCACGCCGCCTCCTCTGACCAGCGCGCGACCGGGCGCTTCCGCGTGCAGTTGGGTGTGGCAATCCCACCCGCTTGCAAACTCCTCCGGATGGTCGGAGCGGAAATGCGCCCCCAGGCTGTGCTCGCGTTGCAGCGCCGCCGTCGTGACCAGATGGCCCACGGTGACCATGTTCTGGACCTCCCACTCACGGCGCGTCCGGCAGCGGTCTCTGAGCCGCTCCTCCCATTTCTCCAGTTGCGCGAGCGCAGAGAGCAGCCCCTGCTTGCTCCGGATGATGCCAACCTTCTCCCACATCAAGCGCCGCAACGAGTTGAGCAGCTTCTCCATGTCCAGGTGATCACCGCGATCGTCCTCCGCCTCGCCGGCCACCACGTCCTGCGCTCCAGAGGCCCCGCGCCCGGGGAACAGGTGACTGGCGTACTCGGCGGCAGCCTCGACCGCGCGGGCCCCGAAGACCAACCCTTCCAGTAACGAATTGCTGGCTAGGCGGTTCGCGCCGTGGACCCCCGTGCAGGCGACTTCTCCGGCGGCGAACAGTCCCGGTACGCTCGTGGCCCCTCGCGTGTCCGTCCACACCCCGCCCATCATGAAATGCGCGCTCGGACAGACCGGGATCATCTCCTCCGTGATGTCCACGTCGTACCGCAGGCAGGTCGCGTAAATCGTCGGGAACCGTTCCCGGATGAAGCCGGGGGCGAGGTGGGTCACGTCCAGGTAGACATGGCGGGCGGACGTCGCCGCCATCTCGTTCCAGATCGCGCGGGACACGATGTCGCGCGGGGCCATCTCGGCCATCTCATGGTAGCGCTTCATGAAAGCCTCGCCCTTAATGTTGCGGAGAATGCCCCCCTCCCCGCGCATGGCTTCCGTGAGCAAAAACTGGGGCGTCGCCGGCAGGTACAGCGCCGTCGGATGGAACTGGACGAACTCCATGTCTTCCACGATCGCCCCGGCTCGATAGGCCATCGCAATCCCATCGCCGGTGGCAACGGGCGGATTGGTGGTCCGGGCATAGATCTGGCCCGCCCCGCCCGTGGCCAGCACCACGGCCTTCGCCTTGACCTGTTTCACCGCCCCGGAGGATTCGTCCAGCACGAGAGCGCCCACACAGCGCCCTTGCGCATCCAGCAGCAGGTCGATGGTGAAGTGGTGGTCCCGCCAGGCGATCTGCGGCAGGGAGCGCGCCCTGTCCAGGAGCACGCGCACCATTTCGGTTCCGGTCGCATCGCCGCCGGCCCGCAGGATCCGATGCCGGCTGTGCGCGGCCTCGCGGGCCAGGGCGTAGCCGTCCCCCGCGCGATCGAAGCGGGCGCCCCAACGGATCAGTTCCTGGACCCGGGCCGGGCCTTCCTCGACCAGCACCTGCACGGCTTCCGGCCGGCACAGCCCTTTCCCCGCGCGCAAGGTGTCGTCGCGGTGCAGTGCGATATCGTCCTCCTCGGAGGCGACCGCCACACCGCCTTGCGCGTAGATGGAACTGCCTTCGGCAGGACTGCCCTTCGTCAACACGAGGACGCGGCCGGCCCGGCTCAAGCCGATGGCCGCCCGCAATCCGGCGACACCGCTTCCGATGACGAGGAAATCGGCGGCAGGCAGGGTTGGCGTGGCGGAGCGGCGCCTTGGCATCCTAGCGCCCCCTCGGTCGTTCGCTCTGAATCCGGCGATCGGCCATGCCGAAGGGCGGGTCCCCATCCACGCCGCTCACGGTGAGAGTCTGATGGCCGACCAACCGGAGGATGGCATGGCCCCGTTCCCTGAGCGGCTGCTCATCGGTCGCGCGCTGCCACTGCCCGAGCCAGTGGAAATAGACGGCCACGTCGGCCCCGTCCACCATGACCCGGTCGATGGTGAGGTCGAGGGTGATCCGATCATAGACGGCGAAGTCACGTTGGATCTCCTCCTCGAGCTTGCGGAGGCTGTCGAGCGGCATGAACAGGCTGTGAAAGACGCTTGCGTCCTTACCCGTATACGCCTGCCGGATCCGCTCCACCGTGGTGTCGATCTTCCGGACACGGGCTGCATCGTCGGGATTGATGTTGCTGGCTTTGGAGCAGGCCACCGCCACCAGCCCGATCAGACCAAAGACGGTCCAGCAGGCGAGCGGCTGCGCGCGACTTACGATCCACGCGATCATGCCGGCATTATACACCCTTCCGACACGCCCTATTCTTGACAAGCCAGCACTAATCACATACGCTCAGCCCGCTCTCACGGCAGCATCCGGAATTCCCTACTTGCTATTGCCGACTGGATTAGGTAGCTTACTGCAAGCTTCAAGGAGCGCGTCATGTCGAGTGTCGTCAAGAAGCGCCGAAAGAAGATGCGGAAGCACAAGCACCGGAAGCTCCGCCGGCGCATGAAATTCGCTCGCCGCCGGTCCTAAGCGGCGCGTCCGTCGCAAGGAGGCACAGTCATGCCAACAGAAGGCAAGAAGGTCCACATCAAAGTCCGGACAATCCATGCGACCTACATCGGCGATATCCTTCTGCCGGCCATGCGCAACCGTGTGTCCGATTATTTCAATGACGATAAATACATGTTCCTGAATCTCACCGACGTCAGGATCGAGAACACCACGGACCATGTGGAGTTCGTCTGCCTCAATAAGCACCTGATCGAGTCGATCGTCCTCGCCTGACGGCGAGGGACGTTCGTCCGGCCACGCACACTCCCCCATGCCCCGCCTCGCCCCGTTCGGTCGGCTCTTTCCCTATCTTCGGCCGTACCGACTCCGCATAGCCGCGGCCGCGCTGCTCGTCATGGGCACGGCCGGCGTCACCCTCAGCATGCTCTGGGTCATCCGGCGCCTGGTGGACACGGTCCTCGTCCAGCGGGACGCCGCCGCGCTGAACACCGCCATCGCCGAACTGGGCGCGCTGTTCCTCGTCCAGGGGCTCCTCATCATGGGCCACAGTTACCTGACGGCCTCAGCCGGCCAGCGCATCATGGCCGACTTCCGGACGCATCTCTTCAACCACCTGCAGAGCCTCTCTCTAGGATTTTTCGCGCGACGGCGGACCGGCGAATTGATGTCGCGACTCATGAACGACGTGGGTGCGCTGCAGTCCACCCTGACGGAGATTCCGATCGACCTCGCGAAACAGGTCGTGACGCTGGTCGGCGGGCTTGCCATTCTGTTTGTCATGAACTGGCGTTTGTGCCTGTTGATTCTGCTCCTCCTCCCGGCCATCGTGCTGATCGCCCGCTTCTTCGGCCGGCGACTCAAGGCGCTTTCCACCGGCATCCAGGACGAGACCGCGCGCGCCTCGACGGTTCTGGAGGAAGTGCTCTCCGGCATCCGGATCGTCAAGTCTTTCGTGCGGGAAGATTACGAGCGGGCCCGGTTCGGCACGCAGGTTCGCCGCACCTTGGACGTCGTCCTCAGGCGGGCGCGGATCATGGCGATCTTCGTGCCCACGATCACCTTCGCCACTTTCACCGCCGCCGCGGCGGTCCTCTGGTACGGCGGGTCCCAGGTCATCCGCGGGACGATGAGCCCGGGGGACCTAATCGCGTTCGTGCTCTATGCCGGTCTGCTGATCGGACCCTTCGGGACCTTCGCACGCCTCTTCTCCCACGTCAAGGAAGCCCAAGGCGCGCTCGCGCGCGTGTTCGAGATCCTGGACACGCGGCCCGACGTGACCGACGTGCCAGACGCCCGGCCGTTACCACCGGTGCGGGGCTACGTCGCCATGGAGAGTGTCAGCTTCTCCTACGACGGGCACACGACCGTGCTCTCGGACCTATCTTTTAATATCCAGACGGGGGAAGTGGTCGCGGTCGTCGGGCCGTCGGGATCCGGAAAGACCACCTTGATCAATCTCATCCACCGGTTCTACGACCCGGTGACGGGCGTCGTCACCATCGACGGCCATGACCTCAAGTCCGTCACTATGCAGAGCCTCTACCAGCAGATCGCGCTGGTGCCGCAGGAGATGCACCTCTTTGGCGGCACCATCCGGGACAACATCCGCTACGGACGGGTCTCCGCCAGCGACGAGGAGATCGTGGCCGCCGCCCGCGCGGCCAACGCGCACGACTTCATCACCGCCTTCCCGGACGGCTACGACACTCTCGTGGGAGAAAAAGGCGTCAACCTCTCGGGTGGGCAGCGCCAGCGGATCGCCATCGCGCGGGCCGTTCTCAAAGACCCGCGGATCCTCATCCTGGACGAGGCCACCTCCTCATTGGACAACGAATCGGAGTCACTGGTGCAGGACGCGCTGGACCGCCTGATGAAGGGACGGACGACGTTCGTGATCGCGCACCGGCTCAGCACAATCCAGAAGGCCGACCGGATCCTAGTGCTGGACAAAGGCCGGCTCGTCGAAGAGGGTACGCATACCGCCCTTCTCGACAAGAAAGGCTTGTACTACCACCTCTACACGTTGGGTCTGGTCGAAACGCAGCTTACTTGATCTTGGAGAGGTCCACCTCCCAGCTCATCGCGTCACCCATGGGAGGGAACAGCGTTATCTTCGTAACGGCATTCGGGTCAAAGGACGAATACGGGAACGATGCCACGATCTTTCCCCGGAAGGCTGGCCCCTTCTCGTTCTTCTTGGCTCTGTCCGGCTTAGCCATTTCCCCCTTGATCATCTTCCCGCCTTGTTCCAAGGTGGCAGTAGCGCCTTCGGCAAAGTCCGCGGTATCGCCGCAAAAATCAAATTCAATCTTCAGCACCTTCGCCTCGAGGATTTTTTGAACCTGCTCGTCGATCTTCGCCTTGTCCTGCTCAGCTTGTTCCGGGTTCCGAGCGATTGCGCCGCCCAATCGATTGAGCGTGACCGTCTTGGTCCGGATGGCACCACCTCCTCCGCAGATGTCCTCCTTGAGACTGGCCCCAAACCTCGTGGAGATGGTCTTCAGCTCTTCATCACTCATCTTCTTGCCGTCCTCAATCGCTTGCTTCACGGCAGCGGGATTGAGATCCACCAAGATCGCGCCGGACGAGGCCGGAGTCAGACACAAGAGCCCTGCGGCCGCTACCGCTCTCCCCATCCCTCTCAGCACACTCCACCCCATCATCGGTATGTCCTTTCTCCAGATTGTTTACACTGGGCCCGAGAAGCGCGGAATGCGTTATCCCGCGAGAATCTTCCTCATTCTAAAAAATCGCCACTTGCTTTGCAAACCCGCTTGCCAGAGAGCGGAAACCCCTGTTACAGTGTGGGCCGTTCAACGCCCAGCCTGTCATGCAAGGAGAATTGACGTGGAAAACGACTTGATCGCCAGACTAAAAGAAGTCCTCACAGATAAGAACTACAGGGACATCCCCCTCGATTTCGTGGTCGAGCATGTCCGGGAAGCCATCAAGGGCCGTGCGATCAAGGCCTTCCACGTCAACAAGCACATCCCGAGCGGCTACGAGGATCAAGGCGCGTTCAATCTGCTGATCGTCACGGCAGGCAATCACCTCTTCGACTGTGTCGTTGGGGAAGAGTACTTCCGCTACGACGCGGTCGCTATCCAGGTCATCGACAAATTCCAGGTCATCGACGGGCAGTGGGAGAGCAAGGAGACGAACAAGACCGAAGAGTTCCTGAGCCTGCGTCTGTCGCACGGCGATGAGAGCCACATCGCCCTGGCCCTGGATGACGCCGAGCGTTCCAGCCTCACAGCCCTGTCCGACACGATCCTCTCCATCCGCAACCCCGAAAAATAAATTCGCTTAACCACCAAGTCTCACAATGATGTCCCACTCCTTGGCAGTCACTGGCATCACGGACAGCCGGTTCGCTCGGCGCAGCAACGGCATCTTTTCGAGCCCTTTGGTCTTGCGCAAGGTATCCAGGGACACGGGCTTGCGGAGCGGCTTGATCGCTCGCAGGTCCACAATGCCCCAGATTGGCTTCTCAGGCGTCGCTTTAGGATCATAGTGGATGTTCTTCGGGTCGAACTGGGTATGGTCGGGGTACGCCTCCCGTACGACTTCCGCGAGACCGACCACAGCCGGCGGGTCGCAGTTGCTATGATAGAAGAGCGCCTTGTCGCCTGCCCGCATCCCCCGCATGAAGTTGCGGGCCTGGTAGTTCCGCACTCCGTCCCAGTGGTTGGTCGAGTTCTTCGACTTCACCAGGTCGCCAAAGCTGAAGGCGGTAGGCTCCGACTTCATCAACCAATAGCGCGTGGCCGGCATGGCCGCAGAATATTCTCCGCGGCAGGTCGAGTCAAGCCTTGCCATGCCACCAGAGTCCGGCTAAAGTATGGCTATGGGCGCCCTACAGCTTGACGACCGCGCGCCAGCATTCAACCTGCCGAGCGTGGACGGCCGCACCTACAGCCTGGAGACGTTCTCCGACAAACCGGTCCTCGTGGTGATCTTCAGTTGCAACCACTGCCCGTATGTCCAGGCCTACGAAGATCGCATGGTCGCCATCCAACGAGACTATCGGGACCGCGGAGTGCAGTTCGTCGCCATCAATTCGAACGACGACAGGAACTACCCAGAAGACAGCTTCGAGCGCATGGTCGAGCGCGCCAAGGCCAAGGGTTTCAACTTCCCGTACCTCCGTGACGCTAAGCAGGCGGTCGCGCAGGCCTACGGGGCCACCCATACCCCCCACCTCTTCGTCTTTGACCGCGAACGTCGCCTCTGCTACACGGGGAAGATCGACGACAACTGGCAGGACCCGTCGGCCGTGTCGCGTCATTATCTGAGGGAGGCTCTGGATGCCCTCTTGCAAGGGTCCGCGCCGACCGACGCCAAGACTCACGCGATCGGCTGTACGATCAAATGGGCCCACTGAGTCAGTCGGCTCGGCACAAGACAGCCGTAGGGAGAGACCTATCGCCTCATCCCCCGCAAATAAGGGTACTCTCTTGGTCCACAGTCACCGGCTCGGCGCCGCCTGTGGTTTTCCTTTGCTGGCCTCAGAGGCCAGATACCCCCGGTAGTCGATCTGAATCAGGGGACGCATTTTGTGACTACCCTTCCGTTCCTCATCGCTTCCAGGTCTCACATAGGCCGCCGGTTGGAAATCAAGCTCGAAGAAGTTGCCTGGTGGCGGGTTTTCGGGATCCTGCCGACTAGCCATCGGGTGATTAGTCAATCCGAACCGGAGATACGGACCTCGAATCGCAACATGACCGGATATCGACGCATGGCGGTGTCCCGGTTGAGGGCTCCACAGCGTGAAGCTGATGCGTTCTGCGGCGCCAGCCTGTGTGAGTCCGTCAGCCAGAACCGGCGCCAACAAAGCTAGCTCGTCTTCGGTGAAGACCGGCTCCGAAGGAGCGGAACGGCTGAGCACGGCTCCCAATAACCCCTGGCCGTTCCTGATCCGGACACCGCGCAGGAGCATGGCGACCTGTGCCGGCTTAAGCATGGCCGGGTGCGTGTTCCATCCCGCTGTGTCCATCCCACCGGCCGACGGATCAGTTTCCAGTTGAACGAACGTACGGTCCTGCTGGTAGAGGATCCGCGCAGGCGGTGGGGGCAATGTACAGCCTGCGAGCGCACTCCCGAGGAGAAGCGTTGCCCCGCCAAACAAGGCGTAATTGATCATGCGCCGATTATAGGTTATCCCTACGACCGCGTCTACGCCATTCGGATCAGCGAGGACACTGAACAAATTAACTGTCGTGTAACGGTTGCTTGATCCGTTGGAAACTCCCAGGCTTTACCTGCGATCAAACGCCTTGGCGTCTTCCCCCAAATATGGGAGAATGGGTCAGCTTGACGTATGCTGAAACTCGCCCTCCTGGACATCGGCAGCAACTCTATTCACATGGTCCTGACGGAGATCCAGCCAGACTTTTCGTACAAGATCCTCGACCGCTGCAAGGCCGTGCCGCGCCTGGGGGAGGAGACCTTTCAAACCGGGCAGTTGTCGCCTGACGCCATCGCCAAGGGGATCGAGGTGGTTCGGACCTTCACCACCCTGGCTCGCAACCGCGGGTTCACGCGGGTCGAGGCGGTCGCTACCAGCGCTGTCCGCGAAGCGGCCAACGGCGGCGACCTGATCGAGGCCATCGAGCGGGAAACGGGCATCCGTGTCCGCGTGGTCACGGGGCAGGAGGAGGCCCGTCTGATCTACCTGGGCGTCCGGCACAGCATGGATTTCGGAGACCGCAACGTGCTCATCGTGGATGTCGGCGGTGGGTCCGTCGAGCTGATCGTGGGCAACCGGACCAAGCTGCTTCATGCCGCCAGCTTGAAGCTCGGCGCGATCCGGCTCAACGACTTGTATCTGAAGAAAGAGACATCCTCCGACGCGCTGAAACGGCTCGAAAAGGCTGCGGAGACCCAGTTCAAGCCTGCCCTGCCACGCTTCAAGAAGATCGGGTTCGAGGCAGTCGTTGGCACTTCGGGCATGATCGGCAATCTGGCCGAAGTCATGCATCTGCAGAAGACGGGCCGACCCATCCCTCAACTGAACATGGCCAGTTTCTCATTCAACGATGTCGTGGAAATAGAAAAACTGCTGCTTGACACCCCGCTCAAGCGCCGGGCCGACATCCCCGGCGTCGACCCGAAGCGGGCCGACCTGTTGCTACCGGCTACTATCGTGCTCCGTACCATCATGGAGCGGCTCGATCTCGACGAGCTGACCGTCAGCGACAAGGCGATCCGGGAGGGCCTACTCTACGACTTCATCGAGCGCCATCGGGACGGGATCCAGGCGGAGCAGGAGATCCCCAACGTCCGCCGCCGGAACGTGATGTACCTCTCGCGGCGGTGCCAGTATGAAGCCGTCCATGCGCACCACGTCGCGAAGCTCTGCCTCCAGCTCTTCGATCAGACGGTCTCCATCCATAAGATGGGCGAGCGCGAGCGGGAATGGCTGGAGTACGCCGCGATTCTGCATGACATCGGGTACCTGATCAACTCACGCCAGCATCACAAGCACACCTACTACGTCATCAAGAACAGCGACTTGGCCGGGTTCACGGCGGATGAGATCGAACTGATCGCGAATGTGGCCCGCTACCACCGCCGGGCGATCCCCGAGGACGATCATCGCAACCTTAAAGATCTTGATGCTAAGCATCGGCAAACATTGACGGTTCTTGGAGGGATCCTCCGTTTGGCCGATGCGCTGGACCGAAGCCACTTCGGTGTCATACAATCAATCTACTGCACTGCCATCCCAGAGGCTTTGGAGATCAGCCTCACCGCCACCGACGATGCGGCGTTGGAGCTCTGGGCGGCACGCGACCGCAAGGAACTGCTTGCTCAGGGACTCAATCGAGCCATCCGATTGACGAAGGCGGCCGCGCGCGAGGAATTCGACGCATGACCACACCGGCCAAAGCTCCGTTCATGGTACCCCACCCCTATCCGGGCAAGCTCATCGTCGTCGAGGGCATCGACGGCTCGGGCAAGAGCACGCAGCTCAGCCTGCTCCGCAAATGGCTGGAGTCCACAGGCTACAACGTCTTTTTCACTGAATGGAACTCCTCTGAACTGGTCAAGGAGACGACCAGACGGGGGAAGAAGACGAAGGTCCTGACGCCGCTGACGTTCAGCCTGCTGCACGCGACCGATTTCGCCAACCGCCTGTACCACCAGATCCTGCCCCCGCTCAAGGCCGGCATGATCGTTCTGGCCGACCGCTACATGTACACAGCCTTCGCACGAGACGCGGTGCGGGGTATTTCGCATAGTTGGGTGCGACGCCTTTACAGTTTCGCTGTCAAGCCCGATCTGGCCTTCTACTTCCGCGTTCCGATCGAAGTCTCCCTGTCGCGCCTCCTTGAAGGCACACGTGCGGAGCTGAAGTACTACGAGGCCGGGATGGACCTCGGGCTTAGCACGAACATCGTGGAAAGCTTCAAGATCTTTCAGTCGCGGGTGTTGAACGAGTACGACAAGATCGTGGACGAATTCGGCCTGACTGTCATAGACGCCACGCTGGAAATCGACGAACAACAGGAACAGGTCCGCGAGATCGTCTCGAAGACTCTGGCTTCCTACAAACCGAAACGGGGTTCGCATGCAAAGCGAGAAGCGCTATTTTGGCGAAGGTTTACCATACCAGAGTCTGAAGGGGCTGAAGGGGAAGCTGATCGCCATTGAGGGCCCGGACGGCGTCGGGCGCTCGACCCACATCGAATCACTGCAAGAGTGGCTGGAAGTGCAGGGCTACGGGGTCCTCACGACCGGGTGGACCCGCTCGGAGCTCATGTCGAAGACCATCGCGAGCGCCAAGCAGGGCAACATCCTGGACCCCTGGAGCTACAGCCTGTTGTACGCCACGGACTTCGCGGACCGGCTGGAGCACCAGATCATCCCGGCGTTGCGTTCGGGCTTCGTGGTCCTCTCCGATCGCTACATCTACACCGCCTTCGCCCGCAACGTCGTCCGGGGCTGCGACCGGCAGTGGATCCGCGACGTCTTCGGCTTTGCGATCGTACCGGATCTCGTCTGCTATCTCCGGATCGACGTGGACACGCTGGCGCTCCGCGTGATCGAATCGAAGGGCATGAACTACTGGGAGTCTGGCATGGATATGCGGATGGGCACCGACCTCTACGACAGCTTCAAGAAATATCAGGGGCTGATCATCGAGGAGTTCGACAAGATAGCCGAGGAGTTCGACTTCCAGATCGTGGATGCCCGGCGCCCGCCGGAGGAAATTCAGGAGGCTCTGCGCGCCCGCATCCTGCCCATCCTCAAGGAAGGCCGCACGAAGCGCATCAGCAAGGCCGCCGCCGAGAAAGCCGCAGAAAAAGTCGTGGAGAAAGCCAGCGAGCCCGCCCCCGTTAAGGAACCCGCTACCACCGGATAAGGGCCGTGGCCCAGGTGAGCCCGCCGCCGATTGTGGCGAGACAGACCAGATCGCCCGTTTTGATCTTGCCCTCACGCACCGCAGCATCCAACGTCAGCGGCAACGACGATGAGGACGTGTTCCCGTACCGCTCGATCAGACTGAACGTGCGCGACGTTGGGATGCCAAGCCGATTCCTCACCTTCTCCAG
>WNEY01003468.1_pt1 | contig 18471 bp, 20 predicted proteins | sample 5400531 | NCBI WGS metagenome assembly WNEY01 (sample SAMN13153338, study PRJNA577476) | soil metagenome | isolation source: 200 cm saprolite under Douglas fir tree site 1 | place: USA:California | collected 2015-04-18
ATTCGCGTACGCGGGCTCCGTTTCCTCCAGGAGGACTCGCATCGCATCGTCGGATTTCGACAGGACTTTGATTTTCATCTAGACCCTCCGCCCCCGCCGGCCCCCTTTCGCCTTCGTGCCGTCATGGGGCACCGGCGTGACTTCCTCGATCCGCCCGATCCGCAGGCCGGCTCTTGACAAGGCGCGGATCGCGGCTTGCGCGCCCGGTCCGGGGGACTTCGACTTGTTGCCGCCTGGCGCACGCACCCGGACGTGGATCGAATCGATCCCCTTCTCCTTCGCCGCATCCGCGACGCGCTCCGCCGCCTTCATCGCGGCGTACGGCGACGCCTCGTCTTTCGCGGCTTTGACGACCATCCCGCCCGTCGCCTTCGTGATCGTCTCGGAGCCGGTGATGTCGGTCAGCGTGATGATGATGTTGTTGTACGACGCGTAGATGTGGGCGACGCCCCAGCGCGGCATGATCAGGTCCCCCTCGGCGCGCCGCTCGGCGTCGGGGCCCCCGGTTCATCGGGAAGCTCGGGGCCTTCCTCGTCCTCCCGGCCTTCCGCGGGCGGTGCGGGCGGCTGTCCCGTCTGCCGGACCGGATGCAAATCACTCGAGATCGCGGAGCGCTCGTCGTACGCGATGACGTTCTCCTCGGTGCGGCTCACGAGGACCCCGGGGATCGTCACCCGCCGTCCGCCGACGGACACGTGGCCGTGGACGATGAACTGCCGCGCCTGGCGCGGCGTGAAGGCGAGGCCCTTGAGGAACGTGAGCGTCTGGAGCCGGCGGGAGAGGATCGCTTCCACGTCGAGGGCGAGGACGTCGTCCAGGGTCGTGCCGTCGAGCGGCAGGAGACCGAGGCGTCCGAGCCGCCGGAGGAGTTGCTCCCGTTCCTTCTCGGCCTGCTTGTCGCCCGTCCGCACGCGGGCCTGCAACTCCCGCGCGCGCTGTCGGAACCGCCGCAGGACGTACTGGGAGCGCCACAGCTCCTGCTTGTTCTTCAGCCCGTACTTCTTCAGGAGTTCGTTCTCCGTCTTGATCCGCTCCGCCTCCCAGGGATGGGAGGGTCGCTCGAATTTCGCTCGGGAGAACTTCGGATCGCCCAACGGCTCACTCCTTCTTCTCTTCCTTCTTTTCTTCTTTCTTTTCTTCTTTCTTCTCGGCCTTCTTGCCGCCGGCTTCCTCCGCCTTCTTCGCCTTCGCGGCCTCGAGGGCGGCCTTCTTCGTCACGCCGACGGTCAGGCCGGTTCGTCCGTTGGACCGCGTGCGCTGCCCGCGGACCTTCTGGCCCGTCTCGTGGCGCACGCCCTTGTACGATCGGATCATCTTCATCAGGTTGATGTCGTCCCGCAGCCGTATCTCGACGTCGGGACCGAACGCATGCAGGTCGAGCCCCGTCTCCCAGTCTTTCGGTCGGTTCACCATCCACGGCGGGAACGCCTCGCTGAGGTTGCCGAGGGTCGCCTCGATCTTGTCCGTCTCCTGCTCCGACAGGTTGCCGAGGCGTTCCGTCCGCGAGACGCCGGCGAGGTCGACGACCGCCTCGGAGACGCGGATCCCCACGCCGGAGATCGCGGTGAGCGCGTACGCGACGGACCGCGTGCCGTCGAGGTCCGCGTTCGCCATGCGGACGATGTACCGGAAGTCCTCCTTGACGCCCTCGAGCTTCTTCGGCGCGCGCGGCGCTTTCGGCTCCTCTTTGGGCTCTTCCTTCTTCCTCGCGGGCCGCTCGCCCTTCGCGGGCTTGGCCGGGGCCGGCGGGGCTTCAGCTTCAGGGCTTGGCTTCTCCTCAGGCATTGATGAAATCCCCGGATGGGATGGGTGTCCAAACTTCACGACGTATTTAAGGGTTAAGGAGCGCGGCCATGAGTTGCGGGGATCCCGTCACCCGATCCCTGGGCTTCGCTCCCGGGAGAAGAACACGAAAACGTCAGCGACTTTCCGGCGAACTCAGCGTCTTCCGCAGCGCGACCCCCTCTTCTGCGTACCCCGCGGAGCGATAGAAAGCGAGGCCGTCCGCGTTCGTCTTCCAAGTGAGGACGACGAGTTCCGAGGCCCCGCGGTCCCGGGCGATCCCCTCGAGATGTCTCACGAGCTTCGACGCCAGGCCGGTCCGCCGAAACTCCGAGGCAACGAAGAGCTCCGTGAGCTCCGCACGCGGCGCGAGATCGAGGGAGGGCGTCACCCGCACACTTCCAAATCCAGCCAACTGATCCCCGACTTCCGCGACCACGAGGGTCTCATGACCCTCCGCCTGTCGAAGTCGGCGGCGGATCGCGGCCTCAGTAACCGCCTCGCCGAAGTAGGTTCCGTAGAACGCCTCGAAGAGCGGCATCAACCGAAACGCATCCTCGGTTCGGACGGGGCGCAGGTGGGTGCGCGCGACGCTTGGGGTCGAGCGCACCGTCTCATTTCTCCTGCTTCGCGGACCGTAGGACTTTGAAGCCGCTTCCTCGGCGCATGACCGTTGCCGTGCCGAAGGCCGCCGTCATGCGCCTTTGAATCGAGTCCGCTCCCTGCCGGGTGCGGGCGACTAGCCACAAGCTCCCGCCGTCGAGAAGGTGGCTCGGGGCGTCCGAGATAATCCGGTCCACAACGTCGCGCCCTGCGCGGATCGGCGGGTTGGAGAGGATATGGTCGAACGCCATCTCGGCGACGGGCTCGTACAGGTTTCCGAGGCGGACCTCCGCGTTCGCAATTCGGTTCGCGGCGAGGTTTTCGCGCGCCAGCCGGATCGCCCGTTCATTCACGTCCGTGAGGATGACGTGCCCGCCGTCCGAGAGCCGCGCTGCCACAATCCCAATTACGCCATAGCCGCACCCGAGGTCCATGATTAGCTCACACGACCCGGCCTCGAAGGCTGCAAGGAGGAGCTCCGTCCCGCGGTCGAGTTCGCCCCGCGAGAAGACGCCCGCGTCCGTGCGGAACCTGAATGCGTGGCCTCGGACGGACACATGGAATTCCGCGGGTCGACGCCGCGATGCGGGCCGTCGCGCGAAGTACTGCTCTCCCATGCAAGCGACGAGAATCCCGGCCGCGGCTTAAGGGCGCCGTCTCACTTCTTCGCAATTGCCGGGAGCGCCGCCTGGCCCAACAGGACCGTCGCGATCCGAAGGTCCTCGCTCGACCCGGAGAAGTTCCCTTGCTGGAACTCCCGCTCGGCCCGTGTCAAGACCTCCTGGATGTCCGGCAGGAACGTGAGGCCGCTTCCCTGGAGGAGTTGCACGCGCTTCCGCGTCAGTTCGATTGCCTTTGCGAGCGCTTCTCGGGCGTTCGTCCGGCGGGCAAACGCATGGAGGGCCCGCTCGAGATGCTCGACCGCGCGCGCGTAGTTCGCCTCCCGGACGAGCCGACGCGCGTCGCGGATCGCGACTTCCGCCTCGTACGACTGGAACCCTTCGGACTGGAGCCGGCCGTACAGGATCTCGGCATCGGCGAGGCCGAGCGTCGCCTTGCGGTACGCGCTTGCGATCGCCTCGACCTCTCCCCGCAGGCGGGCCGCCATTGCCGCGGCCGGTTCGACGACCCCCTTCTCGAGGGTCTCCCGCGCGATTCGGATTTCCCCTTCCGTGCCGTTCGTGAGGATCCCCTCTCCCCGCAGCTGGGCCATCTGCGCCTCCGTCGCGTCGAGCGACTTCACGGTTTCGGCGTATCGCTTCTTCAGGTGCGCGGCCTTCGCGACGATGTCCCGTGCAACTTCGGCCGCGCCGTCCGCGTTGCCGAGGGCGAGCTCTTTCGTCGCGTCCTGGAGCAATCCTTCGAGTCCGGACGTCGCTCCATGGACGAATGCAATCGGATCCGCGGGGCCTTTGATCTCTCCAATCGATTCGATCGCGAGCTCCGCCATGAATATCCCGTTCGACGCGCGCTCCGCCTTGTGCTGGAACGCCCGGCCTTCCTGTTCCGCGCGTTCGAGGAGGCGGCGTGCCTCGACGTAGTTCGGCACGAACATGCCCCCTTCCCAGGTCCCGGAGAGGACCTTCTCCTCCGCTCGGGTGAGGATCGCCTCGAGGAGGTCCGCGCGGAGGCCGAGCCGCTGCATCGACTGGATGCGCACCCGCAAGGCGTTCGCGGCCCTCTGGTAGCCGCCGAACCGTTCATCGAGCATGATTGCGAGGGACTCGGCCCGCTTCGCGGCGTGAAACGCCTTCGCGTACTGGCCGCCGGCGAAGAGCTGCTTCGCGACTTGCAGCGCCTCTTCCGCGGGCTTGATGTCGGCCTGTGTGAGCCGCAACACCGTCACGAGACCTTCCAGCTGGCCGATGGCGTTCTCCGCGTTCCGTACCTTGGACGATCGAAGAAACCCGACCGACGACTCGCTCCCCTCGAGCATGTGTGTCACTCCGCCCGGACCCGAATGGCGTGGGATCCTGGGCAGAGTCCCGCGACAGACCGGTGGGTTGCGGAATAGATTGAGCGAGCCTACGATAAGCGTTCCGATGCGCCTCCCGATGATTCCATTCTCGATACCGCGAATGGGTAACGATTAGTAGGGGTTCCAGCCGTACAGCGGCGGCATGGCTGGGCTCCTCCGCCTCGCGCGACCGCTCAACTGCGCGATGGCCGCGGTGGGAGTCGGGATCGGCGGAATCGTCGCCGTCGGATCCCAAGCGTGGGGCAGCCTCGCGCTCCCGCTCGTCCTGGCGGGGGTTGCCGCGGCCTTCTTCACCGCCGGCGGGAACGCCCTGAATGATTTGTACGATCGGGAGACGGATCGCGTCAACCACCCCAAACGCCCCCTTCCATCAGGTCAGCTTAGGCCGGAGACCGCGAAGGCGTTCATCGTGGCAGCCTTCTTCGTTGCGGCGGCGGTCGCGAGCTTCATCAACGTGTTCGCTCTCGCGGTCGTCGCGATCAATGCGGCTCTCATGTTTGCGTACGAGGCGGCGCTGAAAGCCCGCGGCGCGCTGGGGAATCTGGTGATCTCGTACCTGGTGGGGTCGCTGTTCTTCTTTGCCGGCGTATCCGTTTACACGTCGGCTTGGAATCCGCTGATCCGGACGGGCATCCTCGCGGCCTTGGCCTTCGTCACGACGTTGGGCCGCGAGATCACGAAAGACATCGAGGACCTCCGCGGCGATGTCGATCGTCGCACGCTCCCGCGCCGAATCGGAGCGTCCCGCGCGGGCACCCTAGCCGCGATCGCGCTCGTTGTCGGCGTGGGCCTGAGTATCCTCCCGCTCTACTACGGCGTCCTTCTCCTCGGCTACGCGGTCCTCGTCGTGCCCGCGGACGGAATGTTTATTTACGCCGCGCTCCACTCGGCGGCGAATCCCGCCCGCTCGCAACGGGTGACGAAATACGGGATGGTCGTCGCCCTCGCGGCCTTCCTCGCAGGTGCGTTCCGGTGAACGTTTACGAATCGATCCTGGAACGTCGGCGGACCGCGCGACTTCACATGACGCTCCTCGATCCGGACAAGCAGACCGCGGAGGACGCCGCGTCCCTCGCGGGGGAAGCCGGGGACGCGGGCACGGACGCGATCATGGTCGGCGGGTCGACCGGGGTGACGCAAGGCAAGGTCGACGACACGGTCCTCGCGATCAAGGGAGCCGCGAAGGTCCCCGTCATCCTGTTTCCCGCGAGCGCCGGAAGCCTCTCGCCCCACGCCGACGCGCTCTTTTTCATGAGCTTGCTGAATAGCAAGGATCCGCGGCTCATCGTGGGGGAGCAGCGTCTCGCCGCGCCGGTCGTCAAGGCGTGGGGGCTCGAAACGATCCCGATGGCGTACCTCGTCGTCGAGCCGGGCATGCGGGCGGGCGAGGTCGGACACGCGGACCTGATCCCGCGGAAGACGCCGTTCATCGCGATCCAATATGCCCTCGCGGCGCAGATGCTCGGGATGAAGCTCGTCTACCTGGAGGCGGGGAGCGGGGCGCCGGAACCGGTCCCGGACAAGATCATCCGCGCCGTCCGGGCGGCGATCGGGATCCCGCTCGTCGTCGGCGGCGGAATCCGCACCGAGAAGGCCGCAGGGGCGGTCGCGGCGGCGGGGGCCGATATCGTCGTCACGGGGACGATCGTCGAGGTGGCCCGCGAAGGCGACGCACTCCGCCGGATCGTCGAGGCGGTAAAGGCGGTCTGATGCACGTCCTCCGAGCGAAGACCGTCGCGGAGAGCCACGCGGAGACGACCCGCATGGCCCGCCGCTTGTTCGTCTCCCCGCCCGCCCAGCGGATGGTCCTCCCGATCCTCGCGTTCTCTCTGATGGAATCGTTCCTCCTCGTCTATCCCTCGCTCGATGGCGGCCGCATCCTCCTCGGAGCGGTGGCGATCGCATTGCCCGCGTACATCGCTGGTATCGCGACGGTCCCCGTCGCGGAGCGCCTCGGAGGCCGCATGTACTTCCGCCGCTCGTTCCTCCTCGTCTTCGTCGGACTCATGATGGTCGGGGCCGTCGAGGTCGTGACGGTCACGGGTCTCACGGTGTACGCGATCGGGACCGGCGAACGGTACACGACGCAGACGTTCCGGATCGACCGGGTCGCCATCCTCGGATACGGCGCCGTCCTCTGGATCCGCGAGGTGATCTTGTCCGCGACCTCGAACTCGAAGTACGTGCGGTCCCTGCCCGCGGCCTCGTTGCATCCCCTCCTCGGGCTCGTCGGGATCGCGCTCTTCTTCCGATCGGGGCCCTGGGATATCGTCCTCGATCTCGCGGTGTTCATCCTGTTTTTCCTGAGCGCCGTGGCGTACGCAGAGATCGCGAAGCGGCCGCTGATGCGTTCGTTCGGCGCGGACGGGTTGAAGCTCCTGCGGTCCACGCTCGACCAGTACTCGGAGCAGGAGGAGGCGGGGATCAAGGAGCTCGAGGCGTTCTTCGACTCGATCAGCGTGCGGGCCCGCGTGGTCCATCCAGGGCCGATGGGCTTCGTAAGTGGGAGTGATCTCCCATCAAAAGTCGCGCGCGGCCTCGCGAGTCTCACCCCGAACGTGCTCGTCGCCCACGGCCCCACGACCCATGACGAGAACCCCGCCACGAGCGGGGAGGTCGAGAAGGTCTCCGAGGCCGTCCGCGGCATGGTCGCCGCTGCAACCTTTGGTCCGAAGGTCGGCCAGGCCTGTCGAGCGTCGTTCGGCCGCGCGAGTGCGCTCGCTCAAGCCTTCGGGGATGTCGTGTTGATCGTCGCATCGTTCGCCCCGAACCCCACGGACGACATCGACAGCGCGACGGGCCACGCCGCAGTCCAGGAGGCGCGCTTGGCCGGCGCGGGTGACGCCGTCTTCGTCGATGCCCACAATTGCCACGAGCCCGGGGTCGGCCTCACGCTGTTCGGGAGCGAGCGGAGCCACGAGATCATCGAGGCCGCGAAGGCGGCCACGCAAGCCGCGTTGAAGGCACCGAAAGCCCGGATCCGGGTCGGCTATGCGGCCCGGAGGGGCTTCGCGACCCCAGACCAGGGGATCGGGGCCCGCGGCATCGAGGCTCTCATCGTCGAGAGCGGCGGCCAGCGGACCGCCTACGTCCTCTTCGATGGCAACAACATGGTCCCCGGAATCCGCGATGCGATCCGCGCGAGGGTGGCGGGGCTCGTCCAGGAGTCGGAGGCGATGACGACGGACAACCACTCCGTGAACCTGACGATGGACGGGTTCAACGCGGTCGGCGCGGCCCTCGACCAAGAGACGATCCTGACCCAGGCGGAGGGGGCGGTCCGGGAGGCGATCGCGAACCTCGAAGACGGGGAGGCCGCAGCGTTCGCGGTCGAGATCCCCAATTTCCGGATCTTCGGGCCGCAATCCGCGTCCCGCCTGACGACGTCGATCAACTCGACGATGGCTGTCTTGCGACCCGCGTTGTACGTCACCTTGAGCGGCGCGATCGCCCTGGGCGCCCTCGTGATCGTGTTGTTCTAGCACCACTCCCGGGAAGCCGTCTGAGATTGCGGCCCGGCCGCCCATCGAGGAGACGCGGTGCTGGCTTCCGCACTAGGGTCTGAAAGTCCGTAGCAATTCACTCGACGCAAGGCAGATTTTCACTTTCACCCATCCCACCTCCGTGAACATTGACGACGGACCAAGTCCTTCCGTCTAAATGGTCGGCAAGATGGCTCGAAAGTCAACGATGAGGAGGGTGCGCCAAGGAAAACGGAGGCCTCGTGAATCGGGATTTCTCGTTACTTGGGATGTCGATAGCTCGGATTCGGCGACAGCGGCGCGGCTGCGGCGGTTTGTCTACGGCGATACGAGCGTGCACGGCGGAAAGGTGTACCGTCGCCATGGGTTCGCGGAACGAGACGGTGTACGATACCTGGGCCAGTCCGTGCTCTTCGTCCGACCCTCTCTCTTGGGAGACATCCAGGCCTTCCTAGAATCCCATCGGATCGATCATGAGATCACGTCGGCCGCGATCGGCTGACTTCCGTCCATTTGGTCGGAATGACCGCGACTAGGCGTTTCCGTCCAAAGAGTCGGAAACGGCTACACGAGATCGAGGAACCACTGGTGGATCCGCAGGTCGCCGCCGAGTTCCGGATGGAACGCGGACCCAATCAAGTGGCCCTGCCGCGCGAGGACGATTCGGTCCCGGTGGCGGGCGAGCGGCGTGCATGTCTCCCAGGTGCGCAGGATCGCCGGCGCTCGGATGAACACACAGTGGAAGGGCGAGTCGAGGCCTTCGACGACGAGGTCCGCCTCGAACGATTCCCGCTGCCGCCCGAACGCGTTGCGGTCGACCGCCATGTCCATCAGGCCGAGGAGCTTCGTCTTCGTTTTGTCGGCCTGGATCCCCGCGTCCTTCGACAGCAGAATGCAGCCCGCGCACGTGCCCATGATCGGCATCGCCTCCTCGGTCGCCCGTCGGACGATCTCATCGAACAGGCCGAGCTTGACGAGGAGTTTCGAGATCGTGGTGCTCTCGCCGCCCGGGATCGTGAGGCCGTCGACGCGCGCGAGGTCCTCCGGTCGACGGACCGCAATCGCCTCGCCGGACTTGCCGTAGGTTCGCAGGGCGCGGGCGACCGCGTCGACGTGTTCGCTCACGTCCCCTTGGACGCCGATGACCCCGATGCGCATCGGGTCGACCTACCGCGGGGCGCGATAAAAGGATGGCGCACGAACGTCTAACTGTTCTCTGGATCCGAGTCCCGGTGGGTCCGGAACAACTCCTGAATGATTCTCGCGAACGTTTGGGAATCCAAGAGCCCGAGTCGCGCGCTCGCGACGTTGCTCAGGACGACGTCGTCCCCGGCGTGGGGCGACTCGCGGGGCCGCAGCACAAGGTCCCCTTCCGGGAAGACGGCCTCGCCCATCGGCGATCGCCGCAGGGCGTCCGGGTGGCGTTCGTCGAGCGGCACGACCTCGAAGAACCGGTCGAACAGGAACGGTCGGCGGACGCGGCCGATCACGGTCACCCGGACACGGTCCAGCTCCGGGTCAAGCGACGTGTTCTTTTCGACGGCTTCGCGGTTGATGCCGACTTGGAAGAGACCGAGTTCCGGAGAAAATCCGCCAAATGGCGTCACGTACCAGTGACGCAACGTCTCCACGGGATAGGCGGGCGCAGGTTCGCCCGCGAGACCGGGCTTCTGTCGCACGATGAAAAAAGTGCCCAGGCGAGTATTTGTATTCTAAGTCTCAGGAATCCGAAGTGAGAGTACAACCCCGCGGTTTCGCGTCGACGGTCCCCGATTCTCGATACCCTTATCTATAACACGGTTTTACGCAGAAACGAGCGTGGCTTCACGGCCATCGGATTCGTTCTGATCGACATCGAACCGACGCGGGAAAAGGAAGTCTACGAGAAGCTGTTGAAGATCGATCATATCGTCGAACTGTACCCGCTGTTCGGCGAATACGACCTGATCGCGAAGGTCGAGGCGGATTCCTACGACGCGATCGGAAAGTTGGTCGTGTCAAAGATCCGGTCGGTCGAAGGCGTGAAGGCGACCAAGACGCTGGCGCGCGTGTCCTTCTAGTCGCGCGCAGGCCCGGCGCAGGAACGATCGACTACTGTTCCATCTTGGGCTCGTAGACCGCGATTGCCTCGATGGCGACCTTCAGGCCGGGGTTCGCGATCCCGAGCTTTGCGGGAGACCGCGCAGGCGGCTCCTCCGGGAAGAACTCCTTGTAGGCCTCGTTCATGGCCTGGAAATCCGCCGGGTCCACGAGGAAGACCGTCGTCTTGACGACCGACGTCAGGGTAAGCCCGAGTTCCTCAAGGATCGACGCGATGTTCGTGAGACATTGACGAGTCTGGCCCGCGATGTCGGGTGCGGCCCACTCGCCGACCTTCCCGCCCGGCCGGATGGGAGCCTGGGCGGAAATGAAGACGAGCCCGTTCGCGACGACGCAATGTGAGTACGGACCGAGGGGCTTCGGGTGCTTCGGGAGATCCGGAACCGCTTTCACGATCGTTCCGCGTCGGCAACGTAGGGGCGACCAAAAACGTTTCCGCCCCGGGAGGCGGACGGAGCTTCAACCGCTCCTCTGCTCGGCCACCCAGATGTTGCCCGCAAGACGAGCTACGGTGAAACCGAGCCGTTGCAGGAAGAGGATGCTCTCCGCGGTCCTCGGATCCGCCGTTTCTTCGAAGAAAACGGTGAGCTGCGGATTCGCTTCTAGGGTTCCTCGGGCTCCACGGAGGACGTCTGCCTCCTTGCCCTCAACGTCGAGTTTCATGACGTCAACACGATCGACGTTCTGCTCCGGCAGGAAACGATCCAGAGTCCTCACCATGACGGGAAGCTGCTCCGCCTCCGGGACCGGCCGGAGCGTGTGAGCTCCGATGTTCTTCGTCATGCTCCTCGAAAGAAACGCTGGACCATCAAAGCCCCCGCACGCCAGGTTGAACGCTTCGACGTTGCCGAGTCGATTGAGCCCGATGTTCCTCTGCAGGGCTGCGAAGCTGTTGGGTTCGGGCTCGAACGCGAGAACAGTTCCCCGGCCCCCGAGCAGCCAACCTGCCAGCACTCCGAACTTGCCGACATGTGCGCCGATATCGAGACAGACCACGTCCTCGCCGGTAGCCCTCAGGAGGCGATCTCGAAAACGCTCCACTTCGATTGCTTCGTAGTTGGGATTCACGATGTCGAAGTCGACCGTCCGGGCGCGACACGCGAAGTAACCGATGGGAGAGCGAACCGTTACGTCGCCAATCCAAAACTCGGGATGCATGCGCCCGATGAAGTCGTGGTCTCGGCGCACTAGGCCGGAGGCCACCCGAAGGCCATAGTACAGCGCAATCTTCAGCTTGTCCCCGAGACCCATACCCCAGGCAACCGATTCGAGGACCCGCCGAACTGCTTCAACGGATGCCGGCGCCACGGCGGCGCTCCCAATCGCATTGAAGCGATCGTTACGAACGGACGGATGGGAGACCGCCCCGGCCATCTCAGATTTCACTCCTCTCGATCGGTCCGTATCACCGCCCACGTTTGTGGGTTTTGCTAACAGGTTTTGGAAGCGCCTCCGCGAGCTCCGCAGCCGCCGCAAGCCCGAATCAGTCGGAAGGGCGGGAGAAAGTCGGGTCAATGGCGGGCTGCTCGATGCATCGATGAATCGAGCAGGAAGGTCGGACCGGAAGAAGTCCGGTTTACATCCGATGCAAGAGTATATTAGTTTCCGACGGCGTTCATGGAGGAAACCGCGACCACCCCGACGCCTGCGTAGGGGATTCCGGATGGCCAAGAACGATATCGTCTTCCGCATTGGCGGCGCCGCCGGAGACGGCGTCTCATCGACCGCCGAGAGCTTCGCGAAGATGTCCGCGCGGAGCGGGCTCCACACCTGGACGTATTCTTCCTATCAGAGCGTCATCCGCGGCGGCCACGTCTGGACCCAGATTCGCGGTAGCCTCGGTCCGGTGCTCTCCCATGGGGTCGACCCGGACGTCGTGGTCGCGCTGAACCAACAGTCGATGGACGTCCACCAGGGGGACGTCGTCGAGGGCGGCGCGATCGTGTACGACCTCGACGGCACGAAACCGGACCCGGCAAAGTTGCGCCGAAATGTACGGCTCATCGGGATTCCTCTGCGGAAGAAGGCCCAGACGCTCTCGTCAAACGCCCTCATGCGGAACACGGTCGCCCTCGGCGCGGCCGTCAAGCTGTTCGACATCGACTTTCGACACGTCGAGAGCGCCTTCAAGGACATCTGGGGGGACAAGAAGCCGGAGGTCGTCCAACAGAACATCGCCGCCGCGAAGCTCGGCGCGGACGCCGTCGGCCAGATGGGCGGGTCCCTGAACCTCGGATTGCCGTACAGCAACGAGGCGAAATACCTGATGACGGGCAACGAGGCGATCTGCCTGGGTGCGCTCGCCGCGGGCGTCAAGTTCCTCGCGCAGTACCCGATGACGCCCGCCTCGTCGATCCTCCACTGGATGGCGTCCCACGGGCCGAAGTACGGCGTCGTCGTGAAGCAGGTCGAGGACGAACTCGCGGCGATGAACATGACGGTGGGCGCCGGGTTCGCCGGCGTCCGCGCGATGACGGCGACCTCCGGGGGCGGGTTCTCCTTGATGGTCGAAGCGATCGGCCAGGCCGGGATGACGGAGACGCCCCTCGTCGCGGTCCTCGTGCAGCGGAGCGGCCCGTCGACCGGGCTGCCGACGAAGACGGAACAAGGCGACCTCAACCTCGCCCTCGGCGCCGGACAAGGCGATTGGCCCCGGGCGATCCTGGCGCCGCGGAATCCCGAGGAATGTTTCCGCTTGGCCGCGCAGGCCTTCAACCTGGCGGAGATCTACCAGACGCCGATCATCCTCATCTCCGACCTGTATCTCGGCGAAGGCTATCGCACGGTCGAGAAACTCGACTTCAACGTGCCGATCGTTCGTGGGATGATGGCCGCCGACGGAGGCACCGCGAAAGACTTCATGCGGTACCGGATCACGGATAGCGGCGTGAGCCCGCGAGCCTTGCCCGGCATGAAGGGGTTCCAGCACGTCGCTGCGACGGACGAGCACATGGAGAACAGCGAGCTGATCTCCGACGTCCTCGCCGGCCTCCCCGAACACGTCGAGGAACGCCGCAAGATGCACGCGAAACGGATGCGAAAGCTCGATGGCCTCCGCAAAGACACGCCGCCGCCGGAGCTGTGGGGACCGAAGAACGCGGACTTGACCCTCCTAATCTGGGGGTCCACCTGGGGGCCGGCCCATGAGGCGATCATCCAGGTCGACGAGACGGAGGGCGTCAAGGTGAACAGCCTCGAGTTCCCGACGATCTTCCCGTTCCACGCGGAGCAGACGGAACAGCTCCTCCGCGGGGCGAAGCAGACGCTCGCCGTGGAGGGCAACTACACGGGCCAGTTCACGCGGCTCCTGCGGGCGGAGACCGGCCACAAGGCGGATCGTTTCTACGGCAAGTCCGACGGCGAACCCTTCACATGGCGGGACATCGCCGACCACATCTTGGAGGCGGTCGCATGAAACTCGAATTCGAGATGGACACGTACAAGTCCGAGATCAAGCCGACCTGGTGTCCGGGCTGCGGCGACTTCGCGGTCCTCCGGGCGTTGCAGACCGCGATCCACGCGCTGCAGCTCGAGCCGTGGAACGTCCTCATCGTCTCGGGGATCGGATGCTCGAGCAACCTGCCGCACTTCCTGTCGACGTACGGATTCCACGCGATCCACGGCCGCGCCCTCCCGGTCGCGGAGGGAGCAAAGCTGGCGAACCCGGAGCTTCAAGTGATCGTCACGGGCGGCGACGGAGACGGATACGGGATTGGCGTGGGCCACTTTATCCACGCGATGCGTCGCAATTTCGACATCACGTACCTCGTCATGAACAACCAAATCTACGGCCTCACAACGGGCCAAGCGAGCCCGACGTCCGAAAAGGGGATGAAGACGAAGTCCACGCCGATCGAGGGGGTCATCGAGAATCCGGTCGATCCGATTTCCCTCGCGTTGGCATCCGGCGCCACGTACGTCGCGAGGACCTTCAGCGGCGACGTGAAGACGATGGCGGAGCTCGTCAAGAATGGCATCCAGCACCACGGGTTCGCGTTGATCGATTGCATGTCGCCTTGTGTGACGTACAACAAGATCAACACGTACGATTTCTTCCGCGAGCGGGTGTACGACTTGCAGAAGGAAGGCCACGATTCGAGCGACATGAAAGCCGCGTTCGCGAAGGCGATCGAGTGGCCCTTCGTCCAGCGCGACCGGATCCCGCTCGGCCTCTTCTACCGGACCGAGGACGTGCCGACCTACGAGGACCTCGAGCCCGCGCTCAAGAAGGGCCCGCCGGTCCGGCAGCCGCTCGGCGTCGAAAATCCGGACGAACTCCTTCGGGAGTTCTTGTGAGTTCGACGCAAAAAACTTAGCTGGCGATGGGCGGCGTTAGAAGCCGAGATTCTCGCCGACCAAGATCAGAGTCGTCCGCCCGGGCCGCTCGCGTTCGTACACGACGAGCTTTCCGATGGAGCTCCCCGTGCCACCGCCCTGCCGGATCCGCTCGGACTCGAGCGGCAAGGCGACTTCGCGCACCCGCCGGATTCCGGCCTCTACGGTAGGCACGAGCTTGTTGATCCCGGCGACCCAGATGACGTGGGACGGTCCATACACATAGAACGCCTGACGACTGCCCGACGCGTCCGCGGCAATCACCTCGCCCGTCTCGGAAATAGCTTGGACGCTTCCGAGGAAGTAGTCCGCCTCGACCGAGAGTTTCGCTCGGATCCGCCCACGGCGCGTGGGGTCGTCCTCGGCCTGCCACTCCGGGTTGAGGTACCGATACCCGGACGTGACGTCCTTCAAGTGGTCGACGAACCCGATCTCCTGAAGCGTGGTGGAGCCCCCGTGGGCGACGGTCGCCCCCTTCGGGATGAGCTTGCGGAGCTCGTCGAGGGCCGCGCGGCGATCCGGGACGAAGATCGGCGTGATCCCGCGCTCCCGCAAGGCGCTGAAGGTCCGCTCGATTCGCGTCCTCGTGGGGCGATCAAGCCCCTCGAACGCCATCTCGGACTGCATGGAATCCTCCGTCTTTGCCTCCACGGCGGTCGCTATTCAATCTTGCGGTCAATCCGAGGAAATTCGATGGGTCCTTCCGACGTCTCGGCGCGCTGCATCCGTTCGATCGCCTTCCGGTCTGCCTCCACCCGAGCGACCAACCCCGCCGCGTCGATGCCGAGATACCGCGCCGGGTACTTTCGGATCTTGTCCGCGCCCCGCTGCAGCAACGTCGCGGCGCCCACGAGATTCCCGTTCTGGTAGTGGTGGTACGCCGCGGAGATCTGGATGAGGCCCTGCAAGAAGAGGCGGGGCTCTCCGCGTTCCTGTTTCCAGACATCCTCGAGGACCTCGTGGGCCTCGAAGAAATACTCGTCGTTGAAGAGGCGGATGCCTTCCTGGATTGGGTCGAGTCCGTGAGGCGTGTCGCGTTCCATCGTCACGAGAACCAACGCGGGCGAGGCGAATCAAGCTTTCCGCGACTCGCGGTTACTTGACGCGTCGCCGGGCGGGAGCGAGCATCGTTCGGATGACGTCCGGCGTGTAAGCCCCCCGTTCGGTCACGACCATGGTCACCAGGTGTCCCGGCGTCAGATCGAATAGCGGGTCAATGTCCGGCCGGACGGGCCACGACGCGCCGTCGTATCGCGCATCGAACTTTAGGCTCTCGCAGGCGACGTAGAACGGCTTCGCACGGTCCTTCGCCGCGAGGGCGAGCGCCTGGGTCCCGACCTTGTTCACGACGGAACCGTCCCGGAGGACGCTGTCCGCGCCGACGAGCGCGTACGATGCGGTCGCGAGGCGTGCCGGGCCCTCCGGATCCGGCACCACCGTCACGGGGATGCCTGCATCCGTGAGGCTCGCCGCGAACGTCCGTCCTTCGAATCCGGGGGCGGACTCGATTGCGTCGACGCGGACGATGAGGCCGCGGGCGTGGGCCAGTTTGAGCGCTTCCAGGACGGCTTCGCTCGAGCTCAGCGTGACGACGATCCCGCGGGGCGGGGCGATTTTCAGGAAGGTGCGGGCGATCCGGCTCCGCGCGCCGTCCAGTTCCGCGCGCGTCGCGTCGATGACCGCTTTCGGGTCCTGGCCTTCGGAGACGAGCCGGGCGACGAGATGCGCGACGTTGTGAACAATCGCCATCGCGGGCTGTGCCGCCGAGATTCGTCGGGCGACTTCGGTCAGCTCTTTCGGATCCGGCCGTCCTTTCGCCTCCATGATCGCGAGCCCCATCGCGTCGACGGCGATCCGGGCCAGCTTCGAAGCGCCGCTCTTGCGATCGTCGGCGATGGCGTGGATTGCCTCCTCAACCGGTTCGGGCAGCATGTTCCATCCGCGCATGGTACGCCGCGAGGCCCGTGATACTGACGCGGATCCGCCGTTCGAGGAAGTCCCGCGGATACCGCTTCGCGGCGCGGACTGTCATCTCGTAGAGGTCCCGGAGGACGCCGTCCTCCCCCGCGGAGGCGAGCTTCTCGCGGACGACCCGGGACCATTCCGGGTACGCGACGATCATCGCTTCGATCGCGGCCTTGGGATTCGTATGGGGGCCGTAGTGGCTGAACAGGAGCGCTCGCGGCTGGAGGGCGAGGAGCCGATGAAGGGTCTCGAGGTTTTTCTCCAGGTCGAAGGCCGGCGCCGGCGCGATCGGCATGAGGATTTCGTCACCGGGAAAGTAGAGGCCCGCGGCGTCGCCTGTGTACACGCAGCGGCTGTGCTCATCGAGGATCGTGAGTTCGTGCGGGGCGTGTCCGGGGGAATCGAGGAAGACGAGGGCGTGCTTCCCGAGCTCGAGGCGCTGCTGATCCTTGACCGCCACGAGTCGGTCCGTCGGGATTGCGCGCATCGTGCCGAAGATGTCCGCCTCCTCGGGGCCGAGCGCCTCCCGCGCGCTCGCGACGAGCCGCGTCGGGTCGACGAGGTGCTTGAAACCACGTTCGTGGACGTACACCTTCGCCTTCGGCATTTCCGGGAGCAGGAACCCCGCGCCGCCGGCGTGGTCGAGATGGATGTGGGACACCACGATTGCATCGACGTCGCCCGGCTTCAGGCCAAAGGACCGCACGGCTTCGAGGATTCTCTCCGCATCCCCAGATGTCCCCGTCTCGATGATCGCCTTGCGCTCGTCGTCGATCAGGTACACCGCGCCGAACCCTTCTTGCTGGAACATGCGGACGTCCGCGAGATGGGTTTCCGTGTCGAACGGAAGCCGCTGGAACGCCATCCGAGTCGGGATTGCCGGCTCTGCCATGTACCTTTCCCACGGCGACTTCGGCCGATTGTCGTTGCCTCGAAACCGACTGGTCCTTGCCCTCATCGAGTCCAGTCCTCAAGGAATCCTTTTCTACACCCCGGGGACTTCCGGGCCGCGCGGCGGTAGCCAAGCTCGGAAACGGCGCGAGATTTAGGGTCTCGTCCCGAAGGGGTCCCCAGGTTCAAATCCTGGCCGCCGCAGTCACTTCCACACATCGAGGAGGGCGACTTTCTCCAGCGCGAGATCGCTCCGGCGATCGGGTGGAACCGTGGAAAGCGCGTCCTTGGTGAAGCCGAGTGCCATGAGCGATTTCTCCCTCGGCTCGAGGACGGTGTCGTCCCGCACCCAGCCAAAGAGCTTCAGGAGTTCCTCGGTCGAGTCGGCGCCGAAGACCGCGACGGCGAGTTCCCGAGTGCCGGTCCCGATGCCCGCGATTCGGATCGCGTCCGCGACTTGTCGCTGGGCGGAGAGGTACCGCAAGGCCTCCATGGACACCGAGTGGGCGACCATCGTCCCGGCGTCGTGCGCTCGCAGCGCGTGCTGGATCGCACTCTCGACGTGGGCCCGTCCGAAGACCACGGTCGCGTCCGCAACGAGGACCTCGATGCCTCGAGGCCCACCCCAGTCCTGGGCCTGGCGGATTGTTTCCATCGGGTCCGTGACGTGCCCCCGAGCTCCTGCGATGGAGTATCTCACCCGAAATCCCCCAAGGCCGCTTGGCCTTCGATCTCCTTTGCGTCCACGGGGACTCCGACTTGCTCCTTGATCTTCACCGCGAGCGTCGGGCCGATCGTCGGGATCCGCGCGAGGTCGTTCGGATTCGCCTTCTGGAGGTCCTTCAGCGTCTTGAAGCCCCGTTGGAAGAGGGCCCGCCCTCGGACCCGGCCCACGCCTCGCAGGGAGATCAGTTCGAGGAGCTCCTCCTTCACGCCGTACTGGACCTGGATCGTCAGCCGAGTGAGGGCCCGGACTTTCTTCTTGTTGAAGATCCGCCCGAGCTCGCCCATCGAGTACAGCAGCCATTCCGCCTGGTCGGTCATCCGTCGGATGTCCCCGGGCCCGATCCCGAACTTCTTCGTGACTTCCTCCTCCGTGCGTTCGGTGATCCAGTCGTCGAGGAGGGACGCCGTCTTTACTTCCGCGAGGAAAAAGTCATAGTCCTCCACGGGGAACCTCAGGTCGGCTTCCTCGATCCGTTGCTCGACCCACGCGTAGTCGCCGCGGCGGAGGTAGAGCCTCGGCATGTCCGGGGTCGTGCAGACGGTCCAGAGGTGGAAGAAGCGGTCGTCGCGCGATTCGCGGAGCGCATCGCGCATCTTCACGGCGCTGAG
>WNEY01001108.1_pt1 | contig 18467 bp, 9 predicted proteins | sample 5400531 | NCBI WGS metagenome assembly WNEY01 (sample SAMN13153338, study PRJNA577476) | soil metagenome | isolation source: 200 cm saprolite under Douglas fir tree site 1 | place: USA:California | collected 2015-04-18
TCGCAGCGGACCGAAGTAGTGCTCGCGAAGGCTCTGCGGCACCGTCGCCTCGTTGCGGCGCTGGGGGTCGTGCTCGCGGGATCCGCGGCGGTGATCGCAGCGGTCGCCCTCGCGGGCCGCTCTCAGTCGGCGATCTTGCCGAGCGAGCTTCGAGTGCTCGACGCCGAGGCGGCGCAGCCGCGCCCGGAGACGGCCTTCGCCTCGCTTGCCCGCAGCGGGCTGAACGCGCTGCTCGTGGACGTCCCCTCCGCCCGGCTGACCGCGGCGGCCAAGCGCTCGAAGCTGCTCGTGTTGACTCCGCTGCGTACGCGCAACGCGGCTGCGGCGGCAGGCGCGTGCCGGGGCGTGCACGGACTTTGCACCGTCGAGGTGCCGTCCACCCGGGTCGCACTCGCTGCGGCGGCGGCCCGCGGCGTCGACCTCGTCGTCGTCCGCCTCAGCGAGCCGGCGCAGCTTCGCCGGCTCGTGGAGACGGCCGAGCGCGGCCGGATCCTCGCCGTGGTCGACGAGGCGTGGCCGGACGCAGTCGGGCTGGCGGCGGCGAGCCCGGTCGTCGACCTCGCAGCGCCGTCGACGACGTTCGCACGTCTCCGCCCGGCGGCTGCCGGTGCACGCCCGCTGCCGCCGCGCGCCCTGCACGTCACGGCGACTGCGTGGCGCGCGGTGACGCTGACCTGGCGCGCGCCTGAGCAGCGGGTGGTTGCTTACCGGGTCTCGCGCGACGGCACGCCCGCGTGGGTGGCGACGTCGACGTTCGTTCCGCTCACCGGTCTCGCGTGCGGGACGCGGTACACGTTTGGAGTCCAGGCCGTCGACGCGCGCGGCCGCGCGTCCGTACCGGCCCACGTATCGACCAGCACCCGAGCCTGCCCGCTCCTGGTGTCGATCCGCGGTTCCGACTCGAACAACTGCTCGCAGAAGTCACCGTGCCTCACGTTCAACCGCGCCTACTACGTGGCGGAGCCCGGCCAGGTGGTCGAGGTCGCCAACGGCGGCTATCTCGAACAGACGCTGCTCTACGACCCGAAGAAGGCGGGCGCGAAGCGTCCGCACGTCGTCTTCCAGCCTGCCCCCGGCGCGAAGGTGAAGATCTGGGGCGACATCAACATCGCCGACGTCCGCAGCGTCAAGGGCGCGAGTCACGTCACGTTGCGGAACATGACCATCAACAGCACTGTGAACCTCGAGGGCTGCGGCGTCCCGGACGGTCAGCAGTGTCCTCCCAACGCGACCGCCGGCACGAACGACCTGACGTTCGAGAACCTGCGCGTCAAGGGCGGCGTCGCGTTCCTCTGCCACAGCTGCTCGAACGTCCAGATCCTGGGTGGCGTTTGGGGGCCGGACTCGTACCTGCCGAGCCACGGCTCGCTGCATCCCGAGGTGAGCCCCGCCTACGACGCGATCAACTTCGTCAAGCTGAAGCGGCCGAACCACATCCTGATCGACGGCGCCCGCTTCCAGAATTTCGCCCGCTCGACGAGTTCCGACCACACCGAGTGCCTGCAGTTCGAGCCGGCGGACTACGTCACGATCCGGAACTCGGTCTTCACGCACTGCGACACGATCACCCTCGCGTTCTTCACCTCGCTCGCGGGCGACTCGCTTTCGCCGGCGGGGTTCAAAGCGCCGGACCACATCGTCCTCGAAAACAACTTCATCGACCACTCCTACGACAGGACCGGTGGCCCGACCTACAACGGGTTGCAGATCGGCGAGTGCACGAACTGCGTGATCCGCAACAACTCCTGGCTGCAGAACGCCCATCTGCCGTGCAACGCGCCCTGTGGCGAGATCTCGCGAAACAATCTCGTCGTCGGCAACGTCGGGCCGCAATCCGACTGTGGCAACGGTGGGATCGTTTTCTCGCACAACGTCTTCCAGGGCATCGCCTGTGGGCCGACGGACAAGAACGTCGCCCGCCTCGGCTTCGTCAACCCGGCGAGGATGAATCTCCACTTGCTCGCCTCCTCGCCGGCTGTGAACGCCGGCGACCCACGGGACTTCCCTCGGCGGGACATCGACGGGCAGCGGCGGCCGATAGGGCGGGCGGACGCGGGCGCGGACGAGCGTCGCTGACCGCGCCAAAACCCCGCCCACACACTCCCCGTCGGTCCAGTTGGATCCTGCATGTGGCTCCCTGAGAATCGATCGAGCTCCATGCGCCGCGCTTTCGCTCTCGCCCTGCTCGCGGCGGTCTCGGTGATCGGCGCCGCGGGCGCCAAGTCGCGGCCGCCCGACCCCGACCCCGCCCCTCCGCCGGCGCCGAAGGACATCGCGGTCACCGCCGTCACGGCCACGACCGTCTCGGTCGCGTGGTCCGGCGCGCGCGACAGCAAGGGCGTCGTCGCGTACGGCCTCTACCGCGACGGCGTACTCGTATCGAGCACGAGCTCGACGAGGGCGACGGTCGAGGGTCTCCGGTGCGCGCACGCGTACACATTCGGCGTCGACGCCGTGAACGCTGAGGGCAGCCGCTCGAAGAAGCAGGCAACGGTCGCCGCGAAGACCGGCGCATGCCCGAACGTGACGCCGCCGAGCGCGCCGCCGAGCAAGCCGCGGCCGCCCGACCCCGCCCCCCCGCAGGCGCCGAAGGACATCGCGGTCACCGCCGTGACGACCACGACCGTCTCGCTCGCGTGGTCCGACGCGCACGACAACAAGGGCGTCGTCGCGTACGGCCTCTACCGCGACGGCGTACTCGTGTTGAGCACGAGCTCGACGAGGGCGACGGTCGAGGGTCTCCAGTGCGAGCACGCCTACACATTCGGCGTCGACGCCGTGGACGCTGCGGGCAACCGCTCGAAGAAGCAGGCGACGGTCGCCGCGAACACGGGGACCTGCCCGGACGCCACGCCGCCGAGCGTACCGCGCGACGTCGCGGTGTCCGCGGCGAGCGCAACGAGCATCTCGATCGCGTGGACGGCCTCGACGGACAACATCGGGGTCACCGCGTACGCGCTCTTCCTCGACGGCCGGCCGTCCGGTTCGACGACACTCACGCAGGCGACGTTTTCCGGGCTCACCTGCGGTCGCAGCTATCTGCTCGGCGTCGCCGCCGTCGACGCCGCTGGTAACAGCTCGAGCCGCGCCGAGATCAGCGCGTCGACGTCGGCCTGCTCGGCGGACCTGTACGTCGCCCCCGACGGTGGGGACTACGCCTGGTCGTTCGTCGCCGCCGTGTACGACGCGACAGCGATTCGGTTGTATGTCAACGGGGTGCTGACGGCGAGCCGCGCGGTCACCGGATCGATGGACCCTTCGAGTGGTCCCTTGCAGATCGGGGGCAACGGCATCTGGGGCGAGTGGTTCGACGGTCAGATCGACAATGTGCGCATCTACAGCCGCGCCCTGTCGGATGCCGAACTCGGCGCGGATATGGGGACGCCCGTCACTGCATCGTCGCCGGGGCCCGCGCCCGCGGGCCTCGTCGCCGCGTACGCGTTCGACGAGGGGTCCGGGGCGGCCGTCGCCGACGCTTCCGGCCACGGAAACGTCGGGACGATCTCGGGTGCCGCTTGGGCGCAGGGGCGGTACGGCTCGGCCCTTACCTTCGACGGCGCCGACGATGTCGTCACCGTGGCGGACGCCGACTCGCTCGACCTCTCGAGCGCGATGACGCTCGAGGCGTGGGTGCATCCGAGCGAACTAGGGACGACGTGGCGCACGGCGATCCTCAAGCAGGCGGGCAATCACCTCGCGTACGCGCTGTACGCGAACACCGATACGGGTCAGCCGAGCGCGCATGTCTTCATCGGCGACGACCTGTCTGCGCGGGGGTCCAACCCGCTGCCGGCCAGCGACTGCCGCGCGGCCTCGGCACCGTGTCGAAGCTTCGACCGCGCCTACCACTCGGCGCAGCCGGGTCAGATCGTGCAGGTAGCGCGCGGGACGTACCCGGAGCAGACGCTGCTGTACGACGCGGCGAAGGAGGGCGCAACGCAGCACGTCGTCTTCCAGCCCGCGTCGGGTGGGGACGTAACGATCGGCGGCAATATCAACATTTCCGGCGGCCGCTTCATCAAGGGTGCGAGTCACGTGACCGTGCGGGATATGACGTTGCTGGGTGATGTGAACTTGGAGGGTTGTGGGGTTCCGGATGGGCAGCAGTGTCCGGCCGATTCGACGTCGGGCTCGAACGATCTGACGTTCCAGAACCTGCGGGTGAAGGGTGGCGTGGCGTTTCTCTGTCATAGCTGTTCGAACGTCCAGATCCTGGGCGGCGTGTGGGGGCCGGACTCGTACCTGCCGAGCCACGGCTCGCTGCATCCCGAGGTGAGCCCCGCGTACGATGCGATCAACTTCGTCAAGCTGAAGCGGCCGAACCACATCCTGATCGACGGCGCCCGGTTCCAGAATTTCGCCCGCTCGACGAGTTCCGACCACACCGAGTGCCTGCAGTTCGAGCCGGCGGACTACGTGACGATCCGCAACTCTGTCTTCACGAAGTGCGACACGATCACGCTGGCGTTCTTCACCTCGCTGGCCGGTGACTCGCGCTCGCCGGCGGGCTATGCCGCGCCGGATCACATCGTGCTCGAGAACAACTTCATCGATCAGTCATACGATGCGACCGGCGGGCCGACCTATAACGGGTTGCAGATCGGCGAGTGCACGAACTGTGTGATCCGCTACAACACCTGGCTGCAGAACGCGCACCTGCCGTGCAATGCGCCCTGTGGCGAGATCTCGTTGAACAACCTGGTCGTCGGAAACCTGGGACCCCAATCGGACTGCGGCAACGGCGGGATCGTCTTCTCGCACAACGTCTTCCAGGGCATCGCCTGCGGGCCCTCGGACAAGAGCGTCGCCGACCTCGGTTTCGTCAACCCGCTCACGTTGGATCTCCATTTGCTCGCGACGTCGCCTGCAGTCGACGCGGGCGATCCCGCGAATTTCCCCGCGACCGACATCGACGGTCAGCACCGCCCGCGCGGGCCCGCGCCCGACGCCGGCGCAGACGAGCTCTAGCGGCGTTTACGCTCTTTCGGGAAGGGGCACGCTCGATGCCGAACGGCTGACAGGGGTTCCCACGCGTTCTGCGGCCTTTGTCGACAGTTCCACACTTTGCGGCAGAGAAAAGAGGTCGGCGCAGCGTTTCCGCAGGGTTCCAATCCAGGGAGACGACGCCGACCTCTGCGGCAGAGCTTGCCCGTTTTTCGGGCGTCTGTCCAGGGCCGTTCAGGACGAATTTCAGCGACCCGTACCCTCTTTCCGTGGATTTCCGTTTATGGTCGAGACAAGGCGCGATATGCGCACAAAGTCAGGGTTCCAATCCGAAAATCCAGGGAGGTCGCGTTTGCACTCATCAGCGCCACGATCCGTCCGGCGCGGCACGGCGTCGGGGTAGAGACCCCGCCGGACGCAACGCCGACGGCCTGACTGTCGTCGGCTAATCCGCCAATCCATCCGGCGGCGGGCGCTCCAGTGGGCGCGCCTGCGGACTTGCCGCCTCGAACCAGAGGAGACAGTCACGATGGCATGTCCGCGCCTTCGCGCGGCCAAGCGGCCGCGCGCAATCTTCCAGATTCTTCTCTTGCCGGTTCTCGCGGCGGGGACGATGACGGCGTCCACGCTGGCGGCGACTCGCACGGCGAGTGGCTCGTCAGGCCTCGTCGCCGCTTACTCGTTCGACGCGGGTTCGGGCTCGACTGCCGCCGATGCCTCCGGCAACGGCAACACGGGCACGCTCACAAACACGAGCTGGACGAGCGCCGGCAAGTACGGCGGCGCACTCAGCTTCGACGGCAAATCCAGCTACGTCACGGTCGCTGACAACGCCTCGCTCGACCTCAGCAGCGCGCTCACGCTCGAGGCCTGGGTCTATCCGACCGCGAGCCCAACCGGCTCAGGGGCGATCGTCGCCAAGGAGCGTGCGGGCGGCGGCTTCCCGTACGGGTTCGAGACGACCGGCGGCGTCCCCGACGCCTACGTCAACGTCGGCTCGAGTACGGTGGCCTCAGCCGCGTCGGCGCTGCCAAAGAACAGCTGGACGTACGTGACCGCCAGCTACGACGGCGCGCTGCTGCGCCTGTACGTGAACGGGGCCCAGGTCTCGTCCACGCCCGTGGTCGGCAGCCTCGTCAACTCGGCCGACCCGCTGCGGATCGGCGCCGACCTGACCTGGGGTGAGTACTTCCAGGGCAGGATCGACGACGTCCGCGTCTACAACCGCGCCCTTTCCGGCGCCGAGATCCAGACTGACATGGCGACCGCGATCGGCGGCTCGCCACCGCCGGACACGCAGGCGCCAAGCGTGCCCGCCGGACTCGCGACCGGCTCGGTCGGCCAGACCGACGTCGTGCTCAACTGGAGCCCGTCCAGCGACAACGTCGGCGTGGCCGGATACGGCGTCTACCTCAACGGAACGAGCGTCGGTTCGCCGTCGTCCACGACGTTCGACTTCAGCGGCCTCACGTGCGGCACGTCGTACACGCTCGCGGTCGACGCCTACGACGCCGCGGGCAACCGCTCCGCGAAGGCTTCCTTGACCGCGGCCACGAGCCCGTGTCCGAGCCCCAGTGCGCTCGTCGCTGCGTATTCGTTCGATGCCGGTTCGGGCTCGACGGCTGCCGATGATTCAGGCAACGGCAACGCCGGCACGCTCGCGAACGCGAGTTGGACGAGCGCCGGTGAGTACGGGGGTGCTCTCAGCTTCAACGGCAGCTCCAGCTATGTGACGGTGGCCGACAACGCCTCGCTCGATCTGAGCGGCGCGCTGACGCTCGAGGCTTGGGTCTATCCGACCGCGAGCGGCAGCGGGTCGGGAGCGATCGTCGCCAAGGAGCGCGCGGGCGGCGGCTTACCGTACGGGTTCGAGACCACCGGCGGCGTTCCCGACGCTTACATCAACGTCGGCTCGCACGCGTCCGTCTCGGGCACGGCGGCGTTGCCGCTGAACAGCTGGACGTTCGTCTCGGCCAGCTATGACGGTACGCTGCTGCGCCTGTACGTGAACGGGGCTCAGGTCTCGTCCGTGCCCGCGGTCGGCAGCGTCGTCGCCTCCGCCGATCCGCTGCGGATCGGCGCCGACTTGACCTGGGGGGAGTACTTTCAGGGTCGGATCGACAACGTGCGGGTGTACAGTCGCGCCCTTGCCGCCGCCGAGATCCAGACCGACATGGCGACCGCGGTGGGCTATCCGCCGGCCCCGCCCGACACTCAGCCGCCGAGCGTGCCCGCCGGACTCGCGATGACCGGTGCGACGCAGACGAGCGTCTCGCTGTCGTGGAGCGCGTCGACCGACAACGTCGGCGTCACGGGCTACGGTGTCTACAAGAACAGCGTCCAGGCGCAGACCTCGTCGACCACGAGCGCCACGGTCTCGGGGCTGTCCTGTGGCACGAGCTACACGTTCGCCGTCGACGCGTACGACGCGGCGGGCAATCACTCGGCCAAGTCTGCCTCACTCTCCGCGTCGACGAGCACTTGCTCCGACACGCAGGCGCCGACGGTGCCGACCAACCTGCAGACGACGAGTACGAGCCAGACGTCGGTCTCCATCTCGTGGACCGCGTCCACCGACAATGTCGGCGTCTCGGGCTACGGGCTCTACCAGAACAATGCGAACGTCGGTTCGACGGGCGGGACGATGTTCAGCTTCAACAGCCTGGCATGCGGGACGAGCTACGCGCTCGCAGTCGACGCCTATGACGCGGTCGGTAACCGGTCCACGAAGGCGGCGATCACCGCGTCGACGAGCGCGTGTAGCGTCGGCGGCGCCGCGGTGTACGTCTCGCCGACCGGCTCGGACTCGAACGGGTGTACGCAGTTCTCGCCGTGTCTCAGCTTCGACCGCGCCTATCACGTCGCCGCACCAGGTCAGGTCGTGCAGGTCGCGGCCGGCACGTATCCGGAGCAGACGCTGCTCTACGACGCGTCGAAGGAGGGCGCGACCCAGCACGTGGTCATCCAGCCCGCGCCGGCGGCCAGCGTGACGATCAACGGCAACATCAACATCTCCAACACCCGGGGCGTGAAGGGGGCCAGCCACCTCACGATCCAGAACATGACGGTGCTGCAGGACATCGACGTCGAGGGTTGCGGTGTGCCGGATGGGACGCAGTGTCCGGCGGATCTGACCTCGGGCAGCAACGACCTGACGTTCCAGAACCTCCGCGTGAAGGGTCCGTACGCGTGGGTCTGCCACAGCTGCTCGAACATCCAGATCCTCGGCGGCGTCTGGGGACCGGACACCTATCTGCCGTGCCACAACTCCGATCATCCGGAGGTGAGTCCACAGTACGACTCGATCCTCGGCGGGAAGCTGAAGCGGCCGAACCACATCCTGCTCGACGGGACTCGGTGGCAGAACTTCTCGCGCTGCAGCTCGGCCGACCACACCGAGTGCCTGCAGTTCGAGCCGGCCGACTACGTGACGATCCGCAACTCGGTCTTCACGCACTGTGACACGATCACGCTCGCCTTCTTCGACTCGCTTGCGTACAACTCGAAGTCCGACGCGGGTCTTTCCGTGCCGGATCACATCGTGATCGAGGACAACTTCATCGATCAGTCGTACGACGCGACGGGAGGGGGGACCTACAACGGGCTGCAGATCCCGGAGTGCACGAACTGCGTGATCCGCTACAACTCCTGGCTGCAGAACGCCTATCTGCCGACCACGAGATCGTTCAACGACCAGGTGATCGGCAACGTCGGTCCGCAGGTGCCCTGGAGCTGCGGCGGCAGCGGGGTCACCTTCTCGCACAACGTGTTCGAGGGGGCGACGTGCGGTCCGACGGACAAGAACGTGGCGGACATCCTCTTCGTTAACCGAAGCACGCTCGACCTTCATCTCAAGCTGGGCTCGCCTGCGATCAACGCCGGCGATCCGAGCAACTACCCGGCTACGGATTTCGACGGGCAGGCCCGGCCGCTCGGCGGAGCACCCGACGCCGGTGCGGATGAAGCCGGGTAAGTAATCCGGCTGAAGAGATGAGCCCTGGGGCCCGCACCCGCCGGCGGGCGCCGGGGCTCGTCGCACGTCGGACGCAGACCGTCCGAACGAGGGATGCCGCCGTCGCGTAGCGTTGCCGATTCGACCTCTGAACTGCGGCGCGCCAACTCGAGGGGGTAATCAGTGCACCGCCGTTCGCTGGTCATCGCCGGACTCACGCTCGCCGCGCTCTTGCTCGCATTCGGCGCGAACCCGGGCGGTGCCGCCACTCGCACCGAGTCGGTTGCGGCCGCCTCCGGCCTCGTCGCCGCGTACGCGTTCGATGAGGGCGCGGGCTCGGCGGTCGTCGACGCCTCCGGCCACGGGAACACCGGTACCGCCGCGAACACCGCCTGGTCGGGCGCCGGCCGCTTCGGGGGCGCGCTCTCGTTCGACGGCAAGGACAGCTGGGTGACCGTGCCCGAGGCACCGTCGCTCGATCTCTCGAACGCGATGACGCTCGAGGCGTGGGTCAAGCCGACCGCGCTCGACCCGATCTGGCGGACCGTGATGGTCAAAGAGCAGCCGGGGCAGCTCGTCTACGCGCTCTATGCGAACACCGACACACACAACCCGAGCGGGCACGTGAACGGCGGTACCGACCGCTGGGCACGCGGGACGGGGCCGCTCCCGGTCGACACGTGGAGCTTCCTCGCGGCGACCTACGACGGCACGACGCTGAGGCTGTTCGTCGACGGCAACCAGGTCGGCGACCGTTCCGTGAGCGACGTCATGGCGCCCTCGGCGGGCCCGCTTCGCTTCGGCGGCAACTCGCTCTGGCCGGAGTGGTTCCAGGGGCTGCTCGACAACATCCGCATCTACAACCGCGCGCTCAGCCCGGCAGAGCTGCAGAGCGACATGCAGGCGCCGGTCGGCGCCGCGTCGTCGCCTGCGCCGCCGCCGGCCGATGCGCAACCGCCCTCGACGCCCGGGGGTCTTTCGGCGAGCGCAGGGCAGGCTTGGCTGGCGCTGTCGTGGCAGTCGGCGACCGACAACGTCGGTGTCGCGGGGTACGACCTCTATCTCGACGGCTCGCGTGTAGGAAACGCGGCCGGGGCGAGCTACACGTTTTCGGGTCTCTCCTGCGGGCGGAGCTACACGCTGGCCGTCGTCGCCTACGACGCGGCGGGGAACCGCTCCGGCCAAGCGTCGCTGTCCGCGTCGACGTCCGCGTGCCCGCCGACGGCTGACACTCAGCCGCCTTCGGCTCCGAGTGCGCTTACGAAGACCGCCGCAACGCAGACGACGCTCTCCGTCGCCTGGAACGCCTCCAGCGACAATGTCGGCGTCGCAGCCTATGCGCTCTACCGCGACGGCGCGAGCGCCGGCAGCACGAGCGGCACGACCTACACCTTCACGGGTCTCGCCTGCGGGACGAGCTACACGCTTGAAGTGGAAGCCTCCGACGCTGCCGGCAACCGCTCCGGCCGGGCATCGCTCGCCGCCGCGACGTCCGCGTGTGCAGCACCGGCGGACACGCAGCCGCCCTCCGCGCCCAGCGGCCTGACGAAGACGGCGGCGACGCCGACCACGATCTCGCTCGCGTGGAACGCAGCGACCGACAACGTCGGTGTCGCCGGCTACCACGTCTACCGCGGTTCGACGGCGGTCGGAACGGCGACAAAGCCGGCCGCCACGGTCTCCGGGCTCGCGTGCGGCAAGCGCTACACGCTCGGCGTCGACGCCTACGACGCGGCCGGGAACCGGTCGACGAAGGTGACGCTCACCGCGCGGACAACCGCTTGCGGGAGCACGCCGCCTCCGCCCCCGACCGGCGACACACAGCCGCCCACGGCGCCGACCGGACTGACGGTCGCGTCGACGAGCCAAACGGATGTGCTCGTCAATTGGAGCCCGTCCACGGACGACGTGGGTGTCGCGGGCTACGGGTTGTACCGCAGCGGGTCGAGTGTGGGTTCAACGGCTGCGACGACCTTCGACTTCGGCGGGCTCGCGTGCGGTAGCTCGTACACCTTGTCGGTCGATGCGTACGACGCGGCGGGCAACCGGTCGGCGAAGACGTCGCTGTCGGCGACGACCAGCCCGTGTGCGACGGTGTTCGGGTCGGTCTTCGTCTCGACGGCGGGTTCGGATTCGAACCCGTGCACGCAGACCGCGCCGTGTGCATCGTTCGACCGCGCCTACCACGTCGCCCAGCCGGGTCAGGTGGTGCAGGTGGCAGCCGGGACGTACCCCGAGCAGACGTTGTTGTACGACGCGTCGAAGCAAGGCGCGACGCAGCACGTCGTATTCGCGCCGGCCGCGGGAGCGAGCGTGACGATCAACGGCAACATCAACATCTCCGACACCCGCGGCGTCAAGGGAGCCAGTCACCTGACGGTGCGGGACATGACGCTGCTCGGGGACGTGGACCTCGAGGGATGCGGCGTTCCGGACGGGCAGCAGTGTCCGGCGGATCTGTCCTCGGGCAGCGACGACCTGACGTTCCAGAACCTACGCGTGAAGGGTCCGTACGCGTTCGTCTGCCACAGCTGCACGAACGTGCAGATCCTCGGCGGGGTGTGGGGGCCGGACTCGTATCTGCCCTGCCACAACTCCGATCACCCGGAGGTGAGCCCGGCCTACGACTCGGTCCTGGGCGGGAAGCTGAAGCGGCCGAACCACATTCTGATCGACGGGGCGCGGTGGCAGAACTTCGCCCGCTGTACGAACACCGATCACACCGAGTGCCTGCAATTCGAGCCGGCCGACTACGTGACGATCACCGACTCTGTGTTCACGCACTGCGACACGATCACGCTCGCCTTCTTCACCTCGCTCGCGTACGACTCGAAGTCGCCGGCCGGATACGCGGCGCCGGACCACGTGGTCTTGGAGAACAACTTCCTCGACCACTCCTACGACGCGACCGGCGGCGAGACGTACAACGCATTGCAGATCCCCGACTGTACGAACTGCGTCATCCGCAACAACTCCTGGCTGCAGAACGCCTATCTGCCGACGTCGACCTCGCTCAACAACGTCGTGGTCGGCAACGTGGGGCCGCAGGTGCCGTGGAGCTGCGGCGGCAGCGGGATCACGTTCTCGCACAACGTCTTCGAAGGGGCGGCGTGCGGGCCGACGGACAAGAACGTCACGGACGTCGGCTTCGTCAACCGAGCGACGCTCGACTTGCACCTGAAGCCGGGCTCGCCCGCGATCAACGCGGGCGACCCCGCGAACTACGCGGCGACGGACATGGACGGCCAGACGCGACCGCTCGGCGGGGCGCCGGACGCCGGCGCGGACGAGGCCGGCTAAGAGCTCTGAAACCCGGCGCTCGTCAGAGGAACTCGGCGAGCGGCCGCTCCGCGAGAGCGGGGAGCCCGAAAGCGCGCAGGATTCGCTCGGCAACCGCGTCCCACGTGAAGAGCCGGGAGCGGCGCTCGGCGAGAGCACCGAGGCGCGCCGCGACGGCCGCGTCCGTGAGCGCCTCCATGGCCGCCAGAAGGGCTTCGTCGTCGCCAGGTTCGACGACGACACCGCCGTCGCCCACGAGCTGCGCAGAGCCGCCGACCGCAGAGGCAATGCTCGGGACGCCCGCGGCGCCGGCCTCAACGTACGCGAGGGCCGACGGCTCGTAGTGGGAGGGCATCACGAAGCAGGTCGCCTGCTGGAGCAGCCGCTCGACCCGGCGCCGCTCGGCGGGAACGCCGAGCCGCAGCGGCCCGTGGCCGGTGACGCCTGCAAGGTCGATCGGCGGATGGTCGCCGACGACGTCGAGCCTCGCGTCGGGGAAGCGCCGGCGCAGCCGCACGAACGCCCGCAGAACGCCGGGCCCGTTCTTCCGCTCCCATTCCTTCCCGATGAACAGGAATCGTGGTGTACTCCAGTCGCGGCGCACCGGCGGCGCCGTGTGGTTCCTACCGACGCCGACCGCGTACACCTTCGCCGGCGGGATCCCGTAGTCGTCGATGACAGAGTCGGCCGCCCAGGACGTCGTCCCGCAGCAGGCGGTCGCGCGCTCATAGGCGCGCCGCTGCGTCTCGATGCGCGACGCGCGTGCGCGCCGCGAGAGGGCGTTCCAATCGGGATAGCCGCACTCGAGCGCCTGGACGATCGTGAGATCTTCGAACGTGACCACCGGAGCTGCGTCGGGCAGGACGTAGCCCGCGCCGATCTGGACGACGCCGTCGAGCGGCCCTGCGTGCCGGAGCGCACGTGCCGCCGCCCAGGCGTAGATCCGAGCCAGCTCCGGCCCGATGCGCGCGATCGCGCGCGCGCGGCGGACGGAAGACCGGACCCCCCCGCCCGCCGCGCGATGGAGTCGCAGCCCTGCCGCAAGTGTCCGCGCCGCCTCCTCGACCGGCGCGGGCGGTGCGGCCCGTAGCGCGACGACCTCGACGCCGGCATTCGCGAGCCCGCGTGCCAGACCGGCCGGTGTCCCGGACCACGTCGCGGCGTCGAGTGGGTCGCCTGGGAACGCGAGCCCGATCCGGAGCTGCGGCGGATCCGCAAGGCGGTCCAGCGGCATGACGGCGATCGGCGCGTTGGCGACCACCAGTCCGTAGTACCACGGCACCGGCGCCGGGCGGAAGTCCAGACCTTCCGGGCGCGGCAAACCTGGCCGATCAGGGGGTGACGCTCGGCGCAGGCCCTCCAGTGGTTTGGCCAGTAATGTTGCCCGGACCCGGCGAACATTACCGGTCAGACCACTAGCATCGACCTCGTGAAGCGCGTCCTCGTCGTCTCGTACCACTTTCCGCCCATCGGCGGCGCGGGTGCGCAGCGCCCGGCGAAGCTCGTTCGCCGCCTGCGACAGCTCGGCTACGAGTCAGTCGTCGTCACCGGCCCGGGCCCGGGCAACACGCGCTGGACTCCGCGCGACGACGAGCTGAACGCAGACCTGCCGCCCGGAACCGAGGTACTGCGGCTGCAGGGCCCGGAGCCTGCGCCGGAAGGCCGCGTGCAGCGGCTGCTCGGGCACGACCCGTGGAGCGACTGGTGGATCGAGGGAGTCGTCGCCACAAGTCGCCGCGCGGGGCCCGTCGATCTCGTGTACGCGTGGATGGGGCCGTTCGAGTCGGCGAAAGCGGCTGCGAGCGTTGCACGCGAGCGACGCGTGCCGTGGGTCGGCGACCTCGGCGATCCCTGGGCGCTCGACGAGATGGCCGTGTACCCGACCGGCCTCCACCGCGCGCTCGACCTCCGCCGGATGCGGCGGTCTCTCGGTCGCGCGGACGCGATCGTCATGAGCACCCCGGAGGCCGCGGCGCAGGTGCGTGCCGCCATCCCCGAGCTCGAGGGAAAGCCCGTCGTCGCGATCCCGAACGGCTTCGCCGCGGACGACTTCGCAGCGCCGGTCGTCCCCCGCGCCGACGACGCGTTCCGGATCGTGCACACCGGCTACCTCCACACGGAGCTCGGCGAACGCACGCGCCGGACAGCCTCTCTCCGCCGGCTCGTCGGCGGCGCGGCGCGCGGGCTCGACATCCTCCCGCGCTCGCACGTCTACCTCCTGCAGGCCGTCGAAGGCCTGCTCGCCTCCGATCGGACGCTTGCGTCGACGCTGGAGGTTCATCTCGCCGGCGTCCTCTCGCCGCTGGATCGCAGGGTGGCCGAGCAATCGGCGGCCGTCCGGCTTCGCGGCTACCTCCCGCACAGCGAGACGCTCATGCTCATGCGGACGGCTGATTTGCTCTTCCTGCCCATGCATGAGCTGCCGCCTGGTCAGCGCGCGCGGATCGTCCCTGGGAAGACATACGAATACCTCGCCGCCGGTCCGCCGATCCTCGCCGCTGTGCCCGACGGGGATGCACGCGACCTGCTCGTGGACGCCGGAAATGCACACGTCTGCCGGCCCAAAGACGTCGACGGCCTAGCGGCGGCGATCGCGGGCGAGCTCGCGCGTTTCCGAGCAGGCGCCGCGGTGACGCCGGCGCGCGCGGACGTCGTTGCGCGCTACGAGTACGCGGCGCTTGCACGCCGGCTCGTCGCGCTGTTCGACAGCCTCCTCGTGGCCATTCCCGAAGCGGCCGCTGCGGTCGCTTAGTTCCGGGCGCCTGCCGCCGCGGGTAGCGGCGCAAAGCGGCTGACGACGTGTGCAGGGATACCGACGGCGAGGGCATGGTCGGGCACGTCCTCGCGGACGACGGCGTTCGCGCCGATCACCGCGCCGCGCCCGATCCGCACACCCGGGCAGACGACGACGTTTTCGCCCAGCCAGGCGCCGTCTCCGATGTCGACCGCGTCCAAGTGCGTGAGGCCTTGCTCGAGAACGGCGCGCTCCGTGTCGACGTAGGCATGGATGTGGTCGGAGACGTAGACGTTCCGTGCCACGAGCACCTTCCGTCCCAGCCGGACCGACGAGGCCGCGGACAGGATGCAGCCGCCTGCGATCGATGTACCGTCCCCGACGTTGAGCCGCCCGTCGCCGAGCGCCTGAAGCCACGAGCCGGCGCCGACGAAGACGTCCGAGCCGAGCGCGATCCGCCGCTCGCCGTGCAGGCGCACCGGCAACTCGATCACCGTCCTGCGGCCGAAGGAGTCGAACGCACCGGAGATCGCGAGCGAGAACGCCTTTGCGCGCGCGCGCACGATCAGCCGATAGAGGCCGAGACACGCCGCGCCGCAAACGCGTGCAAGTCCACGCATCTACAGGGATGCTATGGAGGCGCCGCCCGGCGCGCGCTCCCCGAATGACCAGTCTCGATCTGGACTTCTCCGCCGGCGCCGTTCGGGCTACAACTCGGTCGTGATCGCGGCCGCGGTTTTCGAGAGGACGCGCGCCTGGGCGCGCTCCAGCGACACCGTGCGCCGGTGGCGGGAGGGGCGCTACCGCCTCTTCATGGAGCTCTGCGACGTCCGGTCCGACGAGTCGATCCTCGACGTCGGCGCCGGCGCGGGTGGAGCGCTCGAGCGCTTCAACCGCGAGAACCCGATCGTCGCGCTCGACCTCGTCCCGGAGCAGGGCGGTTGGCTCGACTCCCCGAACGTGACGGTCGCGGTAGGCGACGGAACTCGGCTCCCGTACAGGGACGGCGAGTTTCCGGTCGTCTTCTCGAGCTCGACGATCGAGCACGTTCCGGCCGAGTTCCAGCGCGCATTCGCCGCCGAGATCGCCCGCGTCGGCCAACGCTACTTCGTGCAGACGCCGAACCGCTACTTCCCGATCGAGCCGCACTATCAGTTCCCGTTCTTCCAGTTCCTGCCCGAGCGGATCCAGCGCGCGCTCAACGCTCGCTTCACGCTCGGCTGGCGGCCGCGCGGCCACTGGGAGCCGGTCCGCCTGCTGTCTACGCGCCGGCTCCGTCGGTTGTTCCCCGACGCGGAGATTCACCGCGAACGCGTGCTCGGTCTGACGAAGAGCCTGATGGCCGTGCGGGCCGCCGCGCCGCCAAACTAGCCTGCAAACTAGCCATACGAGGGTCGATCGTGCCCTCTGCCGGGCCATAGCGTCCCTGGGACGATGACTCCGGCCATCACGGGCTCGCGCGGCCGAGCCTCGCTCCTCGGCTGCCCGCTGGATCCTCTCACCCTCGACGACACCGTCGCGGCGATCGACAATGCCGTCGCCGAGCGCCGATCGCTTCAGCACAGCGCCCTGAACGCCGCGAAGCTCGTCCGCATCCAACGGGACGAGACGCTGCGGGCCGCGGTCGCCGGATCGGAACTTGTCACGGCGGACGGCCAGGCGATCGTCTGGGCTGCACGGCTGCTCGGCCAGCCCGTGCCGGAGCGCGTGACGGGAATCGATTTGTTCGAGTCGTTGCTAGCCCGTGCGGCGCGGCGCGGCTACGGCGTCTACCTTCTCGGCGGCCGCGCGGCCGTTGCCGACCGCGCTGCCGCCGAGATCCGCGCCCGCCATCCCGGTATCCGGCTTGTGGGCTACCGGCACGGCTACTTCGGCCCCGACGAGGAGGCTGCCGTCGTCGAGGAGATTCGCCGCGCACAACCCGACTTGCTCTTCGTCGCGCTGGAGACGCCGGTCAAGGAGACGTTCCTCGCCCGCCACCGCGACCGGATCGGTGCGCCGTTCGTGATGGGGATCGGCGGCGCCCTCGACATCCTCGCCGGCGAGCGTCGCCGAGCGCCGCGGCTCCTCCAGCGGCTCGGCCTCGAATGGGGCTACCGCCTCGCGCAGGACCCGCGCCGGCTCGCCCGCCGTTATCTGGTCGGCAACACCGTCTTCACCTGGCTTGTCCTTCGCGAGCTTGCGGCGAGGCTGTCCGGCGCACGCACCGCCGAGGTGCGGCGATGACGAACGGGCGGCCCCTGGTCGTGCACGTCGTCGGTGCCAGACCGAACTACATGAAGATTGCCCCCGTCTACGTCGCGCTCGAGGAGCGAGGCGAGGTCGAGCAGCGCCTGATCCACACGGGCCAGCATTACGACGTGGCGCTCAACGGGCTCTTCTTCGCGGAGCTACCCCTGCCGCGTCCGCACGTCATGCTGGAGGTCGGCTCGGGCTCGCACGGCGAGCAGACGGCGAAAGCGCTCGAGTGGCTGGAGCGCACGTTTCTCGAGCTCCGCCCGGACCTCGTCGTCGTCCCGGGCGACGTCAACTCGACGCTCGCAGGCGCGCTTGCCGCCGCGAAGCTGCAGATCCCGGTCTGTCACGTCGAATCTGGTTTGCGCAGCTTCGACTTCACGATGCCGGAGGAGCAGAACCGCAAGCTCGCGGACGCGCTCTCCACCATCCTCCTCACGCACTGCGAAGACGCGAACGACAATCTCCGCGCCGAGGGGATCGACGACGAGCTGATCGCCTTTGTCGGCAACACGATGATCGACACGCTGCTCGACAACGTCGACGCCGCGCGCGAGCTCGCCGCTTGGCGCGGGTTCGGTGTCGAGCGCCGCGGCTACCTGCTGGTGACCCTGCACCGGCCGGCGCTGGTGGACAACCCGGCGCTCCTCTCCAAGACAATGGCCGCGCTCGTCGACGTCGCCCGCGAGCTCCCCGTCCTGTTCCCGATGCACCCGCGCACCCGGCGCCACCTGGACGACCTCGCTGTCGACACGACCGGGATCACGATCGCCGAGCCGCTTCCGTACCGGACGTTCCTCTCGCTCGAGGAGGGCGCAGCAGGGGTCGTGACCGATTCCGGCGGCGTCCAGGAGGAGACGACGGCGCTCGGCGTCCCCTGCTTCACGCTGCGCGCGAACACCGAACGGCCGGTGACCATCAGCCATGGGACGAACACGCTGCTCGGGCTCGACCCTTCCAGGCTGGTCGAGGTTCCGGCAATGATCGGCGGCACGTCCTCGAACGGCGGGCCGCCGCTCTGGGACGGGTACGCGGGCCAGCGGGCCGCGGCGGAGATCGAGCGCGTCCTCGAACTCGCGCTCGCGGCCGTCGCCTAGTGACGTCGGTCGACGCACGGCCCCGTGTGGCCCTCAGTCCCCTCTGCCTCGGCGCGCTCGAGTTCCTCGAGAACGCGTACGACGAGGAGCGCGCGCTTTTCTCCTACTCGGCGAGGCTCGTCGACGGCCGCTTCGTCAACGACTTCGAGCACCCGCTCGCGCTGCGCTACACCGTGAACACGCTGCTCGGGCTACGCCGAGCGGCCCCGTATGCCGGCGGCCACGA
>WNEY01001109.1_pt1 | contig 18466 bp, 17 predicted proteins | sample 5400531 | NCBI WGS metagenome assembly WNEY01 (sample SAMN13153338, study PRJNA577476) | soil metagenome | isolation source: 200 cm saprolite under Douglas fir tree site 1 | place: USA:California | collected 2015-04-18
CGGATCGGAGCGACGCTCTCGTCACTCGCGCACAGCAACGGGCGTTACGGGCTCGTCGTCTTCTCCGACCAGGCGTACGAGGCGCTGCCGCCGGGTACGGCCGCCGCGGATCTCGAGCCGCTGATTCGTTACTTCACGCTGCCGCCAGTGGGGACTCCGGGCTTCGCGCCGACCTTCCCTGTGAATCCGTGGCAGAACACGTTCAGCGCCGGCACGAAGATCGCCGCGGGCTTGGCGCTCGCGCACCAGATTGCGCTCACGGACCAGGTGCGCCGCCCGGCGGTGATCCTCGTCAGCGACCTCGACGACGATCCGGAGGATCTGCTGCAGCTCGTGAACATCACGCGCGTGTACAGGGCCGAGCGGATCCCGCTGCGGATCGTCGCACTGAACCCGACGCCGCAGAACAAGGCGCTGTTCGCGCGGCTGACGCACGGCGCACCGATCGTCGACGCGGGAACGGTCGCGCCCGGACCGCATCTTCGGAACCACACGCCGTTTCCGTGGACGCTGGTGCTCTTGACGCTCGCCGTCGCCGCCGGACTCGCGGCCGGCGAGCTCTGGGGCCCGCGCCTCGAGTGGGGATCGCCGTGAGGATCGCGGGTTTCGTCGCCGCAGTCGTCCTGCTCGTGCTCGCAGGTGCCGCCGCCCTGCTCGCGTCGGACGTACGGAGCTGGGATCGAACGCTGCGCAGCGACGACGCGCTGCTCGCGGTCTCGCCCCGCGACGCGACGTGGCAGCCGCCGACGCGCTTTCCGTTCTCGCTCGCGGAGCGCATCGTCGGCGTGCGCGGCGAGGTCGCGGCGCGACACGCCATCGCGCTCTTCCGCGAGAACGTCTCGGTGAAGCCGCTGCTCGAGAACGGACTGGTCACGGCGGCCGCGCGTTCGCGCACCGAGGACGCGCTCGCCGTGGTCGCGCGGAGCAGCGACAAGGAGCTCGCTTCGCAGGCGGAAGCGCTGCTCGGCGTGATGACGTTCGGCGACCTCGCTCCCACGACCGTGAGTCCGTTCCCGCAAGCGCCGACCGGCACCAGCCCGGATCAGGCGGAGGCGGCGATCGGCGACTTCCAGAATGCGGTGCGCGACAACCCGCAGAACACGACCGCGAAGTTCGACCTCGAGCTGCTCCTGCGCGTCCTCACCGCGCAAGGCGTGCGGGCCGGCTCGAACAACCAGTCCGGCGCGGGCTCGACCGGGAAGCACGGTGCGGGCGGCGGCATCCCCGGGAGCGGTTACTGAGTCAATGCTCGCGTCGCTGACGTTCCTCACGCCGCTCGCGGCGATCGTCGCCCTCGCCGCCGGGATTCCTGTCGCCGCGTTCGCGCTCGCGGCCGGTCGAGTCGCGCGCGTGCGTAGCGCGCTCGCACTGTCCCCGCCTCCGCGGACCGTCGACACGCGGGTCCTCGGCGCGCTCGCCGGTGTCGCGCTCGTGCTTGCGCTCGCCGCGGCACAACCCGCCCTGTCGCGCACCTCGACGGCGCGAGTCCGCACCGATGCGGCGGCGCTGTTCGTGATCGACACGTCGCAGTCGATGGCTGCAGCGCCTGGGCCGGGGCAGTCGACACGGCTCGACCGGGCGACAATCCTCGCCGAGCGGCTTCGCGCGGCAATTTCCGAGGTTCCGTCGGGGGTCGCCACGCTGACCGACCGCGTCCTCCCGGATCTTTTGCCGGTCGCCGACGTCGCCGCGTTCGACACGACGCTTCAGCGCGCGGTCGCGATCGAGTCGCCCCCGCCGCGCGAGGTGAACGTCCGGGCAACGGCGTTCAGTGCGCTCGCCGGCGTGCCGCCAAGCGGCTACTTCGATCCGTCGGCGCAACGCCGCGTCGTCGTCCTGCTCACCGACGGCGAGACGAGTCTGTTCGATGCCGCATCGGTCGGACACGCATTCACCTCGTCGCACACGCAGTTCGTCGGCATTCGCGTCTGGGGCGCAAACGAGGCGATCTACAACGCGGCGGGCCGCCGCGATCCGAACTACCGCCCAGATCCCTCGGGTCGCGAACAGCTCGCGGCGCTCGCGTCGGCCGCACAAGGCTCGGCGTTCGAGGAGCGCAACGGCACCGCGGCCGTCGCCGCGGTCAAAGCAGCGCTCGGAAAGGGCCCAACCAAGACGGTCGGCCGCAATCGAGTAACGCGTCCACTTGCCCCGTACGTCACGCTGGCGGCGCTCGTGCCGCTCGTCTTCGTCTTTCGGCGCCGCGTCCTCAGTCGGCCGGGCGGCTGAGCATGTCGTACCCAAAGATCGAGCTCCACGTCCACCTCGAGGGGACTGTTCGCCCCGAGACGCTGCTCGAGATCGCGCGCAGAAACGACTATCCCCTTCCCGCCGATACGGTCGAAGGACTCGAAGCGCTCTACGAATTCCGAAACTTCGCGCACTTCATCGAGGTCTGGATCCTCACGACGAACGCGCTCCGGGCGACGGACGACTTCCGCCGCGTCGTCGTCGACTATGCCGCCGAGGCCGCCTCGCACGGCGCGGTCTACGTCGAGGCGATCTTCTCCCCGGCGGAGCGTGTCGGGCGCGGTGTCGCCTGGGACGAGATCTTCAGCGGCTACTGCGACGGCGCGCAGGAGGCGCGCGAGCTGCACGGCGTAGAGGTGCGGCTGACGCCGGACATCTACCGCGGGGCGCCGCCCGAGCGGGCCGAGCAGGTCGTCCGGTACTCGGCGAAGTACCGCAACCGTGGCGTCGTCGGAGTCGGCCTCGGCGGGCTCGAGGCCGAGTATCCACCAGAGCCGTACGAGGCCGCCTTCGCTGCGGCGCGAGCCGAGGGACTGGGGTCGGTGCCGCACGCCGGCGAGCACGCCGGAGCGGCGTCGGTGCGCGGGGCCCTCGACACGCTCGGGGCGCACCGCCTGCGCCACGGCATCCGTGCCGAGGAGGACCCAGGGCTCCTCCGCGAGATCGTCGACCGGCGCGTCGTCCTCGACGTGTGCCCGATCTCGAATCTACGCACGAAGGCGGTTGCATCGCTCGCCGAGCATCCGCTTCCGCGCCTCGTCTCGGCGGGCGTCCGCTGCTCGATTTCGACCGACGATCCCGCGATGTTCGGAACCGATCTGACGCGCGATTACGAGGCCGCCTGCTCGTTCGGTCTCGAGCCGCGCACGTTCTACGAGTCCGGCCTTGCCGGAGCGCTCTGCGACGACGAGACGAAGGCACGCCTCACCACGATCGGGCAGGCGTTTGACTGGTCGAGTATCGAGGCAACTCGAACCGAATCACCGCTACTCTCGTGACGATGAGGAACGGAGAGCCAGATGGCACGGGCTGACCGCCGCCGCGCAGCGCGCGAGGCACGCCATGTTCAGCGCCGCCCCCGCGCTGCCGCCGGCGGAGCCCGCCTAGCCGAGGACACGATGTTCTTCCCGAAGCTTCGCGCGCACGCGAAGTGGGTCTTCGTGCTGCTCGTCTTCGTCTTCGCGGGCGGCTTCGTGTTCCTCGGCGTCGGCTCCGGCTCGACGGGGCTCGGCGATCTCCTGAACGGCAACATCAGCCTCTTCGGCGGCGGCGGCTCGAGCAGCCAGGTGGGCAAGGACCGCAACAGGATCAAGAAGAACCCGAAGGACTTCGCGGCGTACAAGGACCTCGCGACGGCGCTCCAAGCGGCAAGCAAGGACGACGAGGCGATCACCGTCCTCGAGCAGTACCGCGCGCTGAACTCGAAAGACACCGAGGCGCTCACGCAGCTCGCGGGCCTCTACCTCCGCAAGGCGGATCTGGCGCGCACCCAGGCGCAGGCGATCCAGACGCAATCGCAGGACGCCTTCGCGGGCCAAGTCTTCGCGCCGGATCCGAACTCGAAGCTCGGCCAGGCCCTCCAGGGCACGGCCGACCCGCTCGCGGGCGCAGACCCGATCAACCGCGCCGTGCAGAGCCAGGTGAACACGCAGGCGGGGACGGCGTACACCGACATGTCGTCGGCCTACAGGAAGGCCGTGTCGGCCTACAAGCGGATCGCCGCCCTGAACCCGAACGACCCGAGCGTGCAGTTCCAGCTCGCCCAGGCAGCGGATGCGGCAAGCGATACGAAGACCGCGATCGCCGCCTACGAACGCTTCCTGAAGCTGGCGCCGGACGACCCGACGGCCCCCGCAATCAAGCAGCGGCTGAAGCAGCTGAAGACGCCGCAGGTCCAACCCGCCGTCAGCGCAGGGGGTTAGACTTCCACGCCCAACCACGAGCCCGGGGGAGCCGATGAACTTCGACATCAAGACCGAGCAGCTGAGCGACGACGTTTACGTCATCTCGCTCGCCGGCGAGGTCGACCTCTACACCGCGCCGGAGTTCAAGCAGCAGCTCCTCGAGGTGATCGGTCAGGGCGGAAAGGAGGTCGTCGTGGATTTCTCGGATACGACGTTCATCGACTCCACGACACTGGGCGTGCTCGTGGGCGGCGTCAAGCGTTTGCGATCGAACGACGGCCAGCTCTCGCTCGTCTGCAGCGACCGGAATATCACGAAGATCTTCGAGATCACGGGGCTCGACCGGGTCTTCTCGATCTACCCGTCGCGCGACGAGGCGGTGTCGCAGATCGGGGCCTCGACCACACCGCCGGCGTGAGGGCGCGCACACTCGCCGCGCTCGCGGCGCTCGCTCTCGTCGCCTCCGGCTGTGCGTCGGGAACCGGCGGCGTCGAAGCGCGGGGCGACGTGTCGCTTGGCAAGGAACTGTTCCTCAAGGGCGAGAACGGCAAGCAGCCCTGCGCTACATGTCACACGCTCGCGGAGGCCAGAGCAACCGGCAAGTTCGGCCCGAACCTCGACTACGCGTTCGGCTCCGACCGCGCGCAGGGCTTCAAGGAGTCGACGATCCGCCAGGTCGTCGCAGACCAGATCCGCTTCGCGGGCAACTACGGCTCGACCGGACCCACGATGCCGAAGAACCTCGTGACGGGCGAGAACGTCGCCGCGGTCGCCTCGTACGTTGCGCTGGTAGCCGGGCGAAAGGGCGTGCACGTCTCCGCCGCCGCCGCTCCGCCGCCGACGACAACCACGCCGCCTCCGTCCGGCGGCGGCGGCGCCGACCTCGCTGCAGGGAAGGCCGCATTTACCGCGAAGGGCTGCAACGCATGCCACACGCTGACCGCGGCCGGCGCGACCGGCAAGATCGGGCCGGACCTCGACAAGCTGAAGAGCTACGCGCAGAAGGCCGGAATGCCGCTGAACGACTTCATCCGCGAGTCGATCATCAAGCCGAACGCGTACGTCGAGAAGGGCTTCCCGCCCGGTGTGATGCCGCAGAACTTCGGCAACCTGCCGAAGTCGACCCTGGACGCGCTCATCGCGTTCCTCGCGGCTTCGGCGAAGTAGCTCGTCCCGCTGCGAGGAGGACCCGCATCTACCGAAACAGGCTCGCATCCGGGGTTCTGGTACTCCTCGCCAGCGCCGTCGTCCTGACACTCCCTGCGCAGGCACGAGACGGCCGATGGCGATCGTCCCCGCACGTGCGTGTGTGGAAGATCCGCTACCGCGCCCACGACGGACCGCTGCGCGATGCGTACGTCATCCTCCCTGCCTGGTACGGCGCCGGCGAGCACCCGCCGCTGCCGCTGATCATTTCCCCTCACGGTCGCGGGGTCAGCGCCCGCGTAAACGTTCGGCTCTGGAGGAACCTGCCGGCCCTTGGACCATTCGCGGTCGTCTGCCCGGAGGGCCAGGGGCGACGCCTCCGGCGGTACTCGTGGGGCTACGCCGGCCAGGTGGCCGACCTGGCGAGAATGCCGGCGGTCGTGACAGCCCACCTCCGTTGGCTCCGCATCGCGCCGGGAGAGATCTACGCGTTCGGGGGCAGCATGGGAGGCCAGGAGGTGCTCCTCCTGGCAGCTCGACATCCGCGCTTGCTGGCCGGAGTCGCCGCCTTCGACTCGATCGCCGACCTGTCGCTTCAGTACCGCAACTTCCTCAAGATCCGGTGCAACCGGCGCTGCCTCGTCCGCTGGAAGTATCCGATCGGGCTCGGACTTCAGGCTCTCGCGCGTGCGGAGGTCGGGGGCTCGCCCAAACACTCGCCCCTGGCCTACGCGCGGCGAAGCCCGCTGACGTACGCGCGCGCTTTGGCCAAGTCGGGCGTTCCCCTTCAGATCTGGTGGAGCCGCAAGGATCGGATCGTCTCCGATCAGGCGCACCAATCCGCTCTGCTCGTTCGGGAGATCAAGCGTGCGAACGCCGACGCACCGGTCGAGCCGTACATCGGATCTTGGACACACTCGGCGGAAATGCGAACCGGCTGGGGGTTGCCTCGAGCACTGCGAGCATTCCTTCTGCTTGCGTAGGCGACATCGAGCGAGAGACTTCCGGTCCGTCCCGAGAGATCGATCGTCTGCGTGGCCGGATTGAATCGACTGAACGGTTGACCGTCGAGCGTGACAGCCGTCATCCGATCCCCGCGTGGCAGCCGCAATCGAAGTCCGAGCGTTCGAAGCGGAGCGCGAGTCGGCACGCTCAACACAACGTGAACGGCTTCGTCCCGCGGCTCGATCGAGAACGAGAGCGGGCCGAAGCCGGTGGGTGCGTCGTTGACAAGGATTCGCGCTCCCGGGCGCAGCCATGCTCTCGGCGTCGCATACGCAAGCTCGAGCCCGAGTGGAACGCCGTTCCGATCAGTCGTCTCGTGAATGAGCATGAGCCGGAGGGTCTCGAGAAAGGCTGCGTTGCTCACGCTGTTCGGCGGCAGATACATCTTGCGGAAATACTCGCCCGGAATCGGAGCGATCGTTGCACCTTCGCCCGAGACGAATGTTCCCGGCGTCATGCCCGCGGCGAGTGCGCCGTACAGGCTGAGCACGAGTTGATCCGGTTTGTCGTTGTCGGCGAGAAAGCGCGCGACGTGGAGGCCGTACACCTCATCCGATCCCGACGCCGGATAGCTCGGATTCTCGTAGAGCGAGTAAACAGCCGCGCGGACAAGGCCGAGAAAGCGCGATCCGTGCTGCATCATGTATCGCAGCGCGCCGACCGCTTCGTAGCCTCGAGGCGCAAACAGCCCCGAGGCAAGCGCGTACGGGATCACGAGATTCCAGTAGCTCCCGGACCTTGAAGCTGTCAGAGCGCCGTAAGGCCTTTCGTCGTCGAGAAGCTTGACGGGAATGAAGAGTGAACCGTCGGGCAACTTCCTCGCCGACGCACGCACGCCGGCTCGCAAGCCGGCTCCGAGCCGCGCCGCGAGGCTTCGAGCCCGCTGCGCCAGTGCTCGGTGACGGGTGTCGCGCCACACCTGCGCCATCGCCCGCAGGCCCTGCCAGACCACGGCCTGGGAATCAAGACCGTAAACCGAATCCGGAAGGTCCGACGCGTAGCGCTCCTTGTGCAGAATGCCGCGGCGACTAGCCGCGATCTGGCGGCCGAGATTCGCCGTGTATCCACCGAGAGCGGGTGTTGCCTCGGCGATGTAGGACCCGTCTCCAAAGAGGCGGTAGTACAGAGCCGAGCCGAGCAACTTCTCACCCATTTCCCAGTTCGGATACAGAGCGAGCTTCTTCCGGAGCGACGTGCGGAGGATCGCGCGCTCGACATCTTGGAAGCCGTACGCGCCCATGACCTCGGCGCCGTCGATGCTTTCGGGAAATTCGAACTCCTCGTAGTCGTTCCCCAGGCTGTAGCGCCAGGTCATCTCCAGGTTCTGAATGAGGAGGTTACGCTCAGCGTCCAGAACGCGTTTGTCCGGCACTACAAACGTCGTGCCTTGCGAGAGGCGGCGGCTCCAGTAGTTGATCGATGAACGGCGCGCTCGCTCGTAGCTCGTCTGGTCGAGCGTGAACGGTGCGCTCGGCGACGGGTGATCGAGCCATGCGACGTAGAGCGAACGCGGTGTTGAACCTTCCGTCGAGTACACCACGGATGAACCGTCGAAGTGGCCGCCCGCGCCGAAGAAGAGGTAGGTGTCCTTGCCGTGAACCAGTCGGTTTTGAGCAAGCGCAAGCGCGGCAACCGACGGTGTGAAACGGACTTGCACGCCGGTGGCCGTCGCCGGTTGAGCGTCGACGGTGAGGCGCACGAAGCTCACAAGCGAGTGCGTCTGCGGAACTCGAGCAACGAACGATTCCTGCTCGTACCGAACTCCGGCCGAGTCCCTGTAGCGGGTCTCGAGCATCGGCAAGTACCCCGCGGAGAGGCGAGGAGGCGCCATGCGGGAACGACAGGATCCGTAACGCTCGCGCCCGCCCTTGCCGACACCGACGCTCAGCCTCGGCCCGTCGACCCGCTCCGACACGATCTGGCTTCCGTCGGCGACGTGGAGTGCGACGGAGCCGGCACCCTGGGCCCCGAGCGGCTGACCGAATGCGAGGTAGTAGACACCCGAGTCGGTCAAGAGCTTCCCTTTGTTCCCGGCCGCATGTCCGGCCAGCAGCAACGGTTTGAGGTAACGGCGGACGCCTTCGTAGGTTGGGCCGCCGGCGGAGCGAAGCAGCGCATTGCCCCACACATCCCGCTTGGCGGAGAGAGCCCGATCGACCGCTCGGGCATAACCCGGGCTCAGACGCTCGCGCGGGCATGACACTCGATTGGCCCGACGCGCCTGTTCGCCCGTCGGTCCGAGGCCCGTGCCGATGATCGCGGCGAGGAGCAAAGCGGAACCGACGCGTCTCACGCCGGGCGAGAGCTAGTGCCCCATCCAGAAGCTCGGAAGCATCACTGGACGGGGCACTAGGAGGGTCTTGCGATTCGACTAGCGAAACGGCCGAACGGTGAGACGAGCGCGGTTCCGATTGCAGCGAGGAGGCCAAGGATGTTGGTCGTGAGGCAGGTTCGGCAGGCGTTGCAACACACGGTCGCCATCGGGGCTTGCTCACCGTACTTCTGGGCGGCCTGAACCATACGTCCTGTCCAAATCTCTTTCACGAAAAGGACTGTAGCGGTGCCACGCGGCGAGCGGCATGGCTCGCGCTCGGGCGAGACGTGCCATTCCGACCAATGGGGTTCGTGTCGATGCTGTTGGCGTCGTTGGCGGTCGCAGAAACCTTCCTGTGGTGACGCCACAGCGTTTCGCTAAACCCACCTAGCTAGGAGGGTTGACGAAACGAACTCCGCTCGTCCGCTCGCCACCTGGTTCGCGTTTAGGGTTCCCACCGGAATACGCGTGGGTTGTCAGGATCGCCGACCCTAAAGACAAAAACGGTGTCTTTGTAGAACACGACCTCGTACCTGCCCTCGAAGTTGCGACTGCACACCAGGTTCGGGACCCCTCCTTCATGGCTGGCTTCGCATCGCGTCGAGGTCGCGGGAACACGGATCACGTCTCCTCCGTGGATCGTGTAAACCCGGCTATTGGACGTTGTTTTCGGTCTGGGAGGGCTGATCGTGCTCGAACTCGTTTCGCGGCCGATGACAAACGCCACCGGGATCAAGAGCAGAAGGCAAAGCAGGACCCAACGCATCGCGCTCCTCCTTGTGGGTGCGTTCGACACGTCCAGAGCATCGACCACATCGGTGTCGTCGCAGCCGAGTCAGTTTAGGCGCAGGTCACCGCCGTTTCGCCAGACCCTCCTTAGCGGACCTCCTCGCGCTCCGCGTCGAGGTCGACCACGACGTGCGTGATCGACACGGCGAAGCGCTCGCGCGCGCCGGAGACGACGCCCCGCTCGAGCCAGTGCGAGCGGCCCTCCGGATGAGTGGAGATAACGATCTCGTCTGCGCCGAACGTGCGCAGCGCGTCCTCGATGGCCTGCAGCGGATCGGCCTCGCCGACCTCGCCGCGCGCCGAGATTCCGGCTTCGCGCAGCTTCGCGAGACTCGCATCGACGCGCTCCTGCGCCTGCGCGCGCGAGGGATTCTCGTCCGAGGCCAAGTGCTGGAGCGGTGAGGGCTGCGCAGGCGCGACGACGAGGACGTTCGCCTGCCGCCCCGCAGCTTTTTGCGCGATCACCTCGCGCAGCGCGCGGCCGCCGACCGTCTCGTTCGCGACGACGAGGATCCTCAGCTCGTCCTCGGGATGCGGCAACGTCGGCGCCACGCGCGGGGGACGCTCGTCCCGGCCGCGGATGAACGCGAAATAGCCCGCAACCAGGGACAGGACGATGAAGACTGCGAGTCCGAGCCACTTGTTGATCAGCGCACCGATCACGATCAGGGCGAAGTAGACGATCGTGAACAGCAGGAAGCGGAAAGCCTCTGCCTCGCTGCGGAAGGGATTTCTCACGGCATCAGAGGATGTAGACGGTCGTGTAGACCACGATCCACATCACGTCGACGAAGTGCCAGTAGATCCCGCCCAGCTCGACGCCGTAGTGCGTCGTCGGCGAGAAGTGGCCGCGGAAGGCGCGGGTCGTCATGAAGAGCAGGATCGTGAGGCCGACGAAGACGTGCGCGCCGTGCAATCCGGTGAGACAGAAGAAGATCGTCGCGAACGCGTTGTCGTGCGGAGCGAAGCCGACGCGCGCGTACTCGATCATCTGCGTCAACAGGAAGGTCAGGCCCAACAGGAACGTCAGGACGAGCCCGGCCTGGAGGCCGGCGCGGTTGCCGCGCCGGGTCGACTGCAGCGCCCAGTGCACGGTGAAGCTCGACGAGACGAGGATCGCGGTGTTGATGCCTGCCACATACCTCGGCAGCTCGAAGCCTTGAGGCGGCCACGCGTATCCGTTGACGACTCGAACGAAGAAGTACGCGGTGAAGAACGAGCCGAAGAGCATGACCTCCGACGCGATGAAGAGCAGCATCCCGAGCGTGCGCGAGTCGACGCGCGAGCTCTGGTGCGCAGTGGGCGGTCCGTGATGCTCGTGCGGGACGGCGGCGGCTTCCATTTACGCGGCCACCTGCGCCGGCTCCACGTTTGTTTCCCGCTGCACCGCGGGAAACCCGCGGTGCAGCGCAAGGGGGAACCTCTCGGTTCCCCCGAGTCCCCCTCCCCGTGGCCGCATGAGCAGGCTCATGCGGCCACCTGCGCCGGCTCCACGACCACGTGGGTCACCGGGAGGCCGGTCTCGCGCCTCAGACGGTCGACCAGATCTCGGCGCAGCCAGCCGGAGCGCTGTTGCGGATACGTCGAGACCACGATCTCGTCGACGCGCTCGTCGCGGATCGCATGCATCGCCGCCGTGTGCGGATCGGGATGCGCGACCTGCCCGTGGACGTCGATTCCGGCACCGCGCAGCTCGGCGAGCGCGCGCCGAAGGCGGCGTTCCGCGTCGTCGTACGTCGACTCCGAGTGGCGCTGGGGCGCAACGATCAGGAAGCTCGCCTTGCCGGCTGCCGCCCGCGCGCGGATCGCCTCGAGCAACGGCTCGGCGACCACGGTCTCGTTCGCGACGACGAGGACGTTCGTCTCGTCCTCCGCGTCCTTCGCCAGGTCGACAACGACGTGCTCGAGCGGGATCTGCCCCGCGACCCGCCGCAGCTCCTCGACCACGTTCCGCCGCACCCAGCCGGAGCGCTGCTCCGGATGCGTCGAGACGATCACCTCGTCCGGCGGCTCCTGCGCGAGCTGGTCGCGCACCGAGTCGACCGGACCGGCGTCGACGACGAAGCCGTGAGCGGCGATGCCGGCGTGACGCAGCTTCTGCAGCGTCTTCTCGAGCCGCCGGCCGGCGGCCGCCCGGCGCGTGTCCTCGTAGACGACGTAACCGAAGCGCGGCTGGTTGACCGGGCAGAGGACGGTCACCGCGAGCGGCTCCTGCTCCGCGTGCCGCCGAACCGCTTCGATCAGCTGCTTCCCGGCGACCGTCTCGTTCGCAACGACGAGGAGCCGCTTCAAGGCCCGCCGACCTCTTCGAGCTCGTGCTGCCGCGCGCCGTTCAGCAGCGCATGACGCGCACCCGGCACGCCGTATTCGTACGGGCTGCCCACGACCTGCGGGATCTCGTCGAAGTTGAAGATCGGCGGCGGCGAGGTGACCTGCCACTCGAGCGTGAGCGCGCGCCACGGGTTCCCGGGCGCGAGCGGCCCGTACCGCCACGAATGGATCATGTTGTAGAAGAAAATCGCGAACGATGCGCCGAGTGCGAACGCGGAGACCGAGATGAAGAGGTTCCAGTCGGCGAACTTCGGATCGTAGTCGGCAACGCGGCGCGGCATCCCCTGCGAGCCGATCAGGTGCATCGGGAAGAACGTCAGGTTGAAGAAGACGAACTTCAACCAGAAATGGATCTTCCCAAGCGTCTCGTTGTACATCCGGCCGGTCATCTTCGGGAACCAGTAGTAGGTGCCCGCCATGATCGTGAACAGGGAGCCACCCAAAAGCACGTAGTGGATGTGCGCGACGATGAAGTACGTGTCGCTCAAGTGGATGTCGATCGGCACCGCGCCGAGATAGACGCCGGAGAGGCCGCCGATCACGAACATCGAGACGAAGCCAAGCGCCCACAGCATGGGCGTGGCGAAATGGATTCGGCCTTCCCAGAGCGTCGCCAACCAGGAGAAGATCTTGATCCCGGTCGGCACCGCGATCAGCAGCGTCGTGATCATCATCGGCACGCGCAGGTACGACGCCATCCCCGAAACGAACATGTGGTGCGCCCACACCGAGAACCCGAGCACGAGGATCGCCAGCAGCGAGAGCGCCATCAGCCGGTAGCCGAAGATCGGCTTCCGCGCGAACACGGCGATCACCTCGGAGACGATCCCGAATCCGGGCAGCATCATGATGTAGACGGCGGGGTGGGAGTAGAACCAGAAGATGTGCTGGTAGCCGAGCACGTAACCGCCGTGCGCCGGATCGAAGAAGTGCGTGTGCATGACGCGGTCGAACATCACGAAGAACTGCGAGCCGGCGATGAACGGCGTCGCGAGCACGACGAGGAGCGACGTGGTGAAGTTCGCCCAGACGAGGAGCGGCATGCGCCAGAACGTCATTCCCGGCGCGCGCATGGTGATGATCGTGACGAGGAAGTTGAGCGCGGTCATGATCGAGCTCGCGCCCGCCCACTGGACCGCCATGTTGAAGAAGACGGTGCCCATGGGCTGGTGTGTCGAAAGGGACGCGTAGCCCGTCCAGCCGGCCGCCGGCGGGCCGCCGGGCGCGAAGAACGAAGCCATGAGCATGACGCCGGCGATCGGCAGCAACCAGTACGACAGCGCGTTCAGCCGCGGGAACGCCATGTCGGGCGCGCCGAGCATCAGCGGGACGACGAAGTTCGCGAGTCCCGCGAAGGCCGGGATCACGAACAGGAAGATCATCAACGTCGCGTGCAGGGTGAAGAAGCCGTTGTAACCCTGGTTGTCGGTGAACTGCATCCCGGGTCTGGCGAGCTCGGCGCGGACGAGCATCGCCAGCAACCCGCCGACGACCATGAAGAAGAAAGTCGTGCACAGGTACTGGACGCCGATCACCTTGTGGTCGGTGTTGACGCGGAAGTAGTCCTTCCAGCTGCGGGCGCCGTGGCCCGAGTGATCCTCGGGCCGAGTCTCGCCGCCGAGCGCGTAATACACCCAGTAGTCGAAGGCGCCGAGTCCGGAGAGGAAGCCGAGCGGCATCGCGGTCAGGAACGCGACGACGACGATCGTGTTCCACTCCCACAGCGGTTGCCAGCCGGCGATCGAGCGCAGGATCAGGACGATCGCCAGGCCGAGCCCGGCGAACAGCGCCATCATCCACGGGACGCGCAGCCAGCCGGGCGCGGTCAGGCGGTGCCAGCCGGCCGGCGGCGGTTTGACGGCGTGCGCGGCTTGGGTCTCGTGCCCGTTCGTCGCGATTTCCGTCACTTCGCCCCCTTCGACGACGCGATCAGAAACTGGATCAGCGTGTTCAGCTGGTCTGCGGGAATCGTGCTGCCGAAGATCTGCGGCATGAGCCCCTTCGAGAAGCCCGGCTGGATGTACGCGTTCGGCGTCACGATCGAGTCATGAATGAACTTCTCGAGCGGCTGGTGCGCCTGCGCCGCATACGCGGGGAGCTTATCGAGATCCGGGCCGATTTTTCCGGTCGCGCCGGCGGCCTTCAACGTGTGGCAGGACGAGCAGCCGTTGTTAATGAAGATCGCCTTGCCGGCACCCGGCCCTGAGACGGACGCGCCCGCCGACTTGACCCATGCCGCGAATGCGTCCGGCTTCATCACGATCACCGTCGAACGCATGACCGAGTGGCCGAGGCCGCAGAGCTCAGTGCAGACGATCGGGTACGTCCCGATCCTGTTCGGCGTCACGGTCAGGTGCGTGACGATCCCGGGCACAGCGTCCTGCTTCTGCCCGAACTCCGGTACCCAGAAGGAGTGGATGACGTCGAGCGCGCGAATCGTGAAGTGCACGGTCTGGCCCTCGGGCAAGCGCAGGATGTCCGACGACAGGTCATGGGCGTCCGGATACTTGAAGCTCCAGGCGAACTGCTGCGCCGTGATGTCGACGTTCAGCGGGTGCTTGCCGAGCCGGTCGTCCCGCGCCAGCACGATCGCGCTGATGATCGCCATCGAGGTGACGAGCACGAACGGCACGGCGGTCCAGGCGATCTCCAGGCCCGTGTGCCCGTGGATCGGCGCCCCGTCGGATTCGTCGTCCGGCTGAGCGCGGAAGTGCAGCACCGAGTACGTGAGCACCGCCGCGACGATCGCGAAGATCGCAGCGCAGATCACGGTCACGTACCAGAAGACAAAGTCGATCCGGTGCGCCTGCTCGGACGCCTGCGTCGGCAGCCAGCTCGGCACGAGCGCGACCAGGCCGACGATCACAAAGGCAACCACGGCGAACAGCCCGAGCTGTAGGAGAGCACCCTTGCGCACTGGTGGGCGCGAGCCTACCGCGTCCGGCAGCGGGAATGCGCCGCAAAGCTGCGTATCCCCGGGGGGCCGTCGGGCGTTTCGTCAGCGAGCGACCTGGAGAGAATCCGACCTGGCCCCTCCGGACGCTCCAAAACGAGAAGGAGGAGTAATGGGAGTTGGAGTCAGCCTGCTACTGATCGCCGCCGGTGCGATTCTCACATGGGCGGTGACCGCGACGGTCACCGGCCTGAGCATCCACACGATCGGTGTGATCCTGCTGATCATCGGGATCATCGGGCTCGTGCTGTCGATGATCTTCTGGTCGTCCTGGGGCGGCCCCGGGTACTGGGGCAGCCGGCGTCGCACGTACATCGACGACGCACCGCCTGGGTACTAGACCAACCTCTTAACGGCTCGCGACGGGGCGCGCCGGCAATGCCGGCGCGCCCGCGTTAGGAGACGACGGGGAGCTCGACTGTGAAGGTCGAGCCCTCGCCCTCACGCGACTCGACGCCGACGCGTCCGTCCATCCGCCGAACGAGCTCGCGGGTGATGTAGAGGCCCAGGCCCGTGCCGCCGACGCCGCGTGTCAGCTCTGGATCGAGGCGGAAGAACTTCTCGAAGATCCGCTCCTGATCGGCCGCGGGGATCCCGAGCCCGGTGTCACGTATCTCGAAGCTGACCATCGACTCGTTCCGGGCCATCGCGACCGAGACTGCACCGCCGTCCGGCGAGTACTTGATCGCGTTGTCGACGAGATTCGTCAGCACCTGACGCACCTTGTCGGGGTCGGCTGCGATCGGCGGCACACCCGGCTCGACGTCCAGCGCGAGCGTGACATTCGGCGGTAGATGCGTCTGCGCCGCGTCGACGACCGTGCGCACGAGCGCGACGGGGTCGCAACTCTCGACGGCCACGTGCAGCGTTCCCGATTCGAGTCGGCTCGCCCAGAGGATGTCATTGACGATGCTGGCCAGCCGTTCCGCCTCGCCGGCGATCACGTCGAGGAGGCCTTCGCGCTGCGCCTCGAGCGCCGGCTCCTCCCGGCGCAGCGTCAGCGCCGCGCCGTAGATCGCCGCGAGCGGCGTCCGCAGCTCGTGCGAGATCGTGGAGACGAACTCGCTCTTCAGGCGGTCCACGCGCCGCTCCTCCGTCAGGTCGCGGAACGCGTACACCGTGCCGCCCGGGAACGCGACACCCGAGAGCGACAGCCAGCGCTCGGCGCCGTCGATCTCCACGGGGACGGTCTCCACGCGCGGGGCGCTCGACCCTTCGGTGAGCGGGACGCGCGCTTCGATCGCCTCCCAGCCCGGGACCGCCTCGGCGGCGCGCCGGCCGGCCATCTGCTCGGGGGCGAGCCCCGTGATCGCCGCCGCTGCGGCGTTCCAGATGCGGATCACTCCCTCGTCGTCGACGAGGAAGACACCGTCCCCGACGAACGCCAGCGCGAGCGCCGCGTGCGCGCGCTCCTCCGAGCGCCGAAAGAGCAACGCGTTGTCGACGGCGGTCGCGGACCGCCGCCCGATGTGTTCGGCGAACGCGAGATCATCGTCGTCGTACAGCCGGTCGGGGTCGGCGGAGACGAGCATCAGCGCGCCGAGCATTCGTCCGCGCGCCTTCAGCGGGACGACAATCGCCGATTCCATGCCGAGTTGCTTCAGCACGGCGAGATGCTCCGCGTCGCGCGTCGAGCCCTCCAAGAGCTCGTCCGTGACGTGCCGGTACAGCGCCGACTCGCCCGTGCGGACGACACGGCCCGTTCCCTCCGGCTCGTCGATCGTCGGCACGTGCACGTCGCGTGACCGGTACGCCCACACCCGCTTCTCCGGATCCTTGTGCACCACGGCGAGCCTGCGGATCGCGCCGTCCTCGTCCAGGGTGTCGACTGCGCACCAGTCGGCGAACCGGGGAACGACGAGCTGTGCGACATTCGTCAGCGTCGTCTCGTAATCGAGCGACGACGCGAGCGTCGAGCTGGCCTCGGCGAGGAACGCGAGCCGCTCCCCTGCGGCCCGCTCGCGCTCGTACAACCGCGCGTTGTCGACGGCGAGCGCGGCGCGGCGCGCAAGGTCCTCGAGCAGCCGCAGGTCCTGGTCGCCGTACCTGCGGTCCGATCGTGACCACGCGAACGTGATCGCGCCCAGCGTCTCGCCGCGCGCGACGAGCGGTAGCGCGACGGCGGAGCGCGGGTCGAGCGTCTGCATCAACTCGAGATGATCCGGATCGAAGACCGTTTGCTCGAGCACGCCCGGCTCGAACGCTTCGAAGATCACCGGCGCGCCGTCCCGGAGGGCCCGCGCGGCCGGCTGCGGGGAGTCCCACGTCGGCGGGTAGCGCTCGCGCAGCTGCTCGAGCGCCGCCTGCTGGTCGGCGTCCCCCGACGCCACGGCGACCCGGCGGATCTGCGCGCCTTCGACGACGTCGACGATGCACCAGTCGGCGACCTCCGGAACCGTCAGGCGCGCGAGGTTCGCAAGCGTCGTGTCGTAATCGAGCGACGAGGCGAGCAAGATTCCCGCCTGTGCCAGGAAGCGCACCTGGCGCTCGTTCTGGAGCGCGTCGCGGTAGAGCTGCGCGTTGTCAACGGCGGCCGCCGCGCGGCGCGCGAGGTCGAGCGCACTGACGAGGTCGTCCCCCGTGTACCGACGGCCCGACTCGGCGGAGAAGAACGAGATCGCGCCCAACACGCGCTCGCGCACGAGCAACGGCACGATCATCGCGGAGACAAGTCCGAGCCGGCGGACCGGCTCGAGCAGTTCGGGCGTTTCCGCGAGCGCCTCGACGAGCAACTCGTCGGTGATCTCCGGCAGGAGCTCCGGCTGCCCCGTGCGGATCACGTTCGGCACGCCCTGCGGCGCATCCGGGTCGATCGGCAGACGCTCCGCGAGCTCATTCGCGAGGTCGACCTTGGCCGCATCCACGTGCGCCACGGTCAGGCGCTGGATCGAGCCGTCGGCGGCGACCATGTCGACCGTGCACCAGTCGGCGAACGTCGGGACGACGAGCCGCGCGACGTTCGCGAGCGTCTTCTCGTACTCGATCGAGGACGCGAGCAGCTCGCTCGCCTCCGCGATCAGCCGCCGATCCTCCGCGAGCTGGGCCTGCTCGGCGTAGATCTGCGCGGTGCCGATCGCCGCGGCCGCCAGGTTCGCAACGGCGGTCACCGAGCGGAGCTCGGTGTCGCTGAACTCGCGGCGCCCACGGTAGTAGAAGACGAGCGTGCCGATCACCTCGTCGCGGTGTTTCAGCGGCAGCGCGAGAAACGCGCGCGTTCCCTCCGCCGCATGCGCTCTTTTGTGCGCCCGTGTCAACCACTTGGCCGAGGAGATGTCGCTCGCGACGATCGGCTCGTCGAGCGAGATCACGCGCTCGTTGCCGCTGATCGCGGCTCCGGCGGCACGGACGTACCCCTCGGAAAGTCCGGAGGACGCCTGCAGCGCCCAGCGGTCCGACGTCGGGTCGCGGCGCCAGAAGGAGTAGGCATCCGCCTCGAGCGTCTGCTGAGCGAGCTGTAGGACACGGGGCAACAAGGCGTCGAGGTCGAGCGTCGCGAGGAGGCGTCCCGATGCCTCCACGAGCAGGCCGAGGCGCGCAATCTCTTCGTGCTGCTCGCGCAAGAGATCGTCGAGCGGCGCCCCCACTAGCTGCTCGGCCACGCGTCAAATCGTAGCCGCGTTACGAGAAATGGGCGGTGCGCGGCACCCTCGCGGCTGACCGGGCCCTACGCGCTCAGAAGTCCCCCACCCGCTCTTCGGTCTGGGCGTCGAAAAGACGCAGCTTGTCGCGAGGGATCGAGAACGTCATGTCCTGGCCGTGCTCCAGCCGCTCCTC
>WNEY01001110.1_pt1 | contig 18462 bp, 2 predicted proteins | sample 5400531 | NCBI WGS metagenome assembly WNEY01 (sample SAMN13153338, study PRJNA577476) | soil metagenome | isolation source: 200 cm saprolite under Douglas fir tree site 1 | place: USA:California | collected 2015-04-18
CGAGCCATCCAGCCGCTCCCCGGCCGCCACCACAGTCCCCACTTCACCCAGATCCGCCGGCGACGCCACCGCCAGCAACGACGGCGGCAACGTCACCACCTCCACGCCCCCACCACGCAACAGCTCAGCGAGCCGGCTCGGCTCGGCGCGTTCGTCCGAGGCCGCGATCATCAAGATCCCGCCCGAGGCCAGCGTCACGCATACTTCCGAGACCGCCGCGTCGAAGTTGAAGGACGCGAACTGCGCCACCCGCGTACCGCGACCGATCCCGAACACCGGCGCCTGCGCCGATACGAGGTTCACCACGCCGCGGTGCGGGACGTGAACGCCCTTGGGCATGCCCGTCGACCCGGACGTGTACATCACGTACGCCAATTGCTCGGGCCGCACGGCCGGAAGGCTGGCGGGCGCGGCCATCCCCATCGCCATCACGACAAGCGGATCGTCCAGCGCGATGGTGTGCACCCGTCCAACGGGCAGGTCCTCGACCAGTTCGGCGGTCCCCACGACGACCATCGCATGGCTATCCGCCAGCATGAACGCCAGCCGCTCGGCCGGGTACTCCGGATCCAGGGGCAGGTAGGCGGCGCCCGCCCGCCATATCGCCAGGATCGCCATCACCATGCCGGCACCGCGCGGCAGGCACAGGCCCACCACCGTCTCCGTGCCCACCCCGGCACCACGCAGGTAATGTGCCAGCCGGTCCGCCCGCTCCATGAGCGCGGCGTAGGTCAGCACTCGGCCGTCCGATACCACCGCGACCGCGTCGGGATACTCCGCGGCCCGTGCCGCGATCAGCTCATGCGCACCGCCCGCTACTGGTACCAACGTGTCCGTGGCGTTCCACTCGTGCACGAGCTGCCGGCGCTCGGCATCTGTCATCATCGGCAGGCGCGAGAGCGACCGGTCCGCGTCGTCGGCGACAGCCTGGAGCACGGCGGCCAGATGGCCGGCCATCCGCTCCGCCGTCGCCGCGTCGAACAGCGCCGTGCTGTACTCGAACCCCCCGAACAGGCCCTCGCCGCTGTCGGCGAGTATCAGCCGCAGGTCCACCCGCGCGACCACCCCGGCCTGGATCTCCTGGCCGGCGTCGTGCTGGTCGCCGTCGGCGAAGTAGTTGAAGAGCACCTGGAACAGTGGTGAGCGCGACTGGTCCCGGTCTGTCACCAGCGCGTCCACCAGGCGCTCGAACGGGACGTCCTGATGGGCATATGCCTCCAGCGCGGCCTGCCGTACCCGCCTCAGCACATGGATGAATTCGGGGTCGCCGGACAGGTCGGCGCGGAGCACGAGGGAGTTGACGAAGAAACCGATCAGGCCCTCGGTCTCGGCGCGGTTCCGGTTCGCCACCGGTGTCCCGACAACCACGTCATCACAGTCGCAATACTGACCGAGCAGCACCGCGAACGCCGCGAACAGCGTCATGAACATGGTCGCGCCACCCGCACGGGCCAGGGCGTGCAGCCCCGACACGGTTTCGGCGGGAATCGTGAACTGCGCCATCGCCCCCTGCAACGACCGGACGGGCGGACGCGGCCGGTCGAGTGGCAGCTCCAGCACGGGCAGCCCCGCGAGGCGCTCCCGCCAGTACGCCACCTGACTGTCCAGGATCTCGCCGGTCAGCCATTCCCGCTGCCACACCGCGAAGTCGGCATACTGCACGTCGAGGGGCGGCAGTGGGTCCGGCGCGCCATCGCGGAACGCGTCGTGCAGCGCGGACAGCTCGCGCCGCAGTATCCGGCCCGACCACTCGTCCGACACCACATGGTGCACCGACAACGCCAGCACGTGCTTGTCGGCGCTCAACCGGATCAGCAGCGCCCGCAGGAGCGGGCCGCCGGTGAGATCGAACGGGACCGCAGCATCCTGGCCGACGAGCCGTTCCACCGCGCGTATCGGGTCCGCTTCCCCTGATACGTCGGCCACCGGCAGCGGGACCGCGGACGGCGGGTCGATCATCTGTCGCGCCTCGCCGTCCGGACCGGCCACCAGGCGGGTACGCAGCACCTCATGCCGTGCGACCACCGCGGCCAGCGCCGCTTCCAGCGCGACCGCGTCAAGGTTCCCGTTCCACCGGATCGGCATGGCCACGTTGTATTCGGTCGATCCCGGCTCAAGCTGATCCAGGATCCACAACCGCTGCTGTGCGAACGACAGCGGCAGCACCTGGTCTCTGCCCACCGCCTCGATCGGCGGCACCGCCACGCCGGTGACCGACTCCTCGACCACCAGCGCCAGGCTCCGCGCGGTCGGGGCGTCGAACAGTGCGTAGAGCGGGAGCTCCACACCGAACACGGTTCGGATGCGGGAGGTCACCAGGGTCGCGAGCAGCGAATGGCCGCCGAGTTCGAAGACGTTGTCCTCGGCTCCGACCCGGTCCACGCCTAGCACCTGCGCCCAGATCCCCGCCAGCAGTTCCTCGGCTGGAGTGGCCGGCGTGACGATCCGGCCGACACCGGCACGATCGGGGGCGGGGAGCGCGTCCCGGTCCAGTTTCCCGTTCGGTGTCATGGGCAGCTCGTCCAGTTCGACGAACGTCGCCGGGATCATGAACTCCGGCAGCCGCTCGCCGGCGAACGCCCGCAACTCGCCCGCGAGCGCGATGCCGGCGTTGTGGTCGGCGGGCACCAGGTAGGCGACGAGCCGCTGGTCCGCCCCTTCGCCGAACGCTGTCACCACGGCCGTCCGCACAGTCGGGTGGGCGGCGAGGACCGTTTCGACCTCACCGGGCTCGACACGGAACCCGCGGATCTTCAGCTGGTCGTCGGCTCGGCCGAGGAACTCCAGCCGCCCGTCGGCACGCCACCGCACGCGGTCGCCCGACCGGTACATCCGCGATCCGTCCTCGGCGAATGGATCCGCCACGAACCGCTCGGCCGTCAGCGCGGGTCGCTGTCGGTACCCGCGCGCCACGCCGGCACCGGCGATGAACAACTCGCCAGCCACGCCCGCGGGGACGGGATTCAGGCTCCCGTCGAGCACGAATACCCGCGTGTTCGCCACCGGCCGCCCGATCGGCGGCGCGCCCTCGCCGTCGGGATCCACCAGCCCAGTGCAGGAGATGACCGTCGTCTCGGTCGGCCCGTATCCGACGAACATCCGCCGACCGTGACCCCACGTCCGCGCCACCGCCGCGCTTACCCGCTCGGACCCCACCAGCAGCGTCCCCGCTCCGGCCAGGCCGCTCGGATCGAGCACGCTCAGCACCGACGGTGACACGCTGGCCGCCTCGACTCCGGTACCGCGGATCAGGCTCATCAGCCGGTCCGGCTCCACCCGCTCGTCCGCGGTCGCCACCACGAGCGTCCCGCCACCGGCCAGGGTCGCCGCCACGTCCAGCGCGGCCGCGTCGAAACTGAACGACGCGAACTGCAGCACGGTCCCGCCCAGCACCGCGCCCATGCCGGCCACCAGGTTCACGACCGCCCCGTGCGGTACCTGCACGCCCTTGGGCGTCCCGGTCGACCCCGACGTGTAGATCACGTATGCCAGCTGATCCGGATGGACGGTTGGCCACGGCTCGGGTGCCCCGGTCGCGACCGCGATGTCGTCCGGCTTCACAACGGTCAGCGAGGGCAGCTCCGCCTCCGCCACCAGCACCGAAACCCCGCTGTCGGCCAGCATGAACTCCAGCCGCTCAGGCGGGTAGTCCGGGTCCAGCGGCAAGTAGGCGGCACCGGCCTTCCACACTGCCAGGATCGCCACCACCATGTCCACGCCGCGCGGCAGGCACAGCCCCGCCACCGACTCCGATCCCGCACCCGCATCACGCACAACCGCCGCCAGCCGCTCCGCCCTCTCGGTCAGGCCGGCGTACGTCAGCCATCGTCCATCCGACACCACCGCCACCCCATCCGGGCTCGCAGCGGCACGCGCGGCTATCAGCCCGTGCACACCGCCCGACAGAGGAACCGCCACCGTCGTCTCGTTCCACTCCTCGACGAGCTGGTGGCGCTCCGCCTCGGTGAGCACGGGAAGATCCGACACGTTCCTGCCGGGGTCGGCGGCGACCCCGGCCAGGACCGTGACCAGGTGCCCGGCCATCCGCTGGACCGTCACTGCATCGAACAGCGCCGTGCTGTACTTGATCTCCCCCGCAAGGCCATCGCCGGATTCTCCGAGCCGGACCGCCAGGTCGAACTTGACCTGGAGCGCCTCGTCCGGCGCGATACCGGAATCGCCGCCGTCCCAGTCGAGCTCGCTGGCCCGCAGGGACACGTCCACGGTGTCGTAGTTGAACAGCACCTGGAAGAGCAGCGTTCGTGATCGGTCCCGCTCGGTCATCAGGGCGTCCACCAGTTGCTCGAACGGCAGATCCTGGTGGGCGTAGGCCGCCAGGGCGGTCTCCCGTACCCGGCCCAGCAGTTCGGTGAACGCGGGATCCGCGGACAGGTCAGTGCGCATCACGAGCGTGTTGATGAAGAACCCGATCAGGTCCTCGGTCTCGGCGCGGTTCCTGTTCGCCACCGGCGTCCCCGTCACGACATCCGTGGTGTCGCAGTACCGGCCCAAGAGCACCGAGAACGCGGCCAGCAGCGTCATGAACATCGTCGCCCCGCCGGCGCGAGTCACCGCTCGCAGACCCGCCGTGGTCAGCGCGGGCACGGTGAAAGGCAAGACCGCCCCGGCCGGCGATCGGACGGGCCGGCGAGGACGGTCGATCGGCAGTTCGGACACCGGCAATGCGGCGAGCTGCCGTCGCCAGTACGTGAGCTGGCCGTCCAGGACCTCACCGGTCAGCCAGGTCCGCTGCCACATCGCGAAATCGGCGTACTGGACCGCGAGCGGCGGCAGCGGATCCGGCAGGCCCGCGCTGAACGCCGCGTACAACGCCGACAGTTCACGCCGCAGAATACGGCCCGACCATTCGTCGAAGACCACGTGATGCACCGACAGCGCCAGCACATGGTCGGCCGTGCCTAGCCTGATGAGGCACGCACGGATCAGCGGCCCGCGCGCAAGGTCGAATGGCGCCGCCGAGTCGGCCGCGACCAGCATCCGTGCCGTCGCCTCCGGTTTTGGCTCCCCCGTCACGTCTGTCACCGATAGCCAGAACGGCGACGGCGGGTCGATCACCTGATGGGCGACACCGCCCACGTCAGCCAGCAGCCGGGTCCGCAGCACCTCATGGCGCGCCATCACGCCGCGCAGCGCCTCGCCGAGTGCCTCGACGTCCAGGGCGCCGCCCAGGCGCACCGGCATCGGCACCAAGTACTCAAGCGACCCGGGTTCGAGCTGGTCAAGGAACCAGAGCCGCTGCTGCGCGAACGACAGCGGCAACGCCTGGTCCCGGCTCACCTGTGGCACCGGCGGCACGATCGCGGATGTCGCCGAGCCGTCGATTACCGACGCCAGCCCGGCGACGGTCGGCTGGTCGAACACGGCCGTCAGCGGAACCTCGGCACCGAACACGTCCCGCACGCGGGAAACCAGCTGTGTCGCGAGCAGCGAGTGTCCGCCGAGTTCGAAGAAGCTGTCCGCCGAGCCCACCTTGTCCAGGCCGAGTATCTGCGCCCAGATCCCGGCGAGGAGTTCCTCGGTCGCGCCGGACGGCTCCACGAACCCGTTCAGGTCCGGACGGATCGCCTCCGGAGCGGGCAGCGCCGCCCGGTCCAGCTTGCCGTTCGCTGTCAAAGGCAGGTCCGCCAGCTCGACGAACACCGCGGGCACCATGAAATCGGGGAGCCGACCGGCCACGAACGCCTGCAGTTCGCCCACCGGCGGAGCACCCGCCGTGGCGTCGGCCGGCACAAGGTACGCGACCAGCCGGCGGTCGGCCTCGCTCCCGACGGCGGTCACCGCCGCGGCCCGCACGCCCGGGTGCGCCGTCAGCACGGCTTGAACCTCTCCTGGTTCGACGCGGAACCCGCGAACCTTCACCTGGTCGTCGACCCGGCCAAGGAACTGGAGCTGCCCATCGGGCAGCCACCGTGCCCGGTCCCCGGTCCGGTACATCCGCGACCCGTCCGCGGCGAACGCGTCGGCGACGAACCGCTCCGCCGTCAGCGCGGGCCGACGGCCGTAGCCGCGCGCCACCTGCGCTCCGCCGATGAACAGCTCGCCGCTCACGCCGACGGGCACCGGGCTTAGGCACCGGTCCAGCACATACACCCGGGTGTTTGCGATCGGGGATCCGATCGGCACCGTCCCGCCCGCCAGCCGGCTGGCCGTCAGCCGGGACGTCACCACCCCCACCGTGGTCTCGGTCGGGCCGTAGTGGTTGACGACCCCCCGCGGTCCGGCCGCCGCCAGAAGGCCGCTGACCCAGTCTGCCGGAGCGGCCTCACCGCCGAGCACCACGCCCCGGCCCGCGACCACCGCGCTCGCGCCCAGCGCGGCCAGGTGCGACGGCACCAGCTTCACGTAGTCGATACCGTAACCGTCCAGGTACCGCACGACCGCGGCGCCGTCCGCCACCGACGCTGGATCGAGCACGTGCAAGGTCCCGCCCGTGCTGAGGCTGGTGAAGATCACGGTGTTACCGAAGTCGGTCACCGCCGACTGCAGCAATCCGTACCGGCGGCCTGGCATCCCCCATCCGACCCGCTCCGCCACCGACGACACATAGTTCACCAGCGCCCGGTGGGGCACCAGGACCCCCTTCGGCACCCCGGTAGACCCCGACGTATACATGACATACGCCAAGCCGCCGATCGGCGCGGGCGAAGGAACCGACGGCGCCCCGGCGACCGCCGGATCGTCGATCGCGATAGTCCGCAGCCGAACCGCCGGCAGGTTCTCGAGCACGTCCTTGGTTCCGACCACCACCACGGAGCCGCTGTCACCCAGCATGAACGCCAACCGTTCCGCCGGGTACGACGGGTCCAGCGGCAGGTAGGCGCCGCCGGCCTGCCAGACCGCCATAATCGCGACCAGCAGGTCGGCTCCGCTCGGCACGCACAGTCCGACCACGGTCTCCGCGCCGACCCCGGCGCTCCGCAGGTACGCCGCGAACCGGCCGGCGCGCGTCGTGAGCGCATCGAAGGTCAGCCATCGGCCCGCCGATACCACCGCCACCGCGTCCAGGTTCGCGGTCGCCCGCGCCGCGATCATCTCGTGCACTCCCTCGGCCGCAGGTACCGTCCTCGCCGTGCCGTTCCATCCGTGGACGAGCTGGTAACGCTCGACGCCGGTCAGCAACGGCAGCCGCGACACCGGCCGGCCCGATGCGGCGACCACGCCGTCCAGCACGGTCAGCAGGTGCCCGGCCATCCGCTCCATCGTGGCCGCGTCGAACAACGCCGTGCTGTACTCGATCTCCCCGGCCAGTCCGTCGCCGTCCTCGGCGAGGCTCAGCCGCAGGTCGAACTTCGCGACCACCTCCAGGCCGGCGCCGACGGACAGCTCGTCGTCGCGCAGATCGGCCGAGTCGTAGTTGAAAAACGCCTGGAACAGCGGGCTGCGGGACCGGTCCCGCTCGGTCACCAGCGCATCCACGAGCTGCTCGAACGGCACGTCCTGATGGGCGTAGGCCGCCAGCGCGGTCTGGCGCACCCGCCCCAGCAACTCGGTGAACACCGGGTCGCCCGACAGGTCAGACCGCATCACCAGCGTGTTGAGGAATAGCCCGATAAGATCCTCGGTCTCGGCACGGTTCCTGTTCGCCACCGGTGTCCCGACCACGACATCGTGCCCACCGCAGTACCGCGCCAGCAGCACCGCGTACGCCGCCAGCAACGTCATGAACATCGTGACGCCGGACTCGCGGGCCAGCACGCGCAGCCCGCTCGTCGTGCCGGCCGGAACGGTGAACCTGATCACCGCCCCGTCGGTGGAGCGCACGGGCGGTCGCGGGCGGTCGGCGGGCAGTTCCAGCACGGGCAGCCCGGCTAGCTGCCGGCGCCAGTACCCGAGCTGGCCGTGCAGGATCTCACCGCTCAGGGACTCCCGCTGCCAGACCGCGAAGTCGGCATACTGCACCTTGAGCGGCGGCAGCGGATCCGGCTTCCCCGCGCGGTGCGCCGCGTAGAGAGCGGCGAGCTCGCGACGGAAGATCCGGCCGGACCACTCGTCGAAGGCGACGTGATGCACCGTCCACGCCAGCATGTGATCGCCGGCGCCGAGCCGGATCAGCACGGCCCGGATCGACGATCCGGCCGCGAAGTCGAACGGCAGCACCGCGTCCTGGCCGACCAGCCGCTCGGCCACGGCAAGCGGGTCCGGCTCGCCGGACACGTCCGCCACCGGCAGCGCGGCCGAGCGCGGCGGGTCGATCACCTGATGCGCCCCGCCGCCCGCGTCGGCCACCAGCCGGGTCCGCAGTACCTCGTGCCGTGCCACCACCCCGCTCAACGCGGCGTCCAGGGCGGCCAGGTCCAGCGCTCCGCTCCACCGCAGCCGCATCGACAGGTTGTACTCGATCGAGCCGGGCTCAAGCTGCGACAGGAACCACAGCCGCTGCTGCGCGAACGACAGCGGCAGCGGCCGGCCGCGGCCGGCCGCGGTAACGGGCGGCGCGACCAGGGCCGAATCTCCCCGGCTCCTAACGGCGTCCTCGATCACCGAGGCGAGACCACGGATCGTCGGCCGGTCGAACAGCGCCGCCAGCGGGATCTCGACACCGAACACGGCATGGATCCTGGACGTGATCTGGGTGGCCAGCAGCGAGTGACCGCCCAGCTCGAAGAAGTTGTCCTCGGCACCGACACGGTCCACGCCCAGCACCTGTGCCCACACCCCGGCCAGCAGTTCCTCGGCCGGTCCGCTCGGTGGCTCGTAGCCGTCCAGGTCCGGCCGGGCCGAGTCCGGCGCGGGCAGCGCCGCCCAGTCGAGCTTCCCGTTCGGTGTGACCGGCAACGCGGCCAGCTCGACGAACGTCGCCGGCACCATGAATTCCGGCAGGCGTTCCGCTGCGTGGGCGCGGAGCTGAGCCACCGGAGGAAGTCCGGCGGCCGCATCGGCCGGAACTACGTAGGCGGCCAGCCGCTGGTCGGAGTCGTCACCGAACGCCAGGACTACAGCCGACCGCACCGCGGGATGGGCGGTCAGCGCCGCTTCGATCTCACCGGGTTCGATGCGGAATCCCCGCACCTTGACCTGTGTGTCTCCACGACCCAGGTACTCGAGCGTCCCGTCGGCCCGCCACCGGGCGCGGTCTCCCGAGCGGTACATCCGCGACCCGTCGGCGGCGAACGGATCCACCACGAACCGCTCCGCCGTCAAGGCTGGCCTGCCGCCGTAGCCGCGGGCGACACCCGCGCCGGCGACGTACATCTCGCCCGCCACCCCGACGGGCACCGGACTCAGGCTCCGGTCCAGCACGAACACCCGCCATCCGGGTAGCGCACGGCCGATCGGGATGTTCCCGTAGTCCGCGGCGCCGATCCTGTGGTGCGTGACGTGGACCGTTGTCTCGGTGATGCCGTACATGTTGACCAGGTCGGCGTCCGACCCGGACGTGTCGCACCACTGCGCCACGTGCGCACGCCGCAGCGCGTCACCGCCGAGGACGACGAGCCGCAGGTCGCCCAGGCGCCGTGGTCCGGTCGCGTGCGATAGCTGGCGGAACAGCTCGGGGGTGGCGCTGAGGACGGTCACGGCCTCGGCGGCCAGCACGTCGCGCAGCCGGTCCGGCGCCCGCACCGTGTCCATCGGCATGACGACGCACCGGGCGCCGCGCGTCAAGGCGCCCCAGATCTCCCAGACCGAGAAGTCGAACGCGGCGGAGTGACACACGCTCCACACGTCGCCGGGTGAATCGCCGAACAGGGTTGCCGTGGACTCGAACAGGGCGCACACGCTCGCGTGCCTGACCAGGACACCCTTGGGGCGCCCGGTCGAGCCCGACGTGTAGATCACGTACGCCAGCTCCCCGTTTCCCCTCATGGGCGGCACGGGCGACGCGGCCAGCACGGCCGAGCTGACAGCGGGATCGTCGAGTGCGACCAGCCGGGCCCGGGATGTCGGTCGGGGTTGGTTGGTTGGGGAAACACGGTGCCCCGCGGACGCGTCGACCAGGTCCGACCGGGTCACCAGCACGGCGGCGTCGCTGTCGGCCAGCATGAACGCGAGCCGTTCCGGCGGGTAGCCGGGGTCGATCGGAAGGTAGGCCGCTCCGGCCTGCATGACCGCCAGCAGCACGACGACCAGGTCCGCGCCGCGTGGCAGGCACACACCGACCACGCTGTCGTCGCGGACTCCCGCATCCCGCAAATGGTGGGCCAGTCCGCCGGCCCGCGCCACCAGTTCCCGGTAGCTCAGCGACCGCCCGCCGGAGATCACCGCCACCGCGTCCGGCGTGGCGGCGGCCCGCGCCGCCACGAGTTCGTGCACCCGGCTCGCCTCCGGCGCCGGGAACATCCCGTCATTCCAGGTCACGAGCAGCCGGTCGCGCTCAGCCTCGGTCAGCATCGGCAGCCTCGACAGCGGCCTGCCGGGTTCGCGGGAAACCGCCGCGAGCAGTGCCACCAGGTGCCCGGCCATCCGTTCCACCGTCGCCGCGTCGAACAACGCGGTGCTGTACTGGATGTCTCCGTCGAGTGCGCCCTCGCGAGCATCGCCCAGTGTCACGGTCAGGTCGAACTTCACCTGCAGCGCCCCGGCCATCGCGTCCGGGACCGGGGTCCAGCCGTCCGCGCTCTCCTCGTCCCTGTCCGCGTAGGCGAACAGGGACTGGAACAGCGGTGTGCGTGACCTGTCGCGTTCGGTGACCAGAGCGTCCACGAGCTGCTCGAACGGAAGGTCCTGGTGCGCGTAGGCGGCCAGCGCGGTCTCCCGTACCTGGGCCAGCAGCTCGGTGAAGGCGGGATCCGCGGACAGATCGGCGCGCAGCACGAGCGTGTTGACGAAGAACCCGATCAGGTCCTCGGTCTCGGCGCGGTTCCGGTTCGCCACCGGTGTCCCCGCCACCACGTCGTCGCTGATGCAGTACCTGCCCAGCAGCACGGCGAATGCCGCGAACACGGTCATGAACATCGTCGCGCTGTTATCGCGGGCCACCCGGCGCAGGTCCTCGGCGATCTGTGCCGGGACGGTGAACCTCAGCATCGCGCCCTCGGTCGAGCGCACCGCCGGGCGTGGCCGGTCCGCGGGCAGCTCAAGTACCGGCACCTGGGCGAGGCGATGGCGCCAGTAGGCCAGTTGCCCATTCAGCGCGTCACCGGCGAGCCAGTCCCGCTGCCACACGGCGAAGTCCGCGTACTGTACCGACAGCGGCGGCAGCGGATCGGGCCGCCTGGCTCGCAGCGCCGCGTAGAGACCGGACAGCTCATGACGGAAGATTCGGCCCGACCACTCGTCGAAGACCACATGGTGCACCGCCAGGGCGAGCAGGTGACCGGCGGCGCCAAGACGGACGAGGAACGCTCGGATCAGCGGTCCGTTCGCGAGGTCGAACGGCGCCACCGCGTCCTGGCTGACCAGCCGCCGCGCCGCACCGACCGGGTCCGCGTCGCCCGAGGTGTCCACCACCGGCAGCGTGAACGGCCCAGGCGGGTCGATGACCTGGTGCGCCACCCCGTCCTCGTCCGCCACCAAACGCGTCCGCAGCACCTCGTGCCGCGCCACGACCCCGCCCAGCGCGGCCGCCAGCAGGGCGACGTCCACGTCGCGGCCGAGCCGCACCGGCATCGGCACGTTGTATTCGGTCGATCCCGGCTCAAGCTGGTCAAGGAACCACAGCCGCTGCTGCGCGAACGACAGCGCCAATGCACGGTCCCGGCCCGCGGCCGTCACCGGCGGAATCACCGCGCCTCGCGCGTCGGCGACCTCCGCCATCAATCCGGCGATCGTCGGATGATCGAACATTACGGCGGGGGCGATTTCCGCCCCGAGAACGCTGCGGATACGGGACACGACCTGGGTGGCCAGCAGGGAGTGCCCGCCGAGTTCGAAGAAGTCGTCCTCGACACCGACCCGGTCCACGTCGAGCACCTGCGCCCAGATCCCGGCCATCAGTTCCTCGGCGGGCGTGGACGGAGCGACGTACTGGCCGGACCGTATCCCGTCGGGAGCCGACAGCGCCGCGCGGTCGATCTTCCCGTTCGGTGTCAGCGGCAGGGCGTCCATCTCGACGAAGACACCAGGAACCATGAACTCCGGCAGCCGCGTCAGCAGATGTTCCCGCAGTTCCCCGGTCGCCGGGATGCGCTGGCCCGCGGTACCGGGGACTAGGTAGGCCACCAGTCGGCGGTCCCCGTCGTCGCCAAATGCCATCACCACGGCCTCGTGCACATCGGGATGGCTGGCCAGCATGGCTTCGACTTCGCCGGGCTCGATGCGGAACCCGCGAAGCTTGATCTGCTCATCGGCACGGCCCGCGAACCGCAGCTGTCCCTCCGTGCCCCACAGGGCGCGGTCCCCGGTACGGTACATGCGCGACCCGTCCGCGGTGAACGGGTCGGCCACGAACCGCTCCGCGGTCAGTCCTGGCCGCTGCCCGTAGCCGCGGGCCAGCCCGCCTCCGGCGATGAACAGCTCGCCGTTCACCCCGGCGGGCACCGGGGTCAGGAATCGGTCCAGCACGTACACACGGGTGTTCGCGATCGGCGTTCCGATCGGCGGCGCGCCCGCCGCGCTCGGCTCCACCGTCCCCGTCGTCGCCATCACGGTGGTCTCGGTCGGCCCGTAGGTGTTCACCAGGCCTCGCCCGATCCAGACGTCGGCCACCGGCCAGGTCAGCAGTTCACCGCCTACCAGCACGGAGCGCATGTCCGGCAGCTCGCCGGGGTCGAGCATTCCCAGAACGGACGGGACCACGCTCATCGCGCCAAGCGCGTGCTCGCGCATCATCGCCGCCAGCCGCCGCGGCTCCATCCGCTCCTCCGCGCTGGCCACCGTCAGTGTCCCTCCGGCCGCCAGTGTCACCGTCAGGTCGAGCACCGCTCCATCGAAGCTGAACGACGCGAACTGAAGCACCCGCGTACCCGCGGCGATACCCCAGACCGGGGACAGGCCCGCCACCAGATTCAGCGCTGCCCGGTGCGAGACCTGGACACCCTTCGGCCGACCCGTCGAGCCGGACGTGTAGATCACATACGCCAGCTGGCCGGGGTCTGTAGTCACCGTGCGGACCTCAGACGCCGGCCAGTCCGCGGCGTCATCGAGCCGCAGCACGGTATGCGCCGCGAGGCCGACGGCCGTATTCCCGCGAGTGATCAGCACTCGCGCCCCGCCGTCGGCGAGCATGAACTTGAGCCGGTCACGCGGATACTCCGGGTCCAGCGGCAGGTAGGCGCCGCCGGCGCGCCAGGTCGCCAGGATCGCCACCACCATGTCTGGCCCGCGGTCCAGGCACAGTCCGACCACCGACTCGGGCCCGACCCCGGCATCGCGCAGATGGGCCGCCAGCCGGTCCGCCCGCGCCAGGAGGTAGCCGTAGCTCAGTGCCCGTACGCCAGAGACGACCGCGAGCGCGTCGGGCCGCGCGCCGGCCTGCGCGGCGATCACCTCATGGGCTCCGCCCACTTGGGGTACGGAGGCGGCCGTATCGTTCCACCCGTCCGTCAACTGGTGGCGTTCCGGCTCGGTGAGCACGGGCAACCGGGACAGCGCGCGGGTCGGGTCGTCCGCCGCCGCTTCGAGCACGGTGACCAGGTGCCCGGCCAGGCGCCGCACGGTCGCCGCGTCGAACAGCTCGAAGCTGTACTCGATGGACCCGGCCAGCCCGTCATCGGCCTCGCCTACCGACACCGCGAGATCGAACTTGGCCGTGACTGGACCCGCGCCGCCACGGGGATCTCCATCGGCGAAGTAGTTGAACAGCACCTGGAACAGCGGGTTCCGTGACCGGTCCCGCTCGGTCACCAGCGCGTCCACCAGTTGCTCGAACGGCAGATCCTGGTGGGCGTAGGCCGCTAGAGCGGTCTCCCGCACCCGTGACACGAGCTCGGCGAAGGCGGGATCAGCCGACGTGTCGGTGCGCATGACCAGCGTGTTGACGAAGAACCCGATCAGATCCTCGGTCTCGGCGCGGTTGCGGTTCGCCACCGCGGTACCCGTCACGATGTCGTCCGTGCCGCTGTACCGGCTCAGCACGACAGCGAACGCCGCGAGCAGCGTCATGAACATGGTGGCGGCACCCTGGCGGGATACCTCGCGTAACCGGTCCGCAGTATTCGCTGGCACGGAGAACCGGACCACCGACCCCGCGGACGACCATACGGTTGGCCGTGGCCGGTCCGCGGGCAGTTCCAGCGTCGGGAGGTTCGCGAGCCGCCGGCGCCAGTAATCCAGTTGCCCGTCGAGCACGTTCCCCGCGAGGCAGGTCCGCTGCCACACGGCGAAATCGGCGTACTGCACCGGCAGGGGCAGCAACGGGTCGGGCTCTGAAGCCGAGAAGGCCGCGTAGAGCGCGGACAGTTCCCTGCGCAGGTTACGGTCGGACCGCTCGTCGAAGACCACGTGGTGCACCGACAACGCCAGCAGGTGCTCGCCGACGCCCAGCCGGATCAGCAGCGCGCGGATCAGCGGCCCGTTCGCGAGGTCGAACGGCGCCCTCGCGTCCGCTTCTACCAGTCGCCCGGCGGCGCGCGGGTCCGGGTCCGCCGACACGTCCGCGACACGCAACGGAAACGGCACCGGCGGGTCGATCACCTGATGGGGCACACCGTCCTGGCCGGCGACCAAGCGGGTCCGCAGCGCCTCGTGCCGTCGGACCACCGCGGTCAGCGCCGCGCCGAGCGCGGCCACATCAATCTCGCCGCTCAGCCAGTTCGGCGACGCGACGTTGTAGTCGATCGACCCTGGCTCAAGACGGTCGAGGAACCACAGCCGCTGCTGCGCGAACGACAACGGCAGCGCACGGCCCCGGCCAGTCGGCGTGACCGGCGGCGCCGCCACACCCGGCGCGACCCTGTCGAGCACCCGGGCGAGGCCGCGCACGGTGGGCTGGTGGAACAGCGTCGCCAGTGGCACCTCGGCGTTGAATACCTCACGTACCCGCGAGATCACCTTCGTGGCCAGCAGCGAATGACCGCCCAGTTCGAAGAAACCGTCCTCGGCACCGACGCGGCCCACGCCGAGCACCTCCGCCCAGATACCGGCGAGGACCTCCTCCGTCGCACCCGACGGGGCGACGTAGTCCGCCAGGCCGGACGCGGGGGCAGTGAGCGCGGCGCGGTCCAGCTTCCCGTTCGGTGTCAGGGGCAGACTCGCCAGCTCGGTGAAACTGGCAGGGATCATGAAGTCGGGTAGCCGCTCGGCGGCGAACGCGCGCAACTCGGCCACCGCGGGGATGCCGGCGGCCCGGTCGGACGGGACCAGGTAGGCGGCGAGCCGGCGGTTCGACTCGTCACCGAAAGCGATCACCACCACCGACCGGACACCAGGATGCGCGACGAGAGCGGCCTCGACCTCGCCCGGCTCCACACGGAAGCCGCGCACCTTCACCTGGTCGTCGATACGGCCGAGGAACTCCAGATGCCCGTCATCGTTCCACCGGGCCAGGTCCCCGGTCCGGTACAGCCGCGTCCCGTCGCCCGCGAAGGGATCGGCCACGAACCGCTCGGCCGTCAACGCCGGCCGACCGCCATATCCGCGGGCCAGCCCGGCACCGGCGATGAACAATTCACCTGGTTCCCCGCCGGACACCGGATTCAGCTCGCTGTCCAGCACGAGCGCGCGGGTACCGTGGATCGCGGACCCGATCGGCGGCGCGCTTGGTGCGCCGGGGTTCACGATGGCAGTGCACGAGATGACCGTCGCCTCGGTGGGACCGTAGGCGTTGAACATCCTCCGGCCAGGTCCCCATGTGGCCGCGATCTGCGCGCTCACCCGCTCCGACCCGACGAACAGCATCGTCAGGCTGGTGAAGTCATCCGGGTCGAGCACTCCAAGCAGCGACGGAGAGACGCTCGCCATCTGCACGCCGGCCCCGCGCACGAGCGCGGCCAGCAACGTCGGCTCCCGTCGTTCCCGCGCTGTGGCCACGACAAGCGTCCCTCCGCTCGCCAGCACCACCGCCACGTCCATGACCGCCGCATCGAAACTGAACGACGCGTACTGGAGTACCCGCGTGCCGGCCTCGATCTTCCAGGCCGGCGCCAGCGCGGACACCAGATTGCACAGGCCCCCGTGCAGGACCTGCACTCCCTTCGGCGTCCCGGTCGATCCCGACGTGTAGATCACATACGCCAGCTGGGGGTCTGCCGCTGGCGGCGGGGCCGTCTCGTGAGCTCCCGGCACATCCGGACCGTCGAGCCTCAGTACGTCCGGATCGTCAAGCCGCAGTACGGTCCGCGCCGCCAGGCCGGCAGCCGCTTCCCCGCGGCTGATCAGCACTCGCGCCCCGCCGTCGGCGACCATGAACGCGAGCCGGTCGGGCGGGTAATCCGGGTCCAGCGGAAGATACGCGCCTCCCGCCTGCCACGCCGCCACGATCGCCAGGATCATCTCCAGGCCGCGCGGCAGGCACAGCCCCACCACGGTCTCCGCACCCACACCGGCGCGGCGCAGGGTGCGGGCCAGCCGGTTCGCCCGCGCCATCAGGGCCTGGTAGGTCATCCACCGCCCATCGGATGTGACCGCGACCACATCGGGACATGTCTCGGCCCGCTCGGTGATTAACTCATGCGCCCCGGCCATCGCGGGTTCCTGCCTTCCGTTAGTTCTTGTCCAGGAACTCGATGATCGCTGAGTTGACCTCATTCGGGCGTTCAAGGTAGCCAAAGTGGCCGCACCCGGGTATCTCCACGAAATCGCAGTCTGGGATCGCGTCGGCCGCCTCGGCGGCCAGGTGCGGCGGCGTGATCAGATCGTGGGAGAAGGCGATGACCCGGCACGGCACCTCGACCCCGCGCAGCGCCTCACGGCGGTCGGTATCGGTGTCGATCCACGCCTGGCCGTGTGACGCCTCGCCGCCGGCCAGCCGGAACGTCTCGAGCCACAAGGAGACCGCGCCGTCGTCGTTCAGTGTGGCGGGCGACAGCATCTCATGAGCCATCGCGACCGCCTGGTAGTCGGCAGGGAGCCTGAAGCCGCTCTCCAGCAGCGCCCTGTCGGCCTTCCCCTGCGCCGCCCTGATGGTGTCCGAGCGCGATTTCGTCCCGATCAGGACGGCGCACCGGACCAGGTGCGGTGCGCTGAGCGCCAGTTCCTGCGCGATCAGCGCGCCCAGCGAAGCCCCGACGATGCGGCACGGCGCGGCATCCAGCGCTTCGATCAGGCCTTTGGTGTCCGCGACCATATCCGCGAGCGAGTACCGTCCCGGCGGGACGTCCGAGGGCGGGATACCCCTGTTGTCGAACGTGATCGCCTGATATCCGGCCCGCGTTAGCGCGGGCGTCTGGTGCAAGCTCCACACCCGGCCCGCGGCCGAGGAGCCCATGATCAGGATTACCCGTTCACCCCGGCCCGACCGTTCGTAGGCGAGGCGGATACCGTTAGTGAATACATACGGCATTGCTAGGCCGGATCACTTGCCTTCGAGCGCCATGCGCAGGCTCTTGGGGCGCATGTCGGTCCAGGTTTCCTCAAGGTACTTGTCGCATTCCTCCTTCGCAGCGCACACTCCGGTCTCATCCCAGCCGCCGGGCACATCCAGGTCTGCCGGCCAAAGGGAGTACTGCTCTTCGTGGTTGATCAGGACCTTGAATCGCGCCTCGGGATTGTCGAAGTCGAAGCTTACCGTTCGCATCGCGGTCTCCTCACAGATAAAGATGTCACCATTACCAGCGCCATTCGTGCTGGCCGTACAGGTGGTCGGCCTTGATTCTCTGGCCGGCACACCACGTCATGAATTCCTCGATCTGCTTGAGCTGATAAGAGTCCTCGTTGTAGCTGGTGGCCATCACGTGGCCGAGCCAGGGTTCCTCCCCCATCGCGTACACGTACGCCTCGTCGGCGCCCAGCTCGGTCATGATCGCCGCGGCCTGCGCCGCGTTCGACCCCGACAACGTGCGGGAATCACTCATCTTCTTCGTCACCGGCTTAGTCAGCAGCGCCTGATAGCCCCAGGTCAGCGGCGCGCCCGCGCATTCCATGCCGAGGAAGGCCATGTCCACCTTGCCGACATGCCCGCGGATGTACCTGTACAGGACCGGATCGATACCCGACGAATCCGCCCCTACGAAGATCGTGCGGCCGCCGAGGCGGACGCAGTAGGTGGACTTGCCGCGGACGTCCAGGTCCGCGTGCTCGCCCAGGAACGGGGTCGCGATCACCTGCCCGCCCGGGAACGGCACCTCATCGAAATCATCCGCGTCGATCACGTCGAACCCGCACTGCCGCAGGTACAGCGCCAGCGACGGATCACACAGATTCCCCCGCGACGTCCGCGGCACCACCACCGCACCCACCCGGCCCCGCAACGCCAGCAGCGTCTCCAGCACAATATGATCTTGATGCCCGTGCGTGATCAGCACCAGATCAATACGATCCGGCAGATCCGCATACGTAAACCGCCCCGTCGCCCCCATATCCGCGCTGATAAACGGATCCGACACCACCGCCGCATCCGCCGTCTGCAACACCAGACACGCATGACCGAAATAACGCACCCTGGCGCCAGACTCGATATGACGGTCC
>WNEY01001111.1_pt1 | contig 18461 bp, 15 predicted proteins | sample 5400531 | NCBI WGS metagenome assembly WNEY01 (sample SAMN13153338, study PRJNA577476) | soil metagenome | isolation source: 200 cm saprolite under Douglas fir tree site 1 | place: USA:California | collected 2015-04-18
CATGGCGCAGCACGAGCGACGGAGTGAGCGGTTGCAGTTCTACCTCATGAATGTTGAGCAGCAGCACGAGGCGTTTGCACGGGACGTCGCCCAGGGGTTAGCAGCACCTCAAAAAACCCTGCCGGCCAAGTATTTCTATGATGCACGCGGCTCGCAGCTCTACGAACAGATCTGTGACTTACCCGAATATTACCCGTACCGGGCCGAGCGGGAAATTTTAGCCACCTATGCCACCGAAATCTATGCGGTCATTGGGCATGTGCCTCTGGTGGAGTTTGGGCCAGGGAATGCCACCAAGACGCGCTATCTCCTGACGGTATATGAGCACGCCGGCCATCCGTTTCTGTACTGTCCGGTCGACATCTCACGTGCCGCCTTGGAGGAGTCCGCCCAGCAATTACTCGCCGAATACGCGCACCTCTCGATCCGTGCCATGCACGCCGACTTCGCTGGTAATCCTGGGATCATTGGCGCCTTACACCTGGACAAAAAAGCCATCGCCTTTTTCGGCTCCAACCTCGGCAACTTTACCCGCGAAGAAAGCCTCGACTTCTTGCAAGGCACTGCGGCAATGATGGGCCCCGAAGACGTGTTTCTGCTCGGCATTGACCTCAAAAAGTCTCTCACGCTCCTATGGCCAGCGTATGATGATGCCCAGGGCGTGACTGCAGAGTTCAACTTGAACCTATTGCGCCGGATGAACCGCGAACTCGGGGCCAATTTTCATGTGCAGGGCTTTGAGCACTTTGCCCTGTATAACGAGGAGCACGGACGCATCGAGATGCACCTGCGCAGCCGCTGGGCGCAGCAGGTCACCATCGCCAGGACGGCGCAAACCATTTACTTTGCCGCTGGCGAGACCATCCATACGGAAAATTCGTACAAATACTCTCTCGAGGACATCCGTGCCCTGGGGCGCAGGGCCCATTTGACCCTGAGCCATACCTGGTTCGACCGGCAGCGTTACTTTTTGCTCGGTCTATTCCGCCGCGAGAGCTAAGCGTTCAGCGCTGTGCCAGGCTCGCTACGGATGGACCATCGTAGCTATAGTCAGAGCGGCACAGCTGCATCATGGCGCGCATGTCCTGGCGCAGCTCTTCAGGCGTCGGACGCCCGACAAACCACCAGCCGTTGTAGATCTTGTGGATGGTCAGATCTGGCAACAGGGAGAAGGTGTAGGGAACGGCCACCATACCCCCTTTGAAATCAGGATCGACGACCTCGACGATATCGAGTTCGACAATGGCTTTATGTTCATGGTCACTGAGGAACGTGAACGTGGCGCCCAAGCCGATACGAAAGGCATCCGTGATCTCTGGCGGATCAGTACTGACCACGGCGAGGCGGCAATAGTTGACCCGTAGCTCATCCTGCAATTCCATGAGGTGCCGCACCTGGCACGCGCATTTTGGTCACCAATACCCGCGGTAGAAACTCAGGATGAGTGGAAACCCTTTGGCGAGTTCGGAAAGCCGCACCGGCTGATTGCGATGGTCGGGTAAGACGAGGTCCGGTAAGCGGTTGCCAACGACGAGATCGGGGTGCATAGATATCTCCTCTCTGACACGCGTATGTGTCTCTGACACACCTGATGTCTGGGGCACAACGACAGCAGCGCACATCTTACTGTGCTCGCGTGGACGGTGCAAGGGAGTCAAAGTTTTCAGTACTCCGCCGGCAACGGCGTCTCACAACGCAGCATCGCCGCGAGCGCGATCACATAACACAGGCCTGCTAGCACCAGCACTGCCTTGAATCCGCAAGCCATTCCTAGCATCAGCGCGACCGCCGTCCCAATGACGGTGAAGAATCCATTGACGCCCCATGCCCACGGCACCAGCGCTGCGGCCTCATTGGCGACAACGCGCAGTCCTGTTGGGAATGGCAGCCCGAGCAGGACGCCGAGCGGCGCAAGCAGGAGGAGCGCCAAGAGGATGCGCCAGACGAGCGGCAGAGCGAGCGCGGCGGCGAACAACCAGGGCGTTAGGGAAGCGGTGACGACTAACGTCACCAGGAGGAGTGGGATGATCCAGCGCAGATGCTGCTGAGGCTGTGAGTACAAATGCCCAGCGAGAGAGGCTCCCATCCCAGTGCAGACGAGCAGGCCGGCGAGCACGCCGAACAACAGGGCGAGCAGCGTGAGCGTGCGATCAAGCGCGGCGCGCTCCCGCAGACCCTGCCATAAGGCGAGCGCGCCACCGGATGCCCCGAACCCGAGCAGCGCAGTCGAGATGACCAGGAAACCAAAGTGATACCAGAGCGCAACCGAAAGCACGCGCGTCAGCGAGAGCAGGAAAATGCCGACATAGTGACGCCAGCTCATCCTCTCCTGTATGGTTGACAAATCGGCTCGAGTCCTGCGGCTTCGTGATCATAAGAGGTCAATAACTCGCCCAGGAGATCCCGACGCGCCACTCTTTGCTGGTAACGCTGGATCCAGCCCGCGAGCATGGCGCGTAGGAGGTTTTGGCACAGGCGATGCCCACCAGCCCCCAGCCGCAGCTGAGCTCCAACACGCAGGCCTGGGGGGGGACACCACGCTGATGGAGATAGTCTATCAACACAAAACTGGTCGGCCAGACCTTGTGTCCATGGAGGGCGGGCCGCGCCGCGTCGTGCTGTAAGCGGCGGACCTCCGGATGGTTGGGGTGCAGGATCGTGAGCCCATACGCCTGGTGTTCCTGCGGGGGTGTGGGCCGTTTCGGCCCTGTCGGCATGCCTGACTCCCTGGTGTAAAGGTGCCCCGGACCCCACCCGTCGGTGCACGACGGGGCACGGCGGCCGTAGGCACACCCGGGAGCTGGGAAGGAGCCGCAGAGGACGAGGATAGCGGCACGCCGCGCGGCGTGCCCCGTGCCGCTGGAGACCCCACTTTTTAACGCTCTCCACGCCAGTGTGACAGAGATCACAATGTCCATTCTGTAAATGGAATACGTCAAGGGCTGGACCTTGCAGCACGTCCTCCAAGTCCATGGGGCTTTAGCACCTGTGGTTGCCGGTGGGCTTTTCCAACAGGCCCTCGGCGGGATTGGTTTTGCCCACCGACACCACATCATCCATCGCGACCTCAAGCCCGCCAATGTGATGTTGACGGATGGCGGTGTGATCAAGGTCATGGATTTTGGCTTGGCGCGAGTGTTAGGATCGGCTCACTTGACACGGCAAGGTCGCCTGGTGGGCACCTTAGGATACATCTCACCAGAACAAATCCGCGGTGAAGAGACTGATGCCCGATCTGATGTCTATTCCCTTGGAGTTTTGCTGTATGAACTGGTCACGAGCCGTTTACCTTTTGAGAGCGACAACGAATACGCGTTGATGCGAGCCCATGTAGAAGTTCAGCCACCCTCTCCCCGGCAGATCACGCCCGCGGTCTCTTCAGAACTTGAACACGTCATCCTCCGAGCATTGTCCAAGGCCCCTACAGAGCGTTTTCAGGATACCGAGGAATTCTCCCTGGCGCTGGCCCGCTGTCTTCCGCAGACCGATACGCACACGGCTTTGTCCGCACTCCTAATAGTCCTCAAAACCAATACCTTCAAGGCTGAGCCGACACAAATCCCCATCCAGGAAACTCAGCCCGCCTCACAACCAACCATAGCATCGGCCCAGATCAAAGCAACCCGACTCGCCAAAACTGGCAATGCCAACGCCACCAATCTTCTCCCCTCCCGTCATCCCCAGACCCGGAAGCACTCTCTTGTGCCCGTGCTGCTCCTGGCATCCTCGGTAGCCGTAGCGGGTTTCCTGATTTTTCTGGGTGTGCCATATGCTCCAAGCGGAGTTGGGCTATTTCCTAGGCCACCGGGTGAGATGGTGTCCCCTTCCACAAGCCCATTGCCGGTTGCGCCTCAGTCGGGTGACACGCGGGTCACTCCTCTGAAGTCAGAGTCCTCCGACGAGTCAGCGCCTCCCGGAGCTGCAGCAATTCCAAGACTGATTGGGACAACTGGCGAGAGCACGATACCCGAAGGGTTGCAAAACCCTCAGAAGAAACCGCCCAAAGCCTCAGCCCCGCAAAACCCACTCACAAAAGAACCAGGGTCAGTCGCAAGACTATTGCGGGCTTCCGGTAAGGGCAGAGAGGGACCAATCGCTTCAGGGACGGCACTGAGCATCCAAGATGCTCCAGCGCCACCCTCAGCCAAAGAGGGGACAGAGGGTTCTGGGGAATGGTATATCAGGAAGTGACACCAACATGCCGGCTCTCAGCTGCACTCTTTCTACTGCTGGTCGCAGTATCTCTCCTGCTGAGCGGTTGTATGGACAGTCTTAAAGCAGTCTCTCAGGGCATCATTGCGTCCGCGCGCGAGCCAGGTGACAAGATGGTGCGCACGCTGGAGAAAACCAAAGAAAAATATGCCTGTGCCCTCTACACTAAGAGGATGCTTAAACTCGAAGAGGTGCAGGTATTACCGGAGATAGTGACACATGGAAAAGAAATCAATCAGCGCATACAGTATGCTTTTTGTCCCTTTACTCCTTCAGAAACTCTCAAAGGAAGTATTACTAGGACTGTGCTCTTCAAAGGAAGCGAAGTGTTTCGAGATACCACTGCCTATGAATTTAAGCCCGGCACCTGGACGGTAGATGTCTTCATTGGTATTCCTGAGGAAGCCGGAGGTGGTGTGTATACGGTTAACGTTGCTCTGCGATATGAAAATGAAACTCTCGAAGAGAGTAATGCACTTATTGTCAAAGGCCAATAACCCTACAACACCAATTATAACTTCCCTTTCACGTAAACCAGCTAGCCCTATCGTGCATTCTGCAGCCGTATTCCCCTGCCTCTGGCCAGCGATGTCTGGCGCTCAGCGTCACCTCGCCCCTTTGGCTCACCATCTGCCTCTACCTCGGGTACTGCCTTTGACACCACCCGGTTAGCGTGTTAGGGTGACTCACACGCCAGTGGAGAGAAGGAGGAGCACGATGGCAGAAGCGCAGGGAACGCCCGGCATAACGACCCAGACCATGATCCAGCCAGACTTGCTTGGTGCCTTGCAATGGCGGTGCATCGGGCCATTCCGCGGCGGCCGCGTGGTGGCCGTAGCCGGCGACCCGGTCAACCCGATGACGTTCTACTTCGGTGCCTGCGCTGGTGGTGTGTGGAAGACCACCGATGGCGGCACCTACTGGCAAAACGTCTCCGATGGCTTTTTCAAAACCGCCGCGGTGGGCGCTATGGCTGTGGCTGACTCTGATCCGAACGTCATCTACGTCGGCATGGGTGAGACGGCCATTCGCGGCGATGTCTCGCATGGCGATGGGGTCTATAAGTCCACCGACGGTGGCAAGACCTGGGCGCACCTGGGGCTGGCAGACACACGCTACATCGGACGCGTGCGTATTCACCCCCACAATCCTGATTTAGTCTACGTCGCCGCGCTCGGCCATATTTTCGGGCCAAACCGCGAGCGTGGGGTGTATCGCTCCACCGACGGCGGCAAGACCTGGGAGCAGGTGCTCTTTCGCAGCTCCAGGGCAGGGGCTATCGACCTCGCCCTCGACCCCCACAATCCGCGCATGGTGTACGCCGCCTGCTGGGAGGTGCAGCGGACGCCCTGGAGCCTCGAGAGCGGTGGCCCTGACAGCAGCCTGTACAAATCGACCGATGGTGGCGATACTTGGGTGGAGTTGACCAACAACCCAGGCTTGCCGGCCGGCATCAAAGGCAAGATGGGCGTCGTGGTCTCGCCAGCCAGACCCGACCGGCTCTGGGCGATTGTGGAAACCGAGGCCGGTGCGCTGTTCCGCTCGGATGACGGCGGGGCGACCTGGGAACGGCTGAGCGAGGACCGTCGGCTGCGGTTGCGGCCATGGTATTACTGCCATATCTATGCTGACCCGCAGGATCCGGAAACGGTCTACGTGCTCAACATTCAGGCCTGGAAGTCCGTGGACGGTGGACGCACATTTACCGAATTGACCACGCCGCATGGGGACAACCACGACCTGTGGATCGATCCACGCCACCCGCAGCGCATGATCGAGGGCAATGATGGCGGTGCCTGCGTGTCGTTTAACGGTGGGGCAACGTGGTCCACGATCTACAACCAGCCCACCGCGCAGTTTTACCACGTGACCACAGACAAGCAGTTTCCCTACCGGGTCTACGGCACACAACAGGACAACAGTGCCATCAGCGTGCCCAGCCGCTCGTACAAGGGCGCCATTCTCTGGGGAGACTGCTACGCCGTAGGGAGTTCCGAAAGCGGCTACATTGCCGTGCACCCCAACGACCCTAACATCGTCTTCTCTGGAGCCGTTGGCAGCGCGCCAGGTGGCGGTGGGGCGATGCTGCGTTACGACCATCGCACCGGGCAGGTACGCATTGTCACGGTCTGGCCTGAACTCTACGGTGGCTGGGGTGCCAAAGACCTGAAATATCGCTTTCAGTGGACGTATCCCATCGTTTTCTCGCCGCACGACCCACACGTGCTGTACGCCACGGGCAATGTGGTGTTCCGCACCACCAACGAGGGCACCAGTTGGGAACCGATTAGCCCTGATCTGACGCGCCATGACGTCACCAAGCTCGGGCCATCGGGCGGACCCATTACCCGTGACACCACGGGTGCGGAACATTATGCGACGATCTTTGCTTTTGTCGAGTCGCCACACGAGCCGGGGGTCTTCTGGGCCGGCTCAGATGACGGCCTGCTACACATCTCCCGCGATGGCGCCAGGACGTGGACCAATGTCACGCCACAGGACCTACCCGAGTGGACGCTGATCAGCATCATCGAGCCCTCACCGCACGATCCGGCCACCGCGTATGTGGCGGCAACACGCTACAAGCTCGACGACTGCCAGCCCTACCTGTACAAGACCAACAACTACGGCACTACCTGGACCAGGATCACCAACGGCATCCCGGCCGACGATTTTACGCGTGTGATCCGTGAGGATCCGGCGCGACGCGGTCTGCTCTATGCCGGCACGGAAACGGGTCTCTACATCTCCTTTGACGAGGGTGCGTCCTGGCAGTCCTTGCAGCGCAACCTGCCGGTCGTGCCGGTCTACGACCTGGTAGTGAAAGAGCACGACCTGGTGGCGGCCACGCACGGGCGGGCGTTCTGGATTCTCGATGATCTGACACCATTGCATCAGCTCACTGATCGTGTCCGGCAGGCCCCGGCGCACCTGTTCCTGCCCCGCCCGGCGTATCGTACGGTGCCGCCGCTAGGTGGCAACCGCCAGATCGCCCCCGGCAAGAACTATGTGGTGGCTTCAGGCTACGCCGCCACCTACTACGAGGTCTCCACGACGCAGGGGGACAAGGTACGGAAATTCCTGGACGCCGGAGAGAATCCACCTCATGGCGTGGTGATTACCTACTACCTGCGCGAACAGCCGCTCGGCGAGGTCCGGCTGACCTTCCGCGACGCCCAGGGGCAGCTCATCAAGAGCTTTACGAGTCAGGTGGCGAATGGGCAGGTGAGGCCCAATGCCGCGGGCGAGCCGCGCGTGCCGACCGCCACAGGGCTAAACCGTTTTGTGTGGAATATGCGCTACCCGGATGCCCACGCCGTGCCCGGCGACGTGTCCACGGAGCGCAGCCTCACTGGTCCTGTGGCCCTACCGGGGACGTACCAGGTGGAGCTCAGCGTGGGTGGGCAAACCCTGACCTCCGCCTGCGAGATCCGGCAAGACCCGCGTATTACTGCCACGCCGGCCGAACTCGCCGCGCAGTTTACGCTGCTCATGCAGATCCGTGACAAACTCTCCGCGACCCACGATGCCATTAATCAACTCCACAACGTGCGGCAGCAGGTCGAGGAGTGGGTGCGACGTACAGCAGGTCACCCCATGGCTGCAGCGGTCGCCGAAGCCGCCAAGGATGTTACAGACAAGCTCACGGCCATCGAGCAAGAGCTGATCGAGCGCAGAATCCAGGCCCAGTCGGATATGATTCACTATCCCACGCGCCTCAATGCCAAGCTCTCTGCCCTCACCAGTGTGGTGGCGAGCGCCGATGCCGCACCGACGCAGCAAGCCTACGACGTCTTCCACGACCTCTCAGCCCGTATCGATCGGCACCTGGAGCGCTGGCGCGACGCGCTGGCCACAGACGTCGCGGCCTTCAACAGACTCGTGCGTGACGCGGCCATTCCGGCGATCGTGCCACAGACTTCGGCCTGACAAGGAGACCTCGCTATGGCTGCTGATCCCGCGCTGGCACTCTCCTACCGGCTCGACCTCGCCACAGCCCAGGCAGTTTCCAGACACGCACAGGGCATTGACATTTTTCTCGTTGTAGTTGAAGCTATGGTGTGAATATCGCAGAGTGCCAATGTGGCTTGGATGACCAAAGGAGGACAAGCCATGCCCAAAGTCACCATGATCCATCATGTCAATGTCCAGAGCAGTAACCGGCAGCGCACACGGGAGTGGTATGAGAAGGTGCTCGGCGCGGAATTTCTCGACCGTGGCCCGGCGCGCAATGAGCGACAGCTCCAGTTACGCATTGGCTCCGGGGAAATGCACTTTACTGAGGTTCCTGAAGCCATGCGTGTCGTGGGGCACTTTGCTGTGGAGGTCGATAACTGGGAGACGACACTGGCGCATTTGGACGCTCTCGGTGTGCCGTATGCACGCAGCGGGGCACGTCCGAGTGGCGGAGACGATCCACGCTATGGACTGCGTGAGGATACCGGTCAGTATTACACCTATATCCACGATCCCGACGGCAACATGATCGAACTGGTCTACCATCCCCTGGGGCTAGAGGATGTGGCGGGCAACCAGGTTGAGGTGGGACACAATGCCGCGGGTCTGCGCTGGCGGCAGACCCCTGGCGCGGTCAGCAACGCTGTGGCGGAGGGCTAAAGCATGGGAGAGATTTTAGGCATAGGGGCGACCCATTATCCACCGGGACTGGTCCCTGAAGAGTACAAACCGTGGCCGCTGGCACGTATGCTCCAGACTGATCCACGCATTCCGGAGCACATGAAAGACCCTGCCAACTGGCCAGAGCCGATGCGCCTGGAATGGGGCGACGACGAAGGTATTACGGCACATAAAGCGCATCGGGCGCGAGTCTTCAGTGCCTTCCGGAAAATCCGTGAGGAGATCGACGCCTTCCAGCCCGACTTCATCCTCATGTGGGGCGATGACCAGTACGAAAATTTTAAAGAGGACATCATCCCACCGTTCTGCGTACTGGCGTATGAGCAGCTCACGTTTCAGCCGTACCACCGCCTGCGCGGCCGGCCCAATATCTGGGGTGAACCGGCCGACAAGACGTTCACCAACCCCGGACACCACAAGGCGGGGCGCTTTCTCGCCAGCCGGCTGCTGGAAGAGGGCATTGATATGTCCTACGCCTACAAGCCCCTGCACGAGGACGGGCTGGGCCACGCCTTTGCCAACACCCTGCTGTTCCTGGATCTCGACCGTAAGGGTTTTAACTATCCCGTGTTGCCCGTGGCCGTGAACTGCTATGGCAGCGCGGTGATTCGCAATCGTGGCGGTGGCGCACAATACTCGGACGAGCCGGACCCGCCGTCCCCTTCTCCCCGCCGCTGCTTTGAGATGGGGCAAGCCACGGCCCGTGTCCTCAAGGACAGCCCCTGGCGGGTGGTGCTGATGGCCTCCTCCAGTTGGTCACATGCCTTCCTGACGGAGAAAAATCACTTGCTCTATCCCGACCTGGAGTCGGATCGGGCCATGTTAGAGCAGCTGCGTGCCGGAGAATACACCGAGTGGCGTGATGTGCCGCTGGCGCAGATGGAAGCGGCCGGGCAGCAGGAAGTGCTCAATTGGGTCTGTCTCGCCGGTGCTATGGCTGAGCTGGGCTACAAGGCGAACATTTTAGACTGGGTAGAGACCTGGGTGTTCAACGCGCCGAAGTGTCTGGCCGTTTTTAAGTGAGGAAAGGGGAAGTACGGCTGAGGGCGCCAGGGCGCCCTCTTGGCCATTAGCCTGACATGGAGCGGATGTAGAGATAGGTATATTGCCGCGCCAGATGATCAGTTGGGGTCTCCCAACGCGGCAGACCTGGTCTGATCCAGCGGCTCTCGAACGCATGACGTCTCGTCCAGGACGTCACCAGGGTCCGTAGGAAGTGTAGGAGCGCAGCAGGCCTCCGCCGTGGTGTCGGGAGCGGAGTCGTCGTCGGATCTGTAAGCATGCACTCGGGCTGTGTGTCAATTGAGATAGTCGCTGGGGCTTCAGTCATATGTAGCATCGTAACGGTCCTAGTCGCAGTATCTCCATGTGCAACGATGGGCAGCGGTCAGCTCGCGGTCACTCGTCTCTCAGCAATCACTTCGGCACCAGAGCGGCACAAGGCAGAGGCTGTGTGCTGCTGCGCGTCTGCACAAAGTATCGGCGATGGAGGAGGAAAAGTAAAACTTATTTCTTTCATGGAAAGAAGTACTAATGGTAATGGATAATCCGACGAAGATAACTTCCGTATCCGCCAGGCCGTTCTCAAGGCCCTGTTTCACATCCAGGCCGATACGCCAGAGCGCCTGGATACAGCGTTTGCTGCTTTCGACGAGGCGCCATACCTGCTGTTCAACAGCACCCTCTTGCTGATCATGGGCATTGGCGCGGACAGCTTTTTCCTGAACGAATATCTTGCCGACACCACCACCATGCTCGATTTCGAGACCCTGGCACGATTTCCCAGGGGACACGCTCCTTTGGTTTACGCCGCTCGCGGTATATAGGGCAAGCGAAAACCCATCTCCAGCCTATGTTGATTGCTGTGGCCATGCACCTTGCCCGCTTTGTCGCCTGGATCAACGGCGTACCGCGATCTACCACTCGCGCGTCGACCTTCGCAGCGCTGGCTACAGGCCAAGTATGATTTCGCCAACAGTATCGTTAAGTGCGGAGCTACCCTTGGCAAGGAGAGCGGCAAAAAGCTAACGTGTGGCGCTCCGCGTCGTAGGCGAGGCGCTTGCCGAAGTCCCTCTGGAGGAGCGCATTCTCCAGGCCCATGGAGTCGAGGCTGAAGAGGCGGTGGTCCATCAGCCGCGGCTCCCGGACGGTCGGCCGAAAGGCCATCTGCGCGAAAATGTCGCGCTCGATGTCGATGCCAGGGGCGACTTCGATGAGTTCCAGTCCCCCTAGGGTGAGTTGGAAGACGCAGCGCTCCGTCACGTACAGCACCCGCTGGCCGGTACGCGCGGCCACCTGGCCGTTGAAGGTGATCTGCTCCACGGCCGCGAGGAACTTGCGGGTCGTCCCCTCACGCCTGATCGTGAGTCGCCCGTCCCTCACGCACATCTCGAGGCCGCCGGCCGTGAATGTCCCCGCGAAGAGGAGCGTCTTGGCGTTCTGGCTGATGTTAATGAAGCCGCCCGCGCCCGCAAGCTTGGGGCCGAAGCGGCTCACGTTCACGTTGCCGTGGCGGTCGGCCTGCGCCATGCCCAGGCACGCGAGGTCGAGCCCGCCGCCATCATAGAAATCAAACTGCTGGTTCTGCGCGATAATGGCGTGGCTGTTCACCGCCGCACCAAAGTCCAGCCCGCCCTGCGGCACGCCCCCGATCACGCCGGGCTCAGCGGTGAGCGTGATGTGCGACGTCAAGCCTTCCTCGTTGGCGACCGTGGCCACGCCTTCGGGCATGCCAATCCCCAGATTCACCACGCCCTCGAGGGGCAGCTCGATGGCACAGCGCCGGGCGATGATCTTGCGTGTGTCAAGCGGCATGGGGGCCTGGGATGTCAGGGGGATGCGGGTTTCCCCCGAGAACGCGGCATTGTAGGGGGTGCCATACGTCTGGCGGTACAGCTCCGGCTCGGCGACGACAACACCATCCACCAGGATCCCCGGAATGACGACCTGCCGAGGGCTCAGGCTCCCAGCCTCGGCAAGGCGTTCGACCTGGACGATGACGCAGCCGCCGGAGTTCTTGGCCGCAGTGGCGATGGACAGGCTGTCGAGCGTCAGGGCTTCGCGCTCCATGGTGATGTTGCCCGCCGGGTCGGCGGTGGTGCCGCGCAGCAGGGCGATGTGAATCGGGAACGAGCGATAGTAGAGCCACTCCTCCCCATCGAGATCCTGGACGCGCACAAGGTCTTCCGTCGTGCGGTGGTTGATCTTGCCGCCGCCGTGGCGCGGATCGACGAAGGTGCCGGTGCCCACTTTGGTGAAGAGCCCGGGCCGGTGTCCGGCGATCTCGCGGAAGAGCTGGGAGATCACCCCGAGCGGCAGATTGTAGGCCTCGATCTGGTCATGCACCGCGAGCTCCGCGCGCTTCGGCACCAGGGACCAGTGGCCGCCGATGGCGCGCCGGACGAGGCCCTCGTGGGCCAGGCGATTGAGGCCGCGCGTCTTGCCGTCCCCGGGCGCGGCCGCGAAGACGAATGTCAGGTCGCGGGGACCACCGGTCTGCACGAAACGCGCCTCGAGTGCGGCGACAAGGGACTCTGGAGTGCCGGTGCCCACGAACCCGGAGAATGCAATGGTGTCGCGATCGCGGATGCGCGCGATCGCCCCTTCTGGTGTGACCAGCTTAGGCCTCATCTTCGGCTCCTCGCGCGCTCACCGGAGGCGAGATCTTTGCCTCGAGTGCGTGTTCGGCGTTCCGCTGTGTGTCCTGAAACGCACGCCAGCAGCACCTTGCGCCTGTCGCCACAGCTTCTCCTCCGTACAGGCCGGGAAGTCCCCCGGCCTGCGCAGGAACCATTTAGACAGGAACGTACAGGGACTTCACCTTGTCAGCGCACTCCTTATAGCTCTCTTGAATCCTGGTACTGGCCTGCTGCGCGAGAATGACGACCTGTTCCGCCGAGCGGAAGCTCACTTGCGCATTCCCCATGTGCAGTTTGTAGAACTGCTCGGCGGTATCGGCGCATGCCTGCAGGCTCTTCTGGTAATAGTCCAGCGGCTGCTTGGGAGCCTCCGACAACTCGCGGAGAACCTTGAACATGTATGCTTGCCCGTGTTGGGCAGCTTCCACTGTAGAGGTTTGCAGCTCGGTCGCGAGGTGTAAACCCTCCTGAGCTGTACCTGCAGCGCAATTCAGCAGTTGACGACAGACCTGCATGTGCGCTTCGCTCCAGAGGCTCATAGCCTCCAGCGTGGTGCGGGCGTATTGGCTCCTGTCCGTACTTTGCATCACGATAATCCTCACAGGTTGATGTGGTGAGCAGGCTGATGTCCCGCGGCATAATCATCATGGCCAGATACTCCCGAAAGGGTCCCTTCCAGGCCCCCATGCGGTGGCGCCGTGTATGGACGTCAATCTTGTCAAACATCGCGGCTCCCATGGCTGCTCTTTCCTCCCAGGAAGGTCTGCGAGGCGCACGAGTATACTGCTGGGATATCGCTGCCTGCCTCTAAGGACTGACTCAACAGGACAGAGAGAGTGCACAAATGATGCCAGAAGGTTGGCGCATCCGACTCCATCACCCCACGCGACCTGAGCACCACCGAGCTGCGCTGGCGCACCACAATATGCTGCACGACATACAGCAGGTGTAGTAATCGCATGTGGACCAATTGAGAGCAATAGGTGAGTGTGCTGCAGCCTGTAGTGCTGCGCACCGCAATTGCCCCGCCAGTTTGGCGGGGTGCAGCGCTCGCTATTTTGCTGGTGTCCCGGGTCTAGAAACTAAATCAGACCACACAACATTGGCACACTGGTAGCACGCGCAAGCGCGCAGTATAGGCGTCCTCGGGTCGTCAAGTGTACGAATCTCATGTGGACTGATTTAGTGGAGAACTTGCGCCGTGCTCCAGTAGTGTCGCCTCAAACGCAGTGCAGCGGCAGCCTGTGCTTGTAGCGACAGCACCTGCGCACCGCGCTCCTCTCATCCTGCCGGATGTTTTCCTGGATGGTGTGTGTAGAGTCATGTGAACAACGGTAGGAGACCTGACACGCAGGCCGGGAGGCCCTCACGGCCTACCCGGACCGGGGTTAAGGCAGGCACCTACAGCATCTGCAACTAATACCGTTGGGCGCAAATATGTACTCAGTTATCGAAACGGTAGCTTACGAAAAAACAATGCTTTCCCCCCCGCCAAACTGGCGAGGCAATTGCGGTACGCAGCACTGGTTAGCGCATGTGCGGTTACGTAGCGTAGCAAAACTGGCACAACAGGGCGACCACGTCCAGGGACGCTTCCCAGAAGAAGCCGTGTCCTGTGCCCTGTAGGATTGCTAAGGAGGCCCCACGAATACGCGCGGCCAGCAAGGTAGAGTTCACCGGCGGCACAATCAGGTCGGCGGCACCGGTCACGACGAGCGTCGGCGCGGTCACCAATCCAAGACGTCCATAGGTGTTGAAGCGCTGCACGGCCATGAGGTGGCAGATGCTGGTATGCGGCGGGGCAGGGTGGAGCAGGGCACGTTGCGTCAGCACGTCGAGGAAGTCCAGCCGCGCTTCCAGAAACTGTGGGCTAAACATGACTGTCCATTGCCGACGTATGGCCTCTTCATGCGACAGGTCAGGTGGGGGGATGAGCTTGGTAAGCACCTCCAGTGGTGCCACAAATGCCTGCGGACCGCCGCATGAGGTGCAGCCCAGGATGAGCCGCCGTACCATCTGTGGGTGCCGCAGAACCAGCTCCTGAGCGATCATTCCACCCATCGACACGCCAAACACATGCGCCCGTTGGATGCCCAGGTGGCGGAGCAGTCCTGCCGCATCATCGGCCATCATGGGAATGGTGTACAACGTATCGGGCTTGTCGCTCAGCCCGGTGCCGCGATTGTCAAAGGAGATCACCTGAAAATGACGCGCCAGGAGGGTAAGTAACTCCTCCCCCCACATAAAACCGCTGCCGCGATACCCCATGATGAGGAGCAGCGGCTCGCCTTGACCCCGGGTGTCGTAATGGATGGTGATGTTGCCTATGTGGGCTGTCGGCATCGTCTCTGTCTCGCGCAGGTTTCAGCGCCGGGAGTATACACCGCTCTTCTCTGCAGAGCAACGAGTGGAGCAACGCATGAGGGACGGCGACGGCGACGCCACATTCGTGGCACGCTTCTTGCTGAGTTTTTTGCTTTGCAAAGGAACTCGACCGTTATTTCATCGTGGGGATATGGCGACTTTGCAAACATAGCATAGCTTTCCTGAGGTATACGCCGCCCTCCCGCCGTGGGAGGGCGCACCACCCAGGACGTCAAACGCAGGAAGGAGTCGTGAAGATGGCTACCGTTATGGCGATGTCAGCAGCACTGTTAGAAGACGCGAAAGGCATGGACCGTCCGGAATTACGTGGGACCCACCTGTTCGATCTCACGGACCGTGTGGCGGTGGTCACTGGCGCCGGGCGCGGGCTCGGTCGGGCGATGGCGATGGCCCTGGCGGCGGCCGGGGCCGATGTGGTGGTGAGCAGTCGGACCACGACCGAGATTGACGAGGTGCGCGACGAGATCCGCGACCTCGGGCGGCGGGCCGATGCGATCCCCGTGGATTGTACGGATGAAGCGAGCTGTGAGGCCCTGATCGCCGGCACCATCGAGCGCATGGGGAAGGTCGATATCCTCGTCAACAACGCCGGGATCAATGTGCGCAAACCGATCCTCGAATTGAGTGCGGCGGAATTTGACCGGGTCTTACAGACCAATCTGTATGGCTATTTCTACTGTGCCCGGGCAGCGGGGAGGCACATGGTGCCCCGTGGGTCTGGGAAGATCATTAATATCTCGAGCATGATGGGCCGCGTGGCCCTGCCAACACAGGGCGCCTACGCCAGCTCGAAGGGCGCGGTCGAACAGTTGACCAACGTCCTGGCGCTAGAATGGGCGCAGGCAGGGGTGCAGGTCAATGCCATCGCGCCAGCCTACTGTGAGACCCCGTTGACCAGACCAGTGTTTAACGACCCCGAGCGCAATCGCTTCATCCGTGAGCGCACCCCCATGGGGCGGTGGGGACAGCCGCACGAACTCGCCGGGGCCGTCATCTTCCTCGCCAGTGATGCCAGTAGTTTCGTGACTGGCCATGTGCTCAAAGTGGATGGCGGCTGGAATGCGTGGTAGGGGTGTGTGATGGCGTCGCATACTCACCACTCACCACGAACAACGAACTCCGGGGGTACTATGAACGCGAGTGAGCTTCTCGTCCGCTGCCTGGAAAACGAAGGGGTGCGCTACATCTTTGGTGTGCCGGGGGAAGAGAATCTCGACTTTATGGAGGCGCTGTCCCATAGCGACCAGATCACGTTTGTGACCACTCGGCATGAGCAGGGAGCCGCCTTTATGGCGAATGTCTATGGCCGGCTGAGCACATACCCTGGTGTCTGTCTGGCCACCCTCGGGCCTGGCGCCACCAACCTGGTCACGGGCATTGCCGATGCCTTCCTGGACCGGGCACCGCTCGTGGCCATTACAGGTCAGGGAGCACGCAGTTGCGGGTTTAAGGAGTCGCACCAGTATCTGGATATTGTCCGCCTCCTCGCACCCGTCACGCGCTGGAATGCCCGCATCGAGCAGCCGGCAGCGGTCCCCGAAATCGTCCGTAAGGCCTTTCGGCTGGCGCGCCTGGAGAAACCGAGTGCGACGCATCTGGAACTGCCCGAAGACGTGGCTGCAGAGCCAGTCGAAGGCATGCCGCTGCCAGTGCGCCGCACCACCTATCCCCAGGCGCTGCCCGCCAGCGTGGAGCGGGCGATCAGCTTGCTCCGCGCTGCCGAACGCCCGGTCGTGCTTGCCGGCAACGGGGTCATCCGGCGCCAGGCGGCCGGGCGGCAGGCGGCAGACCGCCTGGCGGCGTTCGCCCGCCAGCTCGGGCTACCCGTCGTGCCAACCTTTATGGGCAAAGGCGGGCTCGATTACCGGGATGCGCTGGCGCAACCGGCCGTGGGCCTGCGTGCGGCAGTGCCCACGGGCAGCCCCTTGGCGGAGGCTGACCTGGTGCTGGCCGTCGGCTACGATCTGGTGGAGTGGGCGCCACGTTTCTGGAATGGCACGCGCGAGAAAACTATCATCCACATCGACAGCACCGCGGCGGAGGTCGACAGCCACTACCTGCCGGCTATCGAAGTGGTGGGCGAGATTGGTGAGAGCCTGCTGGCGCTCGCCGTCGGGTGTGACTTCCAGGCGCCCTTGTGGCTGGACGGCGGCGCGCGCCGTGCCGCCCTGCAGACACTGGAGCGCCACCGCGGCGACATGTCGTTTCCCTTCAAACCGCAGCGCGTGCTGGCCGACCTGCGCACGGCGCTGCAGGACGACGATATCCTGATTGCCGATGTTGGGGTGCACAAGCTCTGGGTGGCCACCCTCTTTCCGACGGCACGTGCCAACAGTGTGATCATCGCCAACGGCCTCGCCTCCATGGGCATCGCCGTGCCCGGAGCCCTGGCGGCCAAGCTGGTGCACCCCGAGCGCAAGGTGGTGGCGGTGACGGGTGACGGCGGCTTTCTGATGAACTCGCAGGAGTTGGAGACGGCCAGGCGCCTACGCACGGCGTTTGTTACGGTCGTCTGGACGGACAACCGCTACGGCGTTATCGCGCTCAATCAGGAGCGCCGCTTTGGCCGTGCCTTTGGGAGCACCTTCACGAATCCAGACCTGGTGCAGTACGCCGAAGCTTTTGGCTTGCCGGGCTTCCGGGTGGAGCGTCCGGATGACCTGCTCCCGACGCTCCAGCGAGCCCTGACGTGTGATGGACCGAGTCTCGTCGAGGTGCCCATCGATCCAGCGGCGCACCGCGAGTTGGGGCATGTGCACCTCGCCGCCATGCCGGAGTCGGACCAACCCCACGCGCTGCATACTCTCCCCGCCTTCGCGGCGCCCTCCCTGACGCCGGCATCTTCCCACTGAAGTCTCCATGCCCCGTCGCAAGCCTCAGGGGGAGGGAGGGCGCCGACGAGGCGCCACTTTACTCCGCCCCTTGCGCCGCGCCCCTTGCACGTGCTCCGTGAGCAGATCAAGCCGCTCTTCCACACCCTTGATCTGCCTCTCGAGCTGCCCAAGTCGATCGAGGATCTCAGTACACTGACTGCCTACTGCCAAGAGGGCCGCCGCGTCCTGCTCGACTGCCGTCCTGCTCCACTCCGCCAGCTCCAGGCTGCCGGCCCACGGGAGGCGACCGCTATACGTCAGGTTGTGGACAATCGTGGTCCACAGCTCCATCCAGTGCGCGAAGTCTTGCCGGCTTTGCCGCTCCTGCGCCTCGACGAAGGCGGCAGTGTCACGCCAGAAAGCCTGGAGAATGTGCCCCCAAGAGAACATACTGTCGTAGAGCATGGGTGCTTTCCTTCCTATGGTGTAGGCAACACGTGCTGCGCACGCATGCGCAGAGCGCCTCTGTGGGCATGCTCGGCAGCGCTCCGAGCACCCTCTCCGCGCAGGAGAAAGGGAGCTGCGCCAGGCCCACACATGTCCCGTGTTTTCGCACACAGGAGAGGCTGTCCGTCCTCGATCTTTGCAGGGGGCGTGCCGTGCCCTTCTGACAGTACAGGAACGCACAGGACACACAGGCATGGTGCAGGGCATGAGAACCGCAGAGGGGAATCGGCGGGATAGGGGGGAGGGGTGAACACGTGGCGGCCTGGCC
>WNEY01001112.1_pt1 | contig 18459 bp, 17 predicted proteins | sample 5400531 | NCBI WGS metagenome assembly WNEY01 (sample SAMN13153338, study PRJNA577476) | soil metagenome | isolation source: 200 cm saprolite under Douglas fir tree site 1 | place: USA:California | collected 2015-04-18
AAGCACCCAGCCACGGCTGTCCCACTTCGGAATTAGGTTGGAATAAGGTGCGCCTTTTGTGACTTATAACCTTGTCCCCCAACGTGCTTTCTGCTTAATCTCGGCCATGATTCGCGACTCTCAAGTTCGACTTCCTGCCGCACTGGCTCTTTTCATCCTTCTTAGCCAAGCGTTAGCGGTTTCCGCCGCTGTCAAACCGCACGTCGTTTCCTTCGGGAAATGGACCACAGTCCAGTGGAGCCCCGATTCCGTTGGCGGTTCGGAAAGCGGAAAGCCGCTCACCTTGAAAGTGCGCCCACTTCTGGTCGATGCCCGCATTAAGGAATTCACTTTCGGCGCAACTCACGAGATTACCGACCGCTTATTCGTTGTCCGCCGCTCCTTCCGCTTCAATGACAGTCTTCCCCAAGAGTCGAACACGCCGCCGCACTGGCAGTGGCAACGCGGTGGATGGCTGCTCGTCGACCGCATCACCGGCCACATCTCTCCGATCAACCTTCCCGAGTTCGACGCTTTCTATTCGGCCGCCAGTTGGTACCGCGACTATGCGGCATACTGCGGTCTCTCTGACGACGGCAAAAAACTCTACGCCATCGTTGCCCAAGTCAGCCGCCGCAAGCCAGTTCTGAAAAAGCTTCTCCTTGGCGCCAGCTACGAAATAAAAGACGCAGCTGCGGATTCCGCCTGCCCCATCCCCGCCTGGCAGCGAAATCCCTCCCGCGTGAGCTTCGAGCCCGCCGGCGGACCCAAACAGACCTTCGCCATTCGCGGCCACACCGTAGACCTTGTTACCGAAGAGGATGAGGACGAAGAAGCCTCGAAGTAATTGAAAATCATGCTTGCAGATTGCAGCAATCAAGTCACACTCTTAACTAAGAACTGAGAACTGCTATCCCGCAGCCTCGACCGCCGGCAATTTATCCACCGCCGTTTTCTCCTTCACCTTCGCGCTGGTCACCAGAATCACCGCTAATACCACAATCACGCTCCCCATCAAGATAAAGCCGTCCACCCGCTCGCGCAAAATCAGCCAGCCCAGAAACACCGCCACCACTGGATTCACATAAGCGTAGGTCGACACTTTCGACGTGGGCACGTGCTCCAGCAGCCAGATATATGCCGTGTATCCAATCCACGATCCGCACACAACAAGATAAAGCACGGCGCTCACTCCGCGAGTGGTCCACGCGACCCGCGAAAAATCTCCCAATGCCATGGCAGCCAGAAAGTTTCCCGCGCCCGCCGCCGTTACCTGCCAACCAGTGGCGCTGAACACGTCCATGCCAGACTGCCAGCGCTTCGATAGCACCGAACCCAACGCCCAGGAAAATGACCCGCCAATCAGCCCGAGCGAAGCCCACAGCTCGCGCCGTCCCAGTGCCGAAGTCGAATGCAACTCCGGCCAGAACAACACGAACAACCCTCCCATGCCGAGCACCAACCCAGCCTTGCCTCGCCACGAAATCCGATGGTGGCCCAGCAACAACGAGTCCAGCACCAGAAACCATAGCGGTGTAATCGCCACAATCAGCGCCGCGAGCCCTGACGGCACCGAAAGCTCCGCCCACGACAGCGTCAGATTCCCGCCCATGAGCAACAGGATTCCCACCACCGCCGCCAGAGCAATCTGTTTCGCCGAATACCAAATCCTGCGCCCAGTCGCCGCGCATACGCCAAGCATCACCACGCCGGCAACGGAAAATCTCACCGCACACATCAGCGCCGGAGGAATACTCTGCACCGCAATGTTGATCGCCAAATACGTCGATCCCCAAAACACATACACCAGTCCGAAGGCAAGGATCACCGCAAACCGGCTTGGGCGATGGACGTTATGCATTGGCAGTGAGAAAAGGAAGCTAAAAGATATCAGACGAGTCTGACAAAGAAACGGATTCTAAAGTTGCCTGATGGGGTTCGATCTTCAACCAGGGAAGGCACGGTGCCAAACGAATGCTTCAACCTCTCGTACTCTACCTCGACTTCCTTCGGGATCGGAACGTAAGCATCGCGGGGTTTCCGGTACTTCCTCCGCGGGAAACCCGTTTAAGATAGGACGTACAGCGTCCGCGAGTAATTGATACAGTGGGCAATGTAACCCGCATTCTCCTTCTTTCAAGTGTGAACTGAGCGAGAGCGGCAAAACCGAGAACAAGAGACCAAGGTCTAGACCTGAAAACCACATGCGCGGCCTGAAAAACAAACGAGTCCTCATCACCGGAGGCGCCAGCGGAATCGGCGCGGCTACCGCCGCCCGCTTTCTGGAAGAAGGCGCACAAGTCTGCATCCTCGACCGTGACGCCAGTGCGTGCGAAGCCATTCGTCACCAATTGCCGGCAATCTCCGAGGCCATTATCGCCGACGTCACCGACCTCATGCAGGTAGAAGCCTCGTTCGCCGACGCCGTCCGCGTAATGGACGGAGTTGACGTCCTCATCAACAACGCCGGCATCAGCATCCGGCACAAATTCCTCGACATCACCCCCGAAGAGTGGGACAAAGTAATCGCCGTAAATCTTACCGGTGTTTTCTACGTGGCGCAGACTGCCGCGCGCCACATGATGGAACGTGGCAGCGGAGTGATTCTGCAAACCGCTTCCACCAACGGCATCATGGGCTATCCCTACTACGCCGGCTACAACGCCACCAAAGCGGGGGTGATCGAGTTGACGCGCTCCATGGCGCTCGAACTCGCGCCCAAAGTTCGCGTCTGTGCTGTCGCTCCCGGCTATGTGCTCACTCCAATGCAGCGCGCCGAGTACACCGACACCATGCTCGATGAAGTAAATCGTAAAATTCCGCTTCGCCGCCACGCCAAGCCGGAAGAAATCGCAGCACTGTTTGCATTTCTCGCCTCCGACGACGCCGCCTACGCCACCGGCCACGTCTACACCATGGATGGGGGCGAAACCTCCGGCGGCCTGGCCAGCCGTTAAAGAACTCATGTAGACAGAGCGCCCTTCGGCAAGCCTCAGAGCAGGCTCTCGGCTGTCCAGCGCGGCGACGCGCAAGCTGGTGGAGGGGATGCAGCAGGCCTTCCAGGCCTGGATTGAAGCGGCATTTGTGATTGGCTTTAGCCCAGAGGTTTCGGACCACCAAAGCTCTCTACCCTCGCGCGAATCTGGCCGCCAGCCGCGCCAGTCGCACCACTCGATAGAGGGGGAACAGAATCTTAGGCAGCCGAATCGCATCCCACTCGCCCGGGCCGGAGGTGAAAGCCAGTCGCGTAAGGAATCGCACCCGGTCCATTCGCCGCTCCCGAAGCCGCATCGTCAGGCGAAAATAAGATACTTGTTGATCCTCATAGGAAACCCCTGCCCTCACAGCGCCAGCTATTTCATCCGCGACTCCCCTTGCAGCGCGATCCGCCAGAACTGTGCTTTCGATCGCCACGGGAATCGGCGCCGCCAGAAAACGGTTCATTAACAGCAGTGTGACACGCACGATCCGCTCGATCCCAAATTCCCGCGCCTGAGACTGCACCCAATCCCAATTTAAGTCTTCCCGCTTCAGAATCTCTGCAATGTCGCACAGCCAGATCAGACGTCCCCAGACGTGTTTGGCGGCATGCACCGACAGCACCAGCAGCAGATCTTCAGCACAAGGCGTTTTCACCCGCCGTCCGGCGACAGTCACATTGACCGCGCGCTTAAAGAGTCCATCCATGTCGAAGTCCACGGCGTAGAAGCGCGGTTGCAGCGCCCATTGCAATTCGAGCAGATTCTTCCCAGCGGGACTGTCGAACGTGCACTCGTATCCAGATTCGAGATAATCTTCCTCAGCATCTTCAGGAATTGGAACGCGTGTCGTGTATCCCAGTTCGCACACCGCCTTCTTGATCCGCGTCACCTCCTGCCTGCGGACGAACAGGTCGATGTCGCCGGTCTGCCGCAGCGCCATGTCGCCGTAATAAACCTCCGACAGCGCCAACCCCTTGTAAGGAATCGCTTCGATTCCGAGTGCATCAATACGATCCAGAATGCGAATCAGTTCGCGCGCGAGAAGAAGCGACTTGTGAACGTTCTGCTCGTAACGCTCGCGAAGCGCGGCCGTTACAGAGGAAGGAACCATGCCGTCCAACCGTGTGAGAGTGTGATGCACCAGAGAAGATGTGCCGTGCTCGTCCGCGAGCCGAAGCACCGCCTCCCAATCCACTTGCTTCTCGAGCAAAGCCCGCACGCGAATCAGTCCGTTCTCGTGCGGATCGGCACAACTGGCAGCCAGCAGAAGATCCCACTCGCGCCCACCCGACGTAGTTGGCGCCGAACAGTGTGTAAGCATGGTGGATACTGCGTTCACTGGTGCCCAGTCATGTTATCAGCAAAGAAAGCCGCCCTTCGGATGAGATGAAAGTGACCGTGCCGCCAAACTTCGTAGCACCTGTGGGTTACCTTCGTCATCCTCAACTACTCTTTCTTAGGCCTCCCTCCAGCCTCAGTTCTGTCAGACTAGGGTATTGGGGCAGTGTAAACTCCAGCGAAGACAGAGCCCTCGCAAGATGGAAATACTCACACCCAAGGCGACCAGACGCGGCACGCGACTGCGCGTGGAGATCCCGGTCATCGTTACCAGCATGGATCGCAGGCATCCGTTTTCTGCGGAGTGCATGGCTCTCATCGTGGGTCCTCAGGGGTGCGGATTCCGCGCATCTCAAGCCTTACCGCTCGAAACCCCAGTGCTTTTGGGTGACTTGCCGGGTGGCGGAAGCGCCTCTGGCCGCGTGGCAAGTTGTTTGCCGCTGGGCAACGATGGCAAGTATTTCCTTATCGGAGTAGCGCTATACAACCACGGAAATGTATGGGGAATTACCGATCCTCCGGCGGATTGGAACTGCCCGTCTAACCCCAGCCCTGCTGGCGAAGCAGGCAAGTCCGGCTCGAAAAGCAGGAATGTCTGGCCCTACAACCTTTTCTCGGACCAAGGCGAGTCTCATCCCGGCCGAAAATAGCCACCCGAACCCAGTTTTCGCAAGATCGCAGCCACAAAGCCACACATCCTCCCCGGTGCCTCCAATAGTTGGATGGGTGGTGCCGTTCTTTCGTAACCTCGTGCCGCTTGCGCCCAAGTGCCATACTTTTAGGCACGATGTCGCAGATGCCAGAATCGTTCCCGCTGGGACCCTTTCCGACCGGAACCTCGAGCCATGACCGTCCCTTTCGGGTCAAGCTCCGCGGCTCCGTCCTGACCCTGATTCGACTGCCCAACCAGCGACAGGTACGAGGCAAACTGCATCAGCTTTCCATCAGCGGCGGCCTGGTGCATCTGGAAACACCGCTGGACGAGAAGCTAAAAGTCGAATTCATCTTCCACCTTGGCAACCATACGATCCGCGAACGGGCCGAGATCATGTTTCCCATGTGGGCCACGCAAGGATGGCTCCAGCCCTTCCGCTTCATCGAGTTGCCCGAGGCAAGCAAGAATGCCCTGGAGACCAGCTTGCTCGCGTTAGTTCAGAACGTGCAAGAGCCTGCTTCCTAAGTCACAGCCCTAATCGTCACCCAGGGCCAGATGCTTGCCAGTACGAGTTCGTGTTGCTAATAAACAAAAGGGCCGCCCTTCGCGGACGGCCTTTCGGGTCTAGGCCGTCGGACTACTTCTTCTCTGCTTGGATCATTCCGAAGGTTCCCGCCAGATTTCCACTCGGACCAGCGGTAAAAAACAATTGGTTTGTCCTGCCATTCGCACCCGCACCATCGCCGAAATCAATCCCCCAAAGCTGATCAATAACAATGACCTTGCCGTTCGTGTCCCTCACGCTTCCCACAGACTGCCCAGTCAATCCGTCGAACCCATTAATGGTTCCTCTGTCGGTATTGTTCGAGATCAGCAGCGTGTTGCTTAACCGTCCAAAGTTTCTCGGGGCCACCGCAATTCCCCAAGGCTGGTTCAGCGGAACCCCTTGGAGCAGGTGCTTTCCCGGGCTAACGGGCGTCCCGTCCTCTTTAAATACGTCGACAAAGCCGCCGTCTCCACCGGCGACATTAGCAAACGCCACATACACAAATCCATTGATGTCACGGATGCCGAACGGCGCAAATCCGGATGGCAGCGTAGCGTCGGTGAAGGAACTCACCAGGTTAAAGTTTCCGTCGTATATATCCACCTTATTGTTCGCCAGATCGGCGGCGTACAAGAAGTTCCCTGACGCCTTGTTCGTGATCGCCAAGCCCGTATACACGGATCCTTTAGACGAGTTATTGACCGCCACGATAGCTTGATTAAAGTTCGATTGCGGCGCCCACCCGCTGATCGTTCCATCCAGCGTGGCAAACAGGAAAATTGATTGCCATCCCTGCACTTGAAACTCGGAAGCAGTCGATGGATTCCATACAATGCCCGTCGGCGAACCCGGGCCGTTTTCTCCCGCAGTCGGAATCAAAACCTTCAGGGCCTGAACTAGATTTCCGGCGTTATCGTAAAGAGTCGACCATCCGGAGTTTTCGTCACTGACCCACCAGGGGGACCCCGGTGCGTGTACTAATCCCCACCCATTCACCAGCAGTGGATCGGTGTGTCTTGCCGCGTGTACCTGATTGGAATTCAGATTCGTAAGCTGATACTGTGCCAGGGCTGCGTTGGAAACAAACATCAAAGCAAACCCGAGGCAAGCGGTGAAAGCACTCCTGCGGTGCTGCATAAAAAGTCTCCTTTAGCGGAAAATCAGAGGCAGGGGTGGGTTGGGAACTGATTTCGAGCCAGTCCGAACCGCAATTTCTCCGACTACTGTTGGTGAATGCTAGGATCGCACCGGTTCTGGTTTGTCATCGCCGTGTCACCAGTTTGTACAATTGTTCGCAGAATCGCCGGGCCAGTTTTGAGAAACGCTCATGTGGGGACAGTCGCTCTCGGCTGTCCGTCGAGCAAAGCTCGACGGTTTCTTCGTCAGGCCCGGCAAAACTGAGCCGCTACCGCCCGTCCGCTGTACAAACTCCCCAGTTTGTATAAGAATTGAGTTCCTGCCGAACGTTCGAGACTTCATCCGCGAGGGCACTAACTGTATCTCAGGCCCAACACGCTCGCCGAAGCTGTACACGCGCTGGCCGATTCCGGCGGGCAAATCCTGGCGGGTGGTACCGACTTTTTCCCTTGCCTCGGGGATCGGCCGGTTACAGGGCCCTTGGTCGACATCTCAGGCCTGCAAGAACTCAAAGGCGTAATTCGTGATCCGAAATACATCCGGATCGGCGGACTGACCACTTGGACCGAAATTATCGAGACCCCACTGCCGCGATGCTTTGACGCATTGAAGGCGGCGGCGCGGGAGATCGGCGGTATCCAGATTCAGAACCGCGGCACCGTGGCGGGAAACCTTTGCAACGCTTCCCCAGCCGCGGATAGCGTCCCGCCGCTGCTGGCGCTGGATGCGGAAGTCGAACTTGTTTCGCATGCGGGCACGCGCCGCATGTCGCTGCCGGATTTTATTGTCGGCAATCGCAAGACCATGCGGCAGCCGGGCGAAATACTTTCTCAAATATTCGTGCCTCGTACGGTCGAGAATGCCGCCTCAACCTTTCTGAAACTTGGCGCCCGCCGCTATCTGGTAATCTCCATCGTGATGGTCGCGGTTGTAATCGATAAGGATTCGGCGGACTGTATTCGCGACGCTCGCGTCAGTGTCGGCTCCTGCTCGGTGGTAGCCCGGCGGCTCATCGAGTTGGAGCGCGCTCTGATTGGAGCTCCCCTCGCCGTTGGCATAGGGTCGCTGGCCGCCGCGCATCACCTCAAGCCTTTGTCACCCATAGGCGACATTCGCGCCACGTCGGCATACCGGCGGGACGCGGCTTTGCATTTGGTGCAGCGCGCTCTCGATGCGTGCGCAGGGAGTTCATGAATGGCCACCATCGCTCCTACGTCGGAAACCTTGGGCCTGCTCAAGCTGACCGTGAACGGCCGGGAGCTGTCGGTGGCTGCTCCGCCCGCTCAAAGGCTCTCGCGGGTTTTGCGGGAACGGCTCGGACTCATCGGGACCAAAGTCGGTTGCGATGCCGGAGACTGCGGTGCTTGCACAGTATTGCTCGATGGAGAGCCGGTTTGCGCTTGCCTGGTTGCAATTGGGCAAGTCGAAAACCATTCGGTCACAACCGTCGAGGGCCTGAAAACACGTCCTCCCTTATTTGATCGCCTACAGGACGCATTTCTTCGTCATGGAGCCGCTCAATGCGGAGCGTGCACGCCGGGCATGCTGGTTTCGGCAACGGCACTACTCGAGATAAACGGTTCACCTTCCGAAGCCGAAGTAATGGATGCGATTGGCGGCGTGCTATGCCGCTGCACCGGGTACCGGAAAATTATCGACGCTATCCTCGACGTGCATCCGCAAACCGTGCATTCGCAAATTGAAGAAACCGCCTGGCCCCCGGCGGGCTCCTCGGTCGGTCAACGCCTAATCCGCCTGGACGGACCGCAGAAAGTCGACGGCACTGAAATCTATGGTGCGGATCAAATTCCAGCCGGCGCCCTCGGATTGCGTGTGATCCGCTGCCCCTATGACCGTGCGATGTTTCGATTTGGAGATTTCAAATCATTCCTCGCCGCGCATCCCGGTGTGGAAGCGGTTTTCACATCCAAAGATGTTCCAGGCGAAGACTGTTACGGCGTGATTCCTCGCTTCGCCGACCAACCCGTATTTGCTCACGAGGAAGATGGAGCGCGTTACCGCGGCGAAGCGATCGCGGCGATTGCCGGAGAAACCAATGCAATCGAGAATCTGGACCCCTCAACTTTTCCCGTAAGCTGGCAGGAATTGCCCGCGCTGCGGACCATCGATAACGCTCTCGCTCCGGGTGCTCTACTCATCCATCCCCATCGCGCTGAAAACGTGCTTATTCGCGGCCGCGTGGTGCGCGGCGATGTAGAAAAGGCTCTGGCCGGGGCAGACGCGGTTGCCGAAGCCCAATTCGAAACCGGTTTTGTCGAACACGCCTGCATCGAGCCAGAAGCCGGATTTGCCACCCGTATCGGCGATCACCTCGAAATTCAGGCCTGCACTCAATCGCCCTACATGGATCGCGCGGATATCGCGAAGCTCCTGGGGATTCCCGCCGAAGCAGTTCGGATCATCCCGGCGGCGGTCGGCGGCGGGTTCGGCACCAAGCTCGATCTGTCGGTCCAGCCATTTCTCGCGCTGGCCGCGTGGAGCTTGCGCCGCCCGGTTCGCATGGTGTATTCACGCAATGAATCGATGATGTGCACCACCAAGCGCCATCCCGCGCGCATGCGCTGCCGCGCTGGTGCCGGCAAAGACGGAAAACTTCTGGCGCTCGACTTCACCGCCGATTTCAATACCGGCGCTTATTCCTCGTGGGGACCCACAGTCGCGGCGCGGGTTCCGGTGCACGCTTCCGGACCTTATGCGGTCCCGCACTATCGGGCCCTGACGCGGGCCATCCATACCAACATCGTTCCCGCCGGCGCGTTCCGCGGTTTTGGTGTGCCGCAAACGGCGATCGCTCAGGAGCAACTCTACGACGATCTCGCCATCCTCCTCGGAATCGATCCGCTGGAGTTTCGCATTCTGAACGCGCTTGACAATCACACTCCAACGGTCACCGGGCAAGTTCTCGGAGAAGGCGTCGGCATTCGCGCCTGCTTGGAAGCATTGCGTCCTCGGTGGACGATGGCCCGCGCCCAAGCGGAGATGTTCAACGCCAAGCCAGCGGGCCCAATTCGCCGCGGAGTTGGCGTCGCCGGCATGTGGTATGGATGCGGGAACACCTCTTTGCCCAATCCTTCCACCGTCCGCATCGGCCTGAAGCGGGACGGCAGAATCTCTTTGCACCAGGGAGCGGTCGACATCGGCCAGGGATCGAATACAATCGTGACCCAAATTTGTGCGGACGCATTGCGCGCGCCTGTCGACTGCTTCGATCTGATTTCCGGAGATACTTCGATCACACCTGACTGCGGAAAAACTTCCGCATCTCGTCAGACGCTGGTAACCGGCAAAGCCGCGCACATGGCTGGAAACGAACTACGCCGCTTGATTCTTCGAATGGCTAATGCGTGCGAAGAAAAAGATGCCGTCATTAAATTTGGAGCGGACACGCTGCTAATCGAGCAATCCGAAAAACAGTATAGAGTCGCTCTGCGGGACTTGCCTCTTGATGACCATGGTTATGTGCTCACCGCGGAACAGACGTTCGACCCTCCGACCTGTCCCCTCGATGAAAATGGTCAGGGTATTCCTTATGCCGTCTACGGGTTCGGCGCGCATATGGCCGAAATAGCTGTAGATATCGAACTCGGCACAGTGCGCGTTTTGAAGATCGTTGCCGCGCACGACGTGGGTCGCGCCATCAATCCAACTCTGATTGAAGGACAAATTGAAGGCGGCGTTGCCCAGGGACTCGGCATGGCGCTCATGGAAGAATTCTTTCCCGGAAAAGGCGAGAACCTGCACGACTACTTAATTCCTACGGCCGGTGACGTTCCTCCAGTCGAATCGATCCTCATTGAAGATCCCTCGTCGATCGGTCCCTTCGGAGCAAAGGGCATCGGCGAGCAAGCCGTCATACCGACCGCCCCGGCTATCCTCAACGCGATTCACCACGCCATCGGCGTACGCATGCGCCGGATTCCCGCCACGCCCGATCGCATACGCCAAGCCATCCTAGCCCACGCTTCAGACGAAAAGACTGGAGCCGCTCGTGGCTGACGATGACGCCATCCGCTGCGACGCCTGCCCCGTCCTTTGTTACATCAAGCCCGGACGTACCGGCGCCTGCGATCGCTACGCCAACGACAGCGGTCAACTGATCCGCATTGACCCGCATGTGGTTCTCGACCGCGCTCTGTCACGCGGCGAATCCGTCGTCCCTTTTCTTGACCGCAATCGTGAATGGGACGGCAACATCGTCAGCGGCCCGGACACCTTCGTCACCGCCATCGGCGCGGGCACAACCTATCCCGATTACAAGCCCGCACCGTTCATCATTTCCTCCGAAGTTCAGGGCGTCGACATGGTCACGGTCGTCACGGAGGGCATCTTCAGCTACTGCGGCGTTAAACTGAAGATCGATACTGATCGATACTTGGGCCCGGAAACGAACCTGGTCCGCGCGCAAGGCGAGCCCGTAGGGCACGTCACTACCAGCGAATACGGCTCGCAGATGCTCTCGCTCGGCGGCGTTCGCCATCTCACCGGAGGCAGCCGCCGCGAAGGCACGGTAACTTGTGAAACATTGCTGAACCTCTGCGACCGCAAGCCGGTCGAACTCACGATCGATGAAGGCGCCACCGTGGTGGTACAGGCCGGCCAACCGCCAGTCGTCGATGGAGTCAGAGAAGAACGCATGCGTGTAGGCTGCGGCTCCGCCACCATCGGAATGTTCGCCAAACAATGGCATGGCAAGGTCGATGAAGTAGTCGTAGTCGACGACCATATCACCGGCGTTCTCTCGGAGCACCAGGCTGGAAAATTGCTGGGCATCCCCGATACCGGAATTGAGATGAAGGGACGCCGCTCGACTCCGGGGCGTTATTTCCGCGTCGCCGAGCCTGGCACCGCCTGGGGTGGCACCAACATCGATGACCCCCTATCCATCCTCAAAGAATTCGACCCCAAGATCGCCTGGCCCAAACTCCGTCTGTTAATGGTAAGCACCACCGGCGAGCACTACGCGTATTTCGAATTGGATGACACTCTGCGTCCGGTGGAAAAAGACTTGCCCGCAGCGCTGACTGAATCGGTTGCACGCATCAAAGAAAATTGCGAGCCCGCGCTCTCCACAGTGATGTTCATGGGCGGCGCGGGCGGCTCGCTCAGGGCCGGCGTCACCGAAAACCCGGTGCGCCTCACGCATTCCGTGCGCGACGCCCTCACTCGCGTCACCTGTGGCGGCGCCCCGGTTTACGTGTGGCCGGGCGGCGGCATCACCTTCATGGTCGATGTGACCCGCATTCCTGACCATGCCTTCGGTTATGTTCCCACGCCCGCGCTGGTCGCTCCCATCGAATTCACTTTGAAACTAAAAGATTACGCTGCGCTCGGCGGCTACATGGATCACGTTCGTCCCCTCCACTCCATCTTGCACAACGATAGCCGCCGCCATATCTCATCCCACCCGGAAAATCCCTGGCCGCTATCCCGCAACAAATCGCCGAGGTCCGGTCAGTGAGAGAACGAGCGCAAATAACGCTCCTGCCCGATGGCCGCCGCCTGCATCTTCATGACGGCCCGATCGACCTCATCATCGAGGCCTTCGGTGCAGCTCATGAAGTGAACCTCGCCTATCGGGCGGCAGCAGCGCGTTTCGTCACTCTCCTCGATGAACTCTGCGACGAACTTCCACTTTTGCGTCAGCCCGCGCGCGTCGGTGGTCCGCAGCCCGCTGGCGTAGTCGCGAAACGCATGGTCGCAGCAGTTCTCCCCTATTGCGAGCGAGCCTTTATTACGCCGATGGCCGCAGTGGCCGGCGCAGTCGCTGAAGAAATTCTTGCCGCCATGATGTCTGCAGGAAACCTTTCGCGCGCCTACGTTAACAACGGCGGGGACATCGCCCTGCATCTCGCACCCGGGGAAAGTTTTATCGTAGGCATGGTCGAGCGCCCGGACCACCCGTCACTCTTCGGCAAAGTTGCCCTTCATTCGGCCCAGCCGGTGCGCGGCATCGCAACCAGCGGCTGGCGAGGCCGCAGCTTTTCCCTCGGCATCGCCGACGCCGTCACGGTTCTCGCTGACCGCGCCGCCGTGGCCGATGCCGCCGCAACGATCATCGCCAATGCCGTGGACTTACCCGGTCATCCCAATGTCACACGTATCCCCGCCCGCCGTCTCGCGCCTGATAACGATCTTGGAGACCTGCTCGTAACCCAGGATGTTGGTGGATTGTCTGCAGACGAAATTGCCGCCGCACTTGATGCAGGCATCGTAGTTGCTCAGCGACTCGTTTCTGAGAGACTGATTCGCTCCGCCGCCCTGCACTTGCGTGGATCGACCAAGATCGTCGATTCAACGCCGAATTCGGCGCAGCCTCACCGAACTCCGCGGCAGTTCCCCGCGAACTCCGCGATTTTGGCTTTTCTCGGAACGAAACCGGAGGCCGAGACGTCGACAAAGATTCGCTAAGGAATGGTGCCAAACCGCGGTAGGAGCCTTGTTCATGCCTGAAGTGAAGGTTCGAAAAAAGTTGACGGCGGTGGAAGAAATTCTCCACGAGGGCGGCCCGCCCTCGCCCGTCCCACTGCGCCGCGCCGCCGCGCTCGCGATTATCCATAATCCTTTCGCCGGTGCCTACGTGCAAGAGATCGCCAGCTTCATGGACGACCTCAAGCCCCTCGGCCTCGAAATGGCGCGCTCCCTGGTTGCCGCACTGGGTGGAGACGCTAAGGTCATCGAAGGCTACGGCAAGGGAGCGATCGTCGGTGCTGCCGGCGAACTCGAGCATGGAGCCCTGTGGCACGTCCCTGGTGGCTATGCCATGCGCGAAATTCTCGGCGGCGCAAAAGCGATCGTCGCGTCCACGAAAAAAGTCGGCGCGCCCGGCACGCGCCTCGACGTTCCCATCACGCACATCAACGCCTCCTACGTGCGCAGCCATTTCGATTCCATGGAGGTCGGCCTCGCCGACGCTCCCCGCGCCGATGAAATTTTGCTCGCCCTCGTCATGACCACCGGCCCCCGCGTGCATGCCCGCGTCGGCGGCCTTAAAGCCTCAGAGATCAAAGGAGAAGACGGACTGCGATGAAGACCCCCACCACTGCGAAGATCCGCAAAATAGTCGCCTTCGTCGAGGAGACGAACACCGAGATGGGCCGCGCCATCGACCCTCCTACCCGTCGTGCCGCTGCGGTCGCCGTTATAGAAAATCCTTACGCCGGAAAGTACGTGGAAGACTTGTCCGATCTGATGACAATCGGCGAGGAACTCGGAGAACTCCTCACCCTGCGCGCCGTCGCAGCTCTCGGCATACCCGCAACCAGCGTCGAGAGCTACGGCAAGGCAGCTGCGGTCGGCGAAAACGGCGAGATCGAACACGCCGCTGCAATCCTTCATCCCAAACTGGGCACCCCGGTACGAAGAGTCATTGGCAAAGGCGCGGCGCTTATCCCATCTTCCAAAAAACGCGGCGGCATGGGCGTCGTCCTCGATATACCGCTCGGCCACAAAGACGCAGCCTTCGTTCGCAGCCATTTCGACGGCATGGAAGTGCGAATCAACGACGCTCCCCGTGCCAACGAAATCGTCGTGGCCATCGCTGTCACCGACAGCGGCCGCCCTCTTGCCCGCGTCGGGGGACTGACGAAAGATCAAATCAAAGGTGAGGATGGCTTGCGGTAGTGCGCGGTTCAACGGTTCTCACCCGACCTCCCGTAGTGCGAGCCGCAGTTTTGTGACCCTGCTAACATGGTGTCCATGGCCATGGCAACGCACATCGAGACGAAACGCGGGCTGCTGCAGGCCGACTTGGGCAAACTGGGACGCCTGCTGGTCGCCTATTCCGGCGGCGTGGATTCCGCCTTCCTCGCCTGGGCTGCTTATCAAGAATTGGGACAAAAGATGTTGGCGATTATTGCCGACTCTCCCAGCCTGGCGCGCGCCCAGCTTGCCGACGCCGTTGCCTTTGCCCGGGAACAATCGATTCCTCTGCAAGTGATCGCCACTTCGGAGCTTGATCGCCCAGAGTATGTGCGCAACGATGCCCAGCGCTGCTTCTTCTGCAAGGACGAATTGTTTACGTTGATGGAAACGCTTCGCACCGCGCGCGGCTTTGATGCGATCGCTTACGGCGTAAATTTGGACGACCATGGAGATTTCCGTCCCGGACAAAAAGCGGCGAACGCACACCACGTGGTGGCTCCCTTGCTCGAGGCGAGGCTCAGCAAAGAAGAAATCCGCGTCCTTGCGCGCCAGGCAGGCCTGCGCATCTGGGACAAGCCCGCCTCCGCCTGCCTCTCCTCGCGCATTGAATATGGCCGGCCGGTTACCCGGGAGGCGCTCGATGTGGTGGAAAAAGGGGAAGACGCCTTGCGCGCGCTTGGCTTTCGGCAACTTCGAGTCCGGCACCACGGCGACATCGTCCGCATTGAAGTCGCACGTGAAGAATTGGAGCGGGCGCTCGATCCCGCTATGGCCGCGCGGTTCACCGCAATCTTCAAAGGCCTGGGTTTCAAATTTGTGACTCTGGATCTGGAAGGCTTCCGTTCCGGCTCGATGAACGCGCTGTTGCCGGCATCCGACCTGCTACCGCGAGCGGGGTGAAGACGAGGCCGCCGTTCGCGCTCGCCGGGCTTTCAATTTGAGGGCGTTCCGCCTTCGTACCCTCTGCGCCCCTCTCTGGCGCTGTGAGATAATCTACCTTCAACCTGTGATATTAAGGCGGTTTGTGGTGACTCTAATTCGACGCTCTTTTCTTCTTCTGCTGGTCGTTTGTCTGGGCTGCGTTGCCCAATCTACCTCCCCCGATTTAACCAAAAAGATTGAGCGCCAGGTCCGCTCCTACTACAAGATTCCTGCCGAGGTGCACTTGGTGGTCGGCGTGCCGTCGCCGAGTTCGGAATTGCCCAATTATGAATCGGTGGTCGTAACCATCGACAACGGCGGAAAGAAGCAGGATCTCACTTTTCTGGTTTCCAAAGACCATGCCTCGATGATGCGGTTGATCAAGTTTGATCTCAACAAGGATCCCTTCGCCGAGACGATGAGCAAGATCGATATCAGCGGGCGGCCTACTCGGGGAGCAAAGGCGTCCAAAGTTGTGGTGGTGAATTTCGACGATTTCGAGTGCCCCTTCTGCTCCCGCATGCACCAGACATTGTTTCCGCAAATCCTCAAAGAATACGGCGACCGGGTCACGTTTATTTACAAGGATTACCCTCTGGTGGAAATTCATCCCTGGGCCACGCATGCCGCGGTGGACGCGAATTGTCTGGCGACGCAAAACAGCGATGCCTACTGGGATTTCGCGGACTATATTCACGCCAACCAGCGCGAAGTGAGCAATGAAAAAACGCCTGTGGCGAGAACCGAGACGCTGGATCGGCTCACAATGCTCCAGGGTCAGAAGCATAATCTTGACGTGGTGAAGCTGCAGTCTTGCATTAAGGCGCAAGACGAAACCGCGGTCAAGGCATCCATGAAAGAAGCGGAAGGAATCGGGGTCGAAGCCACGCCGACACTATTCATAAACGGACAGAAGATAGATGGAGCCGTACCGATCGGCGATGTGCGTGCGGCGCTGGACCAGGCCTTGAAGGATGCGAATCTGCCGGTTCCTGAACACCCCGCCGTGGCTGCGGCGCCGACCTCCAAGTGACCGTGGGCTACGTAAAAAGATTGCGGCGTTACTCGCACCTTCAAGTGCGGGGTAGACCGTCAGTGGGGAGAACTCGGTTGAAAACAAAACACTATGTCCGGCTCACGGCACTGCTCACTACTGCCGTTGTGCTGACGGCGTTGCTGGGATGCAAGTCACAAGTAAGCGGCGATGTGATGGCTACCGTGGATGGCCGCAAGATTTTCCGGTCCGACATCGACAAGTACTACGACAATCAGGTGGCCAGCGCCCAACAAGCGCCGGCCGGAGAACAAGCCACGATTCTCCGCCTGAACATTCTGCGCCAGTTGATCGACGACGAAATGGTGATGCGCCGGGCCGAGAAGCTTGGCTTGCTGGCCACGGAGGAAGAGGTAGACCGCAAGCTCAACGAGATCAAGTCCCCATACACTCAGCAGGAATTCGATAAGCGGCTGCAGGAAAAAAAGATCACGCTCGAAGATTTCAAGCGCGATATCCGCCGCTCCATCACCGTCGACAAGGTCATGAACAAAGAAGTATCGTCGAAGATTAACGTTACCGATCAGGACATCACCGATTATTTCACCGCGCACAAGTCAGAGTTCAATCTGATCGAACCGCAATACCATCTGGCGCAAGTCTTCGTTACTCCCGCGCCGAATCCGCAAGTGCACAACCAGAACAACAAAGCGCAGAACGAAGGCGACGCGCGCAAGAAGATCCAGATGATCGCCAACCGGCTGGACAGTGGCGACGACTTCGCAACCCTGGCTATGAATTATTCGGAAGACCCGGAGACTTCCGGCAATGGCGGAGACCTTGGGACAATTCCCGAATCTTCGCTGCGCAACACCGATCCGGGCACGCGCGACTTGGTGCTCAAACTGAAGCCAGGGCAATACAGCCCAATCATTACGGTGATGAACCCCGCGACCAGGCAGGCGGTCGGATTCCGCGTCGTGAAACTGGTTTCCAAAGAGCCTGCGGGGCAGCGCGATTTGTCGGACCCGCGCGTGCAGCAAGCCATCCGTTCGCAGCTTCACGACCGGCGCGAACAATTGCTCAAGGCCGCGTACTACGAAATGCTGCGAGACTCCGCCAAGGTGGAGAACTATTACGCCAGGAAAGTGCTGGATAGTAACGGGCTAACGAAGTAAAAAAGGCAATCACTCAACGATCGCAAGCAAGTCGCCCGCGTTCGCTGCCGCTCCTTCGCTGACTAGAATTTTCTGGATGGTTCCTTTCTTCGGCGATTTGATCTCATTCTGCATTTTCATCGCTTCGACCACCGCAATGCCCGCTCCCGCTTCCACTTCGTCGCCTTCGCGGACCAGAAGGCGCACGACCTTGCCCGGCATAGGAGCGGTTATCTGCTTGGGCCCATGATCGTCCGCAGCACGGGAGCGGCCGCGCAGAGAGCGCGGATCGTGAATCTCAACCGCGAAGCGTGTGCTTCCTATCCACAGGTGCAAATCGTTCCCGACCCGTTCCGACTTAACTTCATACGCCAGGTTCCCGATACGAAGCGACAGCACATCCGGACGTGCGAGAACGGCTTCAACCTCTACAGCGCGGCCATCGAGGCGGCAGGACCAGCGTCCGTCGGCTCGGGTGAGATCGAGCCGGTAATTCTTGCCGTCGATGGTTACGTCGTAGAGCATAAAATCAGTGGCCAGTGGTCGGTGAGCAGTGGGCGGTCACTACAGATCCCGCCGCATTAACGCAGAGCTTCGTTCCGGCCAGCATCTTTCCATTTCGAAGGCGCTGCTTCAGTCGCAATAGAACTATTTCCGGATGGCTCGCCTGCGGCGACCGATGTAGAACCAAGCGACGCAAACATGCCGGCGGCGATGGCGGCCACCTCCGCCGTTCTTGAATCCACTGGCTTATCCTCGCTTCCCTTTAACATGCGGGCGAGGAATCCAGTATCAAGTTTGGCGGTGCGGAAATCCGCATCGCGCAAAATGCGGCGAAGCAAGGAGATATTCGTCTTGATGCCGCCTACAAAGTATTCGTCGAGAGCTCTCGTCAGCCGCGCGATGGCCTGCTCCCGGTCGGTACCGTAGCCGATCAGCTTGGCCAGCAGCGGATCGTAATCAATGGGCACGTTCCAGCCTTCATACATGCCGCTGTCAATCCGGATACCGGGGCCCGAAGGCTGCAACAGCAAGCTGATCTTGCCAGGGCTGGGAAAGTAATTATTGTCGGGATCTTCGGCGTAGAT
>WNEY01001113.1_pt1 | contig 18455 bp, 16 predicted proteins | sample 5400531 | NCBI WGS metagenome assembly WNEY01 (sample SAMN13153338, study PRJNA577476) | soil metagenome | isolation source: 200 cm saprolite under Douglas fir tree site 1 | place: USA:California | collected 2015-04-18
ATCCCCGATCCCGGCGGCAAGGCGAATTTCATCGCGGCCGCGCGGCGCGCGGCGCAAGCGGCGGGCCGGCAAGCTCCGGCCAAGAACGACACGGCCGCCGCGCGCGAAATCGTCTCCACCGCCGGCAAGCTTGCGAGCCGCATCGGAGGGGTGCGGACGTGGATCATGGCGACGGCCGCCATTCTGCTCGTGCTCGGCTCGCTGCAGATCGCGCGGAACCTGCTCGGCTCGGCTGATCTCCTCGATGCCAACGGAGCGAACCAGGCCGCGACCAGCGCGCCCGATGCGCCCGCACCCGCTGCCCCGGGGCCGGCTGCGACCCCCAGCGAGCCCGCTTCACCGACGCCGCCCGCCGCGCCAGCCGCCCCGCCAGCCGGCCGCCAATCCACGCTCTTTCCTGCCATCGACGGCACGACCATCACGACACCGGCTCCCGGCGTCCTTGTTCCGGCCGATATCGCCCGCCGGGACGCCACGCCCGCGCGAAGCGCTGCGCCAGCGACCGAGCGCGATGCCACGGGATCCGTGCCGCCGCCCGGCAAGCCGTCGACGCCCGCCGCAGTTTCCGCGCCCCAGACCGCTTTGGCCCCGACCTCATCGCCCCCTGCAAGCGACAGGATGCCTGCGACCTTCGGCAGCGCATTGCGCGCGGCGGCCGCCAAGGGCGATTCCGCTGCCCAATACGAGGTTGCGTTGCGCTATGCCGAAGGGCGCGGCGTGCCGCAGAATTTGACCGAAGCAGCGGAATGGTTCGAGCGCGCGGCCAAGCAAGGCCTCGTGCCGGCTCAGTTCCGCCTCGGCGGCTTCTACGAAAAAGGCCTCGGGGTGAAAAAAGACCTCGAGGCGGCGCGCCGCTTCTATCTTGCCGCAGGCGAAGCCGGCAACGCCAAGGCGTTGCACAATCTGGCCGTGCTCTATGCGGAAGGCATCGATGGCAAGCCGGACTACCCGACCGCCGCCCGCTGGTTCCGCAAGGCTGCCGATTACGGCGTCGCCGACAGCCAATACAACCTTGCCATCCTCTATGGGCGCGGCATCGGCGTGGATCAGAATCTAACGGAAGCCTACCGGTGGTTCGCGCTCGCCGCGCGCGACGGCGACACGGATGCGGCGAAGAAGCGCGACGAGGTGGGAGGGCGGCTCGACCCGCAATCGTTGAAGGTTGCAACGCAGGCGGTGCAGGCCTGGACGCCCGAGCCGCAACCGGAGGCCGCGGTCCAGGTCAGGACCCCGTCCGGCGGCTGGGACAGCGTCGGGACCGGCGCCGGCTCACCGCCGGTGGCGTCCGCTGCCGCGCCCGCCAAGCGCAAGCCCCCCGCGGCCGGCCCCAAGCTCGATCTCTCCACGCCGCGACCGGCACAATAGAAAGTCACGTACAAAAAAATCGTCGAAGGCGTGGCGTGCGCACCGAACATCGGTAGAATGCGCCCACCTGCCCGCTGAGTCCCGAGCCTATTTCGCGGGGCGTCGTGCCGGCGATGCCCTCTCGCCGCGTTCACGCGCAAGTCGCGATTTTTCGTCAAACGGCCATTTGCGGGGTCGCGCCGCGAATTCGGTCGAGACTCATTCGACTTTCCGCAGTGCCGGCGGAATCCGGTCCTGCGAACACCCGAGCCTCGAGCCGAGGACCGCGCTTGCAGATCTACCTTCCGATCGCAGACCTGCCGGTCAATGTGTTCGTCATTCTGGCGATGGGGCTCGCGGTCGGATTCATCTCGGGCATGTTCGGCATCGGCGGCGGCTTTCTGATGACGCCGCTCCTGATTTTCCTCGGCATCTCGCCCGCGGTCGCGGTTGCGAGCGTTACCGGGCACATCGCCGCCTCCTCGATGTCCGGCGCGATTAGCTACTGGCGCCGGCGGGCGATCGATCTTGCGCTTGCCTTCATGTTGCTCGCCGGGGGCATCATCGGAACCGCCTGCGGCGTCTGGCTGTTCACGTTCCTGCGCGCCATCGGACAGCTCGACATCACCATCGGCATCTCCTACGTGCTCCTCCTCGGCATCGTCGGCGCATTGATGGTGATCGAGAGCGTACGTGCGATCATCCGCACGCGCCAAGGCAAGCCGGTCGAGCTGCGCCGGCCCGGCAGCCACACCTGGATCCACGGCCTGCCGTTCAAGTTGCGCTTCAAGCGCTCGCGCATCTACGTGTCCGCCATACCGGTCTGGGGGATCGGTTTCGTCATCGGCTTCGTCGGCGCGGTCATGGGCATCGGCGGCGGGTTCCTGCTGGTGCCGATGCTGATCTACGTATTGCGGGTGCCGACGGCGACCGTGATCGGCACTTCCATGGTGCTCACGCTCGTCACCATGGCCTCGGCGACCGTGATGCACGCCGCCACCAACCATCTGGTCGACGCCCTGTTGGCGCTGTTTCTGATGGTCGGCGGCGTTACCGGCGCGCAGTTCGGCGCGCGCGCCGGGCAGAAGATGAGCGGCGAGCGGCTCCGCCTCCTGCTCGGACTGCTGGTGCTCGCGGTCGGAATTCGCTTCGCGCTCGATCTCGTCGTACCGCCGGACACGCTCTATTCGATCCGGCCGCAGGACACCGGCGTATGAGACCGCGCATGCACAAGAGACGGCACGCGCCGTTTGCGTTGCTCGCCGCGTTCGCCGTGCTCGCCGCATCGGCAGTTCCGGCCGCGGGCGAGCGACTCGTCGCCTCGCTGTCCAATCACCGGGTGATGGTCACGTCGAACTTCACCGGCGACGAGCTCGTCCTGTTCGGCGGCATCGAGCAGGATGCCGCGTCGCGGCCCCGGCGCGGCGGCTACGATATCGTCGTGACCGTTACCGGACCGCGGCAAACCACGGTGACGTTCCGCAAGGCGAGGGTGCTCGGCATCTGGGTCAATGCCGACGCGCGGGTCTTCGAGGATGCGCCCGCCTATCTCGCAGTGCTCTCGAACCGCCCGCTCGGTGCCATCACCAATGCCGAGACGCTGCGCCGGCTTCAGCTCGGCCTCGACAACATTGCCTTGCCGCAACGCGCCAGCGTCAACATCGCCGATGCCGCAAGCGACGATCCCTTCCGCCTCGCTTTCATCAAGATCAAGAGCGATCACGGCCTCTACCGCGAAGCATCGAATGGCGTCACCTTCCTCACGCCGGCGCTGTTTCGCGCTTCGATCCCGCTGCCGGCGGAGGTACCGATCGGCACCTACGAAGTCGACGTGCGGCTGTTCGCCGACGGCGCGCAGATCGCGCGCGCGCCGGCGCCGTTCGAGGTCTACAAGTCGGGCTTCGAGCAGGTCGTCACGAACGCGGCACGCGACCACGGCGTGCTCTACGGCCTCGCCACCGCGATGATGGCGGTCGCCACCGGCTGGTTCGCCTCGGTCGTGTTCAGGCGGGACTAAGTTTCGCAGGACGGGTGACGAGATAGATGCCGAGTGCGACCGGCACGACGCCGATGAGGTCGGGCCACGCGAGGCGTTCCCCGAGCAGAAGCCAGCCGAACAGCATCCCCAGCGGCGGCATCAAAAAGTGATACGCGCTCGCCGTCGTGGCCCCGGCCACCGTCAGCAGATGGAACCAGATGAGATAGCCGATCACGGAGACGAGCAGCGCGAGATAGGCAAGCGCGACCAGGAGGCGCCAGCTCGGGACGACGTCGGCGACCGGCTCGATGCCGAAGGCGAAGGGCAGCAGGACGAAGGCGCCGGCCAAGTGCTGCACGCCGTTGCCGATCCATAGCCCGCCGTTCGGCGCCAGCCGCTTGAACAGGATCGTCCCGCCGACCAGCGACACGAGCGCCGCGATCGAGAATGCGACGCCGATCGGGTCGTCGATGCCGCCGATGATGCGGCCCTCGACGATGAAGCCCACGCCGCCGACGCCGAGCACAAGGCCTATCGCCTTTCGCCAGGTCAGGCGCTCGCCAAGGAAGACAGCCGCGAGCAAGGCCGTCAGCACCGGATTGACGCTGCTGATGAGAGCGGATAGCCCGGCCGAAATGCTGCGCATGCCCGTGACGTTGAGACCGAGATAGAGCGCATTGTTGACGAGGCCGAGCGCCGCAAAGACGGCGACGTCGCGCCAGGTGAACCGCCACGGGGTGCGGGTAGCGGCCGCGGCGCCGAGCATCACGCCGCCGGCGAGCAGAAAGCGCGCCACCAGCAGCAGCAACGGCGGGCAGTCCATCAGCGCCAGCTTCGTGACCGCAAAGGCCGAGCTCCAGAGCAGGCAGAATGCCGCGATCAAGATCGGCATGGGATTGGCGGCGGCGGACGCTGGCATCGGGATGGCGAGGCGCATGGAGGGTCTCCTGCGAGAGACCTAGGTCCTGCCCTTGCCATTTGGAAATTAAATCATAGAATAACGCTCAGTGGAAAACTGAATGGCACGCCCATGCTCGATCTCGACCTTCTGCGCAGCTTCGTTTCGGTCGTCGACGCCGGCGGTTTCACCCGCGCCGGCGAGCGCGTTCACCGCACCCAATCGACGGTCAGCCAGCAGATCCGCCGGCTGGAGGAGACGATTGGACGTCCGCTGCTACACCGGAACGGCAAACGCGCCACGCCGACCGAGGAGGGCGAGCGCCTCCTCTCCTACGCACGGCGGATTCTGGCGCTGGCCGAAGAGGCCCGCGACGTCGTCATGCGGCCGACGAGCGAGGGCGTCGTTCGCCTCGGAATCCCGGAGGATTTCGCCGCCAACCGTCTCGCCAAGGTGCTGTCGAAGTTCGCTCGGTCGCGTCCCGGTCTTAGGCTCGACGTGCGCTGCGATCTGAGCGTCAAATTGCGCAGCGACCTCGACCGCGGCGAGCTCGATCTCGCACTCATGAAGCGCGATGCCGGCGGCACCGACGCCGTCGCGGTCTGGCCGGAGAATCTCGATTGGGTCACGAGCCGCGGGAGCCCGGTCGACATCCGCCGCAACCCAGTGCCCCTCGCCGTGTTCCCGCAAGGCTGTCTTTATCGCAATCGCGCCATCCACGCGCTGGAAACCGCAGGGCGCCCCTGGCACATCGCCTATACCAGCCCCAACTTCGCCGGCGTTCAAGCCGCGGTCTCCGCCGGTTTAGGCGTCAGCATCCTTCCGCGAGCCGCGATGCTCGGCGATCACCGGGTGCTGTCGGCAAAGGAAGGATTTCCGGCGATCGCGAACACCGAGCTGGCGCTGGTCGTTGCTCCCGACGCGAGCCCTGCGACCCGCCGCCTCGCCGACCTGCTGGCCGGATTCTGCAATGCAGCCGACCCGCGCGCGGCGGCATGAGACGGTTCAATCCGGCAGACAACGCTTGGCGGCAAGCGCGTAGAGGCGCCCCTCACCCAGCATATGCGCGGTGAAGGCGAGCGTGCCGAAGACATCGGCGAAGGCGCGATGGCGGATGTTGAGGCCGCCGGCGTAGGCGCCGAAGGCCGGCATCACCAACCGCGCGCCGTCGCTCGCGAAGCAGCGCCGGCTCACGCTACGGCCGCGTGTGCTGACACGCGCGACCGGATGTAGATGTCCCGCGATCTCCCCGCCGGCGCCGGTCGGCTGGTGGCGGAACGTCAGCCGCCCGATAGCGAGCATGTCGCGGAAGCTGCCGCCGATGCCGTCGGCCGGGTCGGGGTCGTGGTTGCCGGTTATCCAGATCCAGTCGCGGCCGCGCTGTAGTGCGGCGATCGCCGCGCGGTCGGCCGCCGCGAGGCGTGCGGGGCCATCGCCGTCGTGAAAGCTGTCGCCGAGGGCGATCACCGTTCGGGGCGCATAGTGGGCGACCATGCGCCCGACCTCCGCCAATGTCGCAGCGGTATCGTAGGGTGGCAGCAGCACGCCGCGTGCGGCAAAGCTCGAGCCCTTCTCCAGATGCAGATCGGCGAGCGCCAGCAGGCCTTCTTCGGGCCAATAGAGTGCGCCGGCACAATCGGCCACGAGTTCTGCGCCGGCGACGGCGATTTCCGCCCCCGCCGGTATGGTCGCTTGATGCGCCGCTTTCGCCGTCACCGCTCAGCCCTCACTGCATCGCCTCCCGCACGAGCTCGGCCTCGGTTTCCGCCAGCAGTTCCTCGGCGGCCTCGCCGTAGACCGACTCGCGGCCGATCTCGAGCATCACCGGTACCGCCAACGGCGAGACGTGGTCGAGCGCCTTATGGACGATTCGGCCCCTGATGCGCGAGAGCATTTCGCCCAGGCGCTTGATGTCGAGCAGTCCGGTTGCGGCGTCCGCGCGGGCGGCGCGCAGCAGGATATGGTCGCCTTGGTGCTTGCGCAGCACGTCGTAGACGAGATCGGTCGAGATCGTGACCTCGCGACGCGATTTTTCCTTGCCGGGAAACCGGCGCTCGATCAAGCCGGCAATGATCGCGCAGGTGCGGAACGTACGCTTCATCAGTGCCGATTCCGCGAGCCATGCTTCGAGGTCGTCGCCCAGCATGTCCTCGTCGAACAGCTCCGCCAACGACAGCTCGCCGCGCTCGATCTTTTGCGCGACGTCGCCGAGCCCCCAGATCGCGAGCGCATATTCGTTGGCGACGAAACCGAGCGGGCGAAGCCGCGCCCGCTCGAGCCGGCGCGTCAGCAGCATGCCGAGCGTCTGGTGGGCGAGCCTTCCCTCGAACGGATAGCAGACGAGATAGTGCTTGTTCGCACGCGGGAAGGTTTCGACCAGCAATTGCCGCGGCCGCGGCACCAGCGAGCGCCATTGCTGAATCTCCAGCCATTCGCGGACTTGAGGCGGCAGCGGCCGCCATTCCCGGGTATCGGAAATGATCTTTCGCACGCGATCCGCCAAGTAGGTGGAGAGCGGAAATTTCCCGCCTTCGTAGGACGGCACCTTGGGATCCTCCGAAGTCGCACGCGAGACATAGACCTCGTCCTCGACCAACGCCTCATACCGGAGAATCTCTCCGGCGAAGACGAAGGTGTCGCCGGGCGTGAGCATTTCGATGAAATACTCCTCGACCTCGCCCAGAATCCGCCCGCCACGCGGGATCATCTTCGAGGCGCGCGAGCGCACGAGGCGTACCTTGAGCATATCGGCCTCGACGATGGTCCCGACGTTCATGCGGTAGCGCTGCGCGATCATGGGATGGCTCACGCGCCAGCGGCCGTCCTTGCCTTGCCTGATCTTGGCGAAACGCTCGTAAGCCTTCAGCGCGTAGCCGCCGGTCGCGACGAAGTCGAGCACGGCGTCGAAATCGGCGCGCGCAAGGCCGGCGTAGGGCGCGGCGCTCCTCACCTCGGCATAGAGCTCGTCGGCGAGGAACGGCTCGCCGCAGGCCGAACCGAGCACGTGCTGCGCCAATACGTCGAGCGCCCCGATGCGGGCCGCCGGCGTGTCCTGCGCGTTCTCGGCGATGGCGCCGAGCGCAGCGGTGCATTCCAGCACCTCGAAACGATTGGCCGGAATGAGCACGCCTTTCGACGGCTCGTCCATGCGGTGGTTGGCGCGGCCGATTCGCTGCAGCAGGCGCGAGGCGCCCTTGGGCGCGCCGACATTGACGACCAAATCCACGTCGCCCCAGTCGACCCCGAGATCGAGCGAGGAGGTGGCGACCACCGCGCGCAGCCGTCCGTCCGCCATCGCCGCCTCGACCTTGCGGCGCTGCGCCACGTCGAGCGAGCCGTGATGGAGCGCGATCGCGAGCCCGTCGTCGTTGATGCGCCACAGCTGCTGAAAGATGCTCTCCGCCTGGCTGCGCGTATTGACGAAGACGAGCGCGGTCCGGTGGCGCTTGATCAGCTCGTACACCTCGTTGAGCGCATGATGGGCGGAATGGCCGGCCCAAGGCAGCCGCTCGGCGGTATCGAGCATGGTGACGTCGGGCGCGGCGCCGCCCTCGGCGACGACCACGTCGGCGAGCGCCGCGCCGTTGGGGGGCTGCGGCACGAGGAAGCGGCGCAGATCGTCCGGCTCCGCCACCGTCGCCGAAAGTCCAACGCCGGTGAGATCAGGAGCGAGCGTGAAAAGCCGTGCGAGCCCGAGCGAGAGCAGGTCGCCGCGCTTCGACGTGACCAGCGCGTGCAGCTCGTCGAGCACGATCCGCTTGAGCGAGCCGAAGAGATAAGGCGCATCGGGCGAGGCCAGGACGAGCGCGAGCTGCTCCGGGGTAGTGAGCAGGATATGCGGAGGGTCGCGGCGCTGGCGCTGGCGCTTGGAGGCCGGCGTGTCTCCGGTGCGGGTCTCGATCCGGATCGCCAGCCCCATCTCGGCGACCGGCCGCTCCAGGTTGCGCGCGATGTCGACGGCGAGCGCCTTCAGCGGCGAGATGTAGAGCGTGTGCAATCCGCCCTCGCGGCGCACGTCGCGGCCGGTGGAAACGAGCCGCCTGCCCTCGCCCGGCATTCTCACGAGAGAGGAGGCGCGGCGAGGCGGCTCGCTCAGTTCCACCAGGCTTGGCAGAAACCCCGCCAGTGTCTTGCCCGCTCCGGTGGGCGCAATCAGCAGCACCGAGCGGCCGGCACGGGCTTTTGCCAGCAGTTCGAGTTGATGCTCGCGCGGCGCCCAGCCGCGGCCGGCGAACCAGCGCACGAATGGTTCGGGCAGGAGGTCGGCGGCATCCGCGTGTTCGAGAACGCTCACGCGATAGAAGTAGCGGGCGAAGGTGGCGGGGTCGAGGGCTCCTTCGACGCCACCGCGACCAGACCGGCAACTGGTGATCCCTTCTCCATGCGCGTTGATGCTTCGGCGAGATGAAGGAGACCGAGCCCGGCGCCCGCGATGGCCGCGCGCACATGGCTTGTGCCATGGGCGTAACGCAGGGTCTGTTGCAGCACGGCGTCGCCGCGGGGATAGGTCTCGACCGTGAAGGCAAAGAGGCCGTGCGGCGCGAGCACGCGGCCGACCGCGGCGGCGACCGGACCGAGATCGCTGAAATAGACGAAAACATCACCGGCGACGATGAGGTGGTATTGTGCGCGAGCATCGGCCTCGGCAGCGAGGAACGGCTGCAAGTCGAGCGTGGTAAGCCGGTCATAAAGCCCCTTCGCGCGCGCCTTCGCGACCATGGCCGGCGAAACGTCGACACCCGCCAGCCAATCGACATGCGGCCGAAACGCCGCCCCGCAGAGGCCGGTGCCGCAGCCGAGATCGAGCATGGAGCCGATCCGCAGCGGCTCCCCGGCCACGCGCTGAACAGCCTCGAGCAGGACCGCGGGCCCGCGATAGCCGAGGCGTTCGGTGAGCGCCTCGTCGAAGCTCGCCGCATGTTGGTCGAACAGGCGCCGAACGTAGGCCGCCGTCATCGCCGGCGTGCCCTCGTCATCGCCGATGCGCGCCAGTTGCAGCCGCGCGCCGTGGTAATCTTCGGGGTCGGCATCGCGCGCCTTCCGCCAGGCTGAGATCGCCCCGTCGCGGTCGCCGAGATTGTCGCGGATCGCGCCGAGCGCGAACCAGGCGGTGGCGAAGGCAGGCGCAAGCACCACCGTCTGCGCCAGGATCGCGGCGGCGCCGGCAAGGTCGCCGCGCGCGGCGTGGTCGAGCGCCGACTTGTAGCGCGCGTCGGCGGCCGGATCGCCGGAGGAAACGAAGAGCGGTCCACCTGTCATTGCGGCATTTACATCATATCTGAGCCCAATGCGTCCCGAAGACGTTCTCTTGCCGACGCCCGCCGGTGTCTGTTGCAAGCTCGGCGGTTTCCATATCGACCCGACGCGGCCGGTGGACAAGGCCGTGATCACTCACGGCCATTCCGACCATGCCCGTGCCGGGAACGGCGCGGTGCTGGCCACGCAGGAGACACTCGATCTCATGCGGCTGCGCTACGGCGAGAGCTTTGCCCGCTCGACGCAGGCGATCCGCTATGGCGAGACCGTCGCCCTCGGCGGCGCGAGGGTGACCTTGCATCCCGCCGGCCACGTGCTCGGCTCCGCGCAGATCGCCGTCGAGGCGAACGGCCTGCGCATCGTCGCCTCGGGCGATTACAAAGATATCGCCGATCCGACCTGCGCGCCGTTCGAGCTCGTCCCCTGCGACGTATTCATCACCGAGGCCACGTTCGGCTTGCCGGTGTTTCGGCACGGCGACCCGGACGCCGAGATCGCGAAGCTCCTTCACTCCGTCGTTTTGTTTCCCGAACGCGCGCATCTCGTCGGCGCCTATTCGCTCGGCAAGGCGCAGCGCGTGATCGCGCTGATCCGCAAGGCCGGGTACGACAAGCCGATCTATCTCCATGGTGCGATGGAGAAGATCACGCGCTACTACGAAAGCCGCGGCATCGATCTCGGGCGGATCGACCTGGTGCGCGGAGCAAACAAGGCGGAGCTCGCCGGCACGATCACGCTCTGTCCGCCCTCGACACTGAAGGAATTGTGGTCGCGTCGTTTCCCCGATCCCGTGACCTGCTTTGCCTCGGGCTGGATGCGTGTGCGCGCGCGCGCCCGCCAGCACCTGGTCGAGCTGCCGTTGGTGATCTCGGATCACGCCGATTGGGAAGGCCTCACCGCCACCGTCGCGGCGACCGGCGCTTCCGAGATCTGGGTGACTCACGGGCAGGAGGACGCGCTCGTGCACTGGAGCGTCACCCGCGGCCTGCAGGCGCGGCCGCTGGATATCGTCGGCTATGGGGACGAGGACGAGGACTTGCCGGATGCCCCCAATCCCGGCGAGGCGTCATGAACCGCTTCGCCGAACTGCTCGACCGCCTCGCCTATGAGCCCGGCCGCAACAACAAGCTGCGGCTGATGACGGAGTATTTCCGCGCCGCGGGCGATCCCGAGCGCGGATGGGCGCTGGCGGCGCTCACCAGCGCGCTCAGCTTCCAGCATGCCAAGCCGGGCGTGATCCGCGCCCTGATCGCCGAGCGCACCGACCCCGTGCTGTTCGAATTGTCCTACGACTATGTCGGCGACCTTTCCGAGACCGTGGCACTGATGTGGCCGGCGCGCGATACACCTTCGCGAGAGAACAGCGAGTTGACGCTCTCCACGGTGATCACTGCCCTCGCCTCGCTCGGCAAATCCGAATTGCCCGCGCAGCTCGCGCGCTGGCTCGACCGGCTCGACGAGACCGGCCGCTGGGCGCTGCTCAAGCTCGTCACCGGCGGCCTGCGCATCGGCGTGTCCGCGCGGCTTGCGAAGACCGCCGCCGCCGCGCTCGGCGACAAGGACCCGCAAGAGGTCGAGTTGATCTGGCCCGGCTTGCGGCCACCCTATATCGAGTTGTTCGCCTGGCTCGACGGCCGTGCCGACAAGCCGGCAAGCGGCGATCCCGCCCCGTTCCGGCCGGCCATGCTGGCCCATGCGCTCGAGGACGCCGATCTCGGCGCGCTCGATCCGCACGACTTCCTGGGCGAATGGAAATGGGACGGCATTCGCGTCCAGGCCGTGACCGGCACCGATGCAGACGGCAAGGTCCTCGCGCGGCTCTACTCGCGCACCGGCGAGGATATCTCGGGCGGTTTTCCCGACCTGATCGACGCCTTGCGGCTCCCCGGCGTGATCGACGGGGAACTCCTGATCGTGCGCGACGGCCGGGTGCAGACCTTCAACGTGCTGCAGCAACGGCTCAACCGCAAAACCGTCAATGCCAAGCTGCTGACGGAATTTCCGGCGCATCTGCGCGCGTACGATCTGTTGGTGGACGGCAGTGCCGACCTGCGCGAGCTCCCCTTCGCCGAGCGGCGGGCTCGGCTGGAAAAATTCATCGCGCTTATCGACGAACCGCGCATCGATCTCTCGCCGCTGGTGCCGTTCTCCACCTGGGATGAGCTTGCCGCCGCGCGCCGCGATCCGGAGGCCGCGGGCGCCGATGCCGATGCGGTCGAAGGAATCATGCTCAAGCGCCGCGACGCTCCGTATCTGCCGGGCCGACCCAAAGGGCTGTGGTGGAAGTGGAAGCGCGATCCTTTGATCGTCGACACCGTGCTGATGTATGCCCAGCGCGGCCACGGCAAGCGTTCGTCGTATTACTCCGACTACACCTTCGGGGTCTGGACCAAGGGTGATGACGGCGACGTGCTGGTTCCGGTCGGCAAAGCCTATTTCGGCTTTACCGACGAGGAGCTCATCAAGATCGACCGCTTCGTGCGCCGCAATACCGTCGACCGCTTCGGTCCGGTGCGCGAGGTCGTGCATGAGGCCGACCAAGGGCTGGTGCTCGAGGTCGCCTTCGAGGGCCTGCAACGCTCGACCCGGCACAAGTCGGGGCTCGCCATGCGCTTTCCCCGCATCAATCGGCTGCGCTGGGACAAGCCGCCGGGCGAGGCCGACCGGCTGGAAACGCTTGAGCATATCTTGCAGAAGATCGAAACCGGACGCAGCGCGACAATGCACGGCGAATCGCGCAACGTGATAGGATGACCTCATGAGCCTGCCGACGGAGAGGCCGATGGCCAACGATAATTACCTCAACCGCTTCTTCGGCGGGCCGCCGCTCTCGGTCATCTTTCGGCTCGTCCTGTTGTCGATCCTGATCGGCGTGATCTTGGAAGTGCTCGGCCTCGACCCCTGGAACATCATCGAGAGCCTGAAGACCCTCGTGCTGCGCATCTGGGACATGGGTTTCGACGCCGTGCGCTGGCTCTGGCGGTATCTCCTGCTCGGCGCCGCCGTGGTGGTGCCGATCTGGCTGATCGTGCGGCTCATGCGCGCGGCCAAAGGGTAACCGGCGCCCCACCCTATTGATGGCGATTTAGATCGGCCACTTCTCCGCCGTCATCGCCGCGGCATCCGCGCCGACGAGCTCGTCTATGCCCGCATGGGCGCCTCGGCGCAGCGCATTCGACAGGTCGGATTTGATACCGGCAACGAGGCGCAATCCGTGAAAAACTAGCGCGCTGTAAAGCTGGATTAGGCACGCGCCCGCCCGGATCTTTGCCAGCGCGGCCTCGCCCGAATCGATGCCGCCCACGCCGATGAGCGGGAACGCGCCCTCGACCCGCACATAGGTCTCCGCCAGCATGCGGGTCGCCAGCGCGAATAGCGGACGGCCCGAAAGCCCGCCGGCCTCCCGCGCCGTCGCCTGGTCCCGCAGCGTCGGCGGCCGCGCCACCGTGGTATTGCCGATGATCATGCCGTCGACGCGGTGCCGGCGCGCGCCGCCGACGAGGTCGTCGAGCTCGTTGAGCGTGAGGTCGGGCGCGATCTTGATCAGGACCGGCGTCGTTCCGGCCTCCCGGCTCATGCGGGCGCGCGCATCCATCACCCGCGCCAAGAGCTCGTCGAATATCTTCGCCTGCTGGAGCTCGCGCAGACCCGGCGTGTTCGGCGAGGAAATGTTGACGGAGAAATAGCTCACCACCGGCGCGAAGGTCTCGATCAGGCGCACGTAGTCCGCGATGCGGTCGATGCTCTCCCGGTTGGCGCCGACATTGATCCCGACGATGCCGCCGGCATTTGCGCGCGCCGCCAACCGCCGCAGCACCGCGTCGGCGCCGACGCTGTTGAAGCCCAGCCGGTTGATCACGGCCTCGTCGCGCGGCAGCCGGAAGACCCGCGGGCGCGGATTGCCGGCTTGCGGCTGCGGCGTCACGGTGCCGACCTCGACGAAGCCGAAGCCGAGCCGCAGCAGCGCGTCGGGCACCTCGGCATGCTTGTCGAAACCTGCCGCCATGCCGACCGGATTGGGAAAATTGAGCCCGAAGGCGCGCACGGCCAGGCGCGGATCGTCCGCCGCCAATTTGACGAACGGCGGGAATTTCAGCGCATGGATGGCGAGCCGATGCGCGTCCTCGGCGTCGAGCAGCCGCAGCAATGGCCGCACCAACGGTTCGAGCAGCCCGATCACGGCGCGAGCTCCGGAAAGACGTGTCGTCGGTCGTCGCCCAGCGGCAGCGGCTTCACCCACCGCACCGCGGCAAGCGGCAATGGGCCGTAAAGGTGCGGGAACAGGTCGCCGCCACGGGATACCTCCCATTTGAGCGCGCCGTCGAGCGCATCTGCGTCGACCGCAACCAGCAGCAGGTCCCCGGCTCCCGCAAAATGTTTGGCCGCGGTCTCGCGGACCTGCGCGGCGGTCGAGAGATGGATGAAGCCGTCGCGCGCATCGACGGCGGCGCCGTGGAACGCGCCAGCACGCTCTGCCTCGCGCCAAAGCGTGGTTTCGCAGATTTTGTAGACGGTCTTCGGCACGCTGTCCCGGAATCGGCCGTGAAATGGCCTCCAGTAAACCCCGACTATGCGAGCGACCTCAAGCGCCGGAGGAGCGGGCCTGGCGCTTTGCGGACACTTCCGGGAAGAACTCGCATGATTTCCGATTGTTGGCTCCCTCGCACTCGTATAAGTTGCTAGACTGATGCAGGCTATAATTCCTAGAATTGGACAGAATTCTCGTGTTAAAATCGGTCATGTCATGCTGACGCATGCCCAAATCTGGACGGCGCTCGATCGCCTGGCGGCGCTCGCCGGGCTCTCGCCGTCCGGCCTTGCAAAGAAGTCCGGGCTCGATCCCACCACCTTCAACAAGTCGAAGCGCATCACCCCCGACGGCCGCGCGCGCTGGCCGTCGACCGAATCGGTGGCAAAGGCGCTGACGGCGACCGGGACCACGATCGACGCCTTCGTGCAGCTGATCGAAGACACCGGCCGTACCGCGGCCAAGAAAACCGTCCCGCTGGTCGGATTGGCGCAAGCCGGTGAGGGGGGCTATTTCGACGCCGCCGGTTTTCCCACCGGCCCAGGCTGGGAGGAAATCAGGTTTCCCGCCGTCAGCGACGAGCACGCCTATGCGCTCGAGATTTCCGGGGATTCGATGGCACCGGCGTACCATGAGGGCACGTTCATCATCGTATCGCCGGCGGCCTCGATCCGGCGCGGCGACCGCGTGGTGGTCAAGACCACCGACGACGAGCTGATGGTGAAGGAGCTCAAGCGGCGTACCGCACGAACCATCGAGCTGCGCTCGATCGACTCCACCCGGGGCGAGCGCACGCTTCCGGTGCGCGACGTATTGTGGATTGCCCGTATCGTCTGGGCCAGCCAGTAGTCAGTTATAAGATTTTCGGGCTAGCCTGGTATCGAATTACTGATTCCTAAGAGGGGAAGCTCATGCATCGCCGTCAGGCTTTGAAATTGTTTGCCGGACTCGCGCTCTGCCCGCTTTGCGCGCCGCAAGGCTTCGGCGCCGACGTTCATTGGAGCTATGAAGGGGCCGACGGCCCCGCCAAATGGGGCGATCTCGATGCCGCCAGCCGCGCGTGCTCGCTCGGCACCCAGCAGTCGCCGATCAATATCGGCGAAACCATCAAGGCACAGCTCGGGCCGCTGAAGATCACCTGGGCCAAGAGCGCCGACACCATCGTCAACAACGGCCACACCATCCAACTGAACATGGGCGACAGCAGCACCCTGTCGGTCGGCGGCGGCGGAAACTATCGTCTGGTGCAGTTTCATTTTCATCGCCCGAGCGAGCACACCATCAATGGCGCGAGCTTTCCGATGGAGGTGCATTTCGTCCATCAAAATTCCGCCGGGTCGGCCGCCGTCGTCGGCGTGTTCATAACGCCCGGCCGGCCGAACAAGTCCTTCACAACCATGGTCCTGACCATGCCGAACCGGGAAGGCCCGCCGGTGAAGGCCGATCCGAAGATCGATCCGAACGCCTTTTTGCCGGCCAAGCGCAGCTACTACCGCTATTCCGGGTCGCTCACGACGCCGCCCTGCAGCGAGACTGTGGACTGGCTTCTACTCACCGATCCGGTCCAGGTGGCGGAGGCCGACATCGCGAGCTTTGCCAGGCTGTATCCGATGAATGCGCGTCCCGTGCAGAAATTGGATCGCCGCTTCGTGCTGCGGTCGGCGTAAAAGGCGCAAGCAGTCATCGATACCAAAGCAGCCAGCCGGCGCGAACGAGGTAGACCGTGCTGATGGCGAAGATGATCGCGCGCGTCCACTGGCGAAAGCCGTGATCGGTCATGCGCTCGACCACGAAGGGCGCCAGCGACGTGCCCGCGATCGCAAGCAGGATCGCGGGCCCGGTGGCCCAGAGCGGAACATCGGCGACGCCCGAGAGCGAGCCGAAATAGAGCGCGCGTACGACGTGGCTGAAGGTCTGCGCGACCGCCTTGGTGGCGTTGGTCGTCTTGCGATCGAGCATGCTCTTCTGGAAGAAGATATCGAGAAACAGCCCGCCGACGCCGGACAGGATCTGGATGATGGTCGTCACCACGCCGGTGAAGAACGGCACGCCCCGCCATTCGATGTTCGGACGCAGCGAAGCCGGCAGCGCCTCGACCAGAAACGGCATCAGGCCGAGGGTCAGGTAGACCATCGCCTTGTCCGGCACGAACGCGATCGTCCACATGACCGCGAACGAGATGACGGCGCCGACAAAGTACCAGCCGAAGATCGGCCACAGCACGTAGTGCCGCCATTGCACGACCCGCCAGCCATTGGCGAAGAATTGGATGATCGAGAACAGGATCATCCCGGTCGAGACGTCGAAATAATTCAGCAGGACGCCGAGCAGAATCATGCCGCCGGCCATGCCGAACACACCGGAGACGAAGGAGGAAAATATGATGGTGACGCCGATGATGGCGAGGACGGAAGCGGTCATTTCGGCTTGAGCTTGCGATACCGAGGCAATGTTCCCCTCTTGTCGTGCCCGGCGCAAGCGGGGGCACGACAGGGGAGTCTACGCCGACCTCGCGAGGGCGCCGTCGATCATGTCGACCGTGTTCTTGAGCCCATAGACCGCCACGAACGAGCCGAAGCGCGGACCCTTCTCCTGGCCGAGCAGCACCTGATAGAGCATGTTGAACCAGTCGAGCGCGACGCCGGGCTTGCCATCCTTGGTCTTGATCTTGCCGGTCTTGTCGAGGAACGGCTCGCGCCGGCCGATCTCGTAGACTACCTCCTGGATTTGCTCCGGCGCGGCGTCGGCGGGGAGCTGCGAGAGCGCATCGCGCAGGTCGAGCAGCGCGGCGCGCTCGCCCTCCCCGGGTTCGCGGAACTTCTTCTCCGGCAGCACGAAGTCGCGGAAATAGTTGATGGCGTAGCCGACCAGCGCAGCGAGCTTGGGATGCGTCTGCGGCGTCACACCCGGGCGATAGCGGCCGATGAAGCCCCACAGCGTTTCGGCATTCTCCGCGTTCGATGACGCCACCAGCGTGAGCAGCATCGAGAACGAGATCGGCATGTCGGCCTTCGGCGGCTCGCCGGAATGGATGTGCCAAACCGGGTTGGACAGCCGCTGCTTGAGGTCTTGCCGCGCATAGCCTTCCAGGAATTGCTGATATTCGTCGACATGACGTGGGATGACGTCGAAGTAGAGGCGCTTCGCCGCCTTCGGCTCGCGATACATGAACAGCGACAGCGATTCCGGCGAGGCGTAGCGCAGCCACTCGTCGATGGTGAGCCCGTTGCCCTTCGACTTCGAAATCTTCTGGCCCTTCTCGTCGAGGAACAATTCGTAATTGAAGCCTTCCGGCGGCGTGCCGCCGAGCGCCGCGCAGATCTTGCCGGAGAGCTTCACCGAATCGATCAGGTCCTTGCCGGCCATTTCATAGTCGACGCCGAGCGCGAACCAGCGCATCGCCCAGTCCGGCTTCCATTGCAATTTGCAATGGCCGCCGGTGACCGGAAGCGTGACGCGCTCCCTGGTCTCGGGATCGTCGTAGGAGACGGTTCCCGCCTTCACATCATGTTCGACGATGGGCACATACAGCACCGTGCCGGTGCGCGGACAGATCGGCAGAAACGGCGAATAGCTCGCCGCGCGTTCTTCGCGCAACGACGGCAGCATGATCGCCATCACCTTCTCCAGTCGTTCCAGCATGCGCAGCAGCGCCGTGTCGAACTTGCCCGAAGTGTAATAGTCGGTGGAGCTGGCGAATTCGTAGTCGAAGCCGAAGGTGTCGAGGAAGGCGCGCAGCCGCGCATTGTTGTGGGCGCCGAACGATGGATACTCATTCGAGAACGGGTCAGGCACTCTCGACAGCGGCTTTCCGAGATGAGCGGCGAGCATCTCCTTGTTCGGCACGTTGTCCGGGACCTTGCGCAATCCGTCCATGTCATCGGAGAAGGCGAGCAGCCGGGTCTTGATCTTGTCCTCGGTCAGCACGCGAAAGGCGTAGCGCACCATGGTGGTGCGCGCGACCTCGCCGAAGGTGCCGATATGCGGCAGGCCGGACGGGCCGTAGCCGGTCTCGAACAGCACCTCGTCCTTCGGGCTCTTCTTCAGCCGCGCGACAATCTGCTTCGCCTGTTCGAACGGCCAGGCATTGGATTGTTCGGCGAGCGCGCGCAGATCGCTCGGACTGACGGCAAGATCGATCGTGGACATCAAAAGGGGCCTCCGGGCCGCGGAAACTAGCGCTTCCGTATCAAAATGCAAAATGGCGGCTGAGCCACCGTCATTCCGGGATGGTGCGTTAGCACCAGACCGGAATCTCGAGATTCCGGGTTCGATGCTACGCATCGCCCCGGAATGACAGAGGCTGGAATTTCTAAAACGGGCTGACGGAAAAATAGCGCAGCCACAGATCGGTGTAGCGGCCTTTCTCCCACAGCCGGAACATCGCCCAGTTCAACGATTGGCGTAAGAGGTCATTGCCCTTGCGCACGGCGATGCCGATGCCTTCGCCG
>WNEY01005282.1_pt1 | contig 18447 bp, 17 predicted proteins | sample 5400531 | NCBI WGS metagenome assembly WNEY01 (sample SAMN13153338, study PRJNA577476) | soil metagenome | isolation source: 200 cm saprolite under Douglas fir tree site 1 | place: USA:California | collected 2015-04-18
TAACGCGCTCGCGGTCGAGGTACTCGAGCAAGGGGATGGCGTACTTCCGGCTCAGGCCGGTCATCTCCTTGAACGTGGATAAGCTGATCCGCGCCTCTTTCTCCTTGTGCCGGGCGAGCAGCGCGCGAAGTTTTTCGAGTGCGCTGCGGTGGAAGATCAGGTCTTCCGTCACTTTCAGCAGGGCTTTTTCCTTCAGCAGGATCTGTAGGATTTTCTCGGCGCGCGGGCGGTCGATCTGAAGCTTGGTTAGAATGTCGCGCGCGTTCGGAACGGCGAGCTCAGCCGCCTCAAAGGCGCGCGAAATTTGTTCTTTGGCTCTGAGTTCCTCACGCCCCAGTTGGACTTGCCGTCCGATCAGCCGGACGGTCTCCCCCCTGATTTCGATTCGGCCCAGGGCCGCAAGCGATTGGAGGACGGCGTTCGAGAGCGCGACCGACGGCAGCCCCGGCTGTTCCGAGCTGCGCGGGGTGATGCGCCCGCGGAGTTCTTCCTTGATCATTCCAGCGTCCAGGGGATTCGCCGAATGGAATTGTTCGAGCGCATGGAGAACGCTTTCCGAAAGGGCCTGAAAGTGTTTCGAGTGGACAAACAAGCTGGGCGGCTGGCCGAGGAGCATGAGCTGCTTTCGTTCCTCCAAAGCCTTAGCCGTCCTCACGGCCTCCGAAGTCAGCCAGCCGGTTCGTCGAACGAGTTCGGCGAGAGAAAGTTCTCCGGCCTGTTGCGACAGCAACTCCACTCGGGCCTCGCGGTCTCCCTGTTCCATGATCCGAAGGGCGGCGCCCACGCTGGCGTCCCCCGTCCGATGTCGAGAAGGCTCGTTGTCGAGCACGACCCCGCCTCCAATCGTCGTGACCGGAGAAAACTGCCGGATGATGAAGCGGTCGCCGGGGAGATAAAGGCCCGGCTCGGCCAGTCGGAGCTGCGCATAAGCGCGCTGCCCGGGCTTGAGCTCCTTCAATTCGAGCAGGACGACTTCCGCCAGAGTTTCCGCCGCCCCGCAGTGGAAGTGGACTCTGGCGCGGTTCTTCAAGGGACGCGCGGAAGGGAGAAGCGTCAGCGCGCAATCGAGGCGGGGAGCAGCTTGAAAGAGGTCCGGGGGCGCGAGGACCATGCCTCGCGCGAGTTCGCGGGCCTCGACCCCGACCAGGTTCAGCGCGGTGCGTTGACCCGCGACGGCGACCTCCGCCGACGCGTTGTGCACCTCGATTCCGCGGACGCGCACCCGGCGGCCCAAGGGGAAAATCTCCACTTCCGCCTCCTTCTCGATTTTCCCCGCGATCATAGTCCCCGTCACCACCACTCCAAACCCTTTCATCACAAACACGCGGTCAATGGGCAGGCGGAAGTGTGATTCCTCGGACCGCGCGGCGAGTTCGCGCGCCAGCCGCCCGAGCTCGGCCTTGAGTATCTCCAGGCCTTCGCCCGTTTTTGAGCTCACCGCCACGATTGGCGCGCCTTCCAAAAACGAGCCCTTCACGAAGTCCTGTACCTCGAGCTTCACCAGGTCAAGAATGTCCCGCTCGACCAGGTCGGACTTCGTCAGGACCACCACGCCCTTTTCGATCCCGAGCAGCCTGCAGATATCAAAGTGCTCCCGGGTCTGCGGCTTGACGGACTCATCCGCCGCGATGACGAGGAGGACCAGATCAATTCCGCCCACCCCGGCGAGCATGTTCTTGACGAACCGCTCGTGGCCCGGGACATCAATGAAGCCCACCTTCACGCCTTCCGCGAGGTCGAGGTGAGCGAATCCCAGGTCGATGGTGATGCCGCGTCGCTTTTCCTCTTCCAGGCGGTCGGGATCGGTGCCGGTCAACGCGCGGACCAGCGCGGACTTGCCGTGGTCGATGTGCCCTGCCGTTCCTACGACGAGGTATTTCATGACCTTGAGAGGAGGCCGTCAAGAAGCCGGGCGTCGTCACCCAACGATGGCCCCGGCCTCGCGGCCCTCACCTCTATTTTCGTTGCTTGAGCCATTCCTCGAAAAGCTTTTCCAGTTCCTGGTTCATGGGGTAAACGTCACGGGCGCGGTACTTGCCTTCCTTCATTTGCAGCCGCTCAAAGTCCTCCCGCGTTTCGGTGGTCTCGTTCTGTTTGATCACTTCCTCAACCAACTGCGGCGGGATCACAACAACTCCTTCGGCGGTCCCGAGGATCACATCGCCCGGCAAAACGGTGACGTCGCCCAGCCGAATGGGCACGTTCCAGTCGACGCCGATCTGTGCGGCCTGGGCTGTCGCGTCCACTCCCCGCACGTAGATGGGGAGGTCCGTCCACTTCCGGATCACATCGTAGTCGCGCACGCCTCCGTCAATGATGACTCCCGTGGCGCCGCGCGCGCGGATGCCCGTGGCCGTCACGTCGCCCATGAAGGTCGCGTCCTTCACCATGCCGCCTTCTTCCACCACGATCACGTCTCCGGGCTTCGTTTCTTCGGCCGCCCGCACATTGAACACGGGACTGTGGTCGGTCTTCTGGGCAATCGAGCGCAGGGCCTTTTCGAGGTCTGGCCTGACGGGCAGGTAGCGCAGCGTCACCGCTCGTCCCACGAGCGTCACGTCGGGCTGCGAGACCACAAAGCCGCCCGCGAACTGGTGCTTGTAGCCGTGGCTCATGAGGACGCTCCACGCGTTCTCAATGTGCACGCCTTTCAGCTTTTCGAGCAGCGAATCGCTCACCGCAGGGCGCTCGGCCATAAGGCTCTCGACGGCCGGGTGCCTGCCGCCCTGCGCCGCCGCATATTGTGGCGATAAGAATAGAATCGCTGCCAGTGCAACAGATCGGACCTTGGACCCGCTATCCATAGCATCCTCCTGAGGGGCGAATAACTTCCACCGGTCGGCCGCTGGGTCTTTCCACGGGGCTAGACACCTAGTTTTCCGGGACGGTGGTCATCTTTCTGGTCGGCTCGAAATTCGTCCTGGCCCGTGTCGGAGCTTCCGCAAGAAGAACGCGATGCTTCGCCCCTGCCATTAAGTGGCTTTATTTCAACACGCTACAGCACATCTTCCCGGCCGGCGAGGCGAGGCCTCACTCGAAATACGTGCTCCCTTTTTCCAGGTATTTTCGGCAAACCTCGTCGTTCAGTTCCACGCCCAAGCCGGGTCGGTTGGGGACCTTGATGAACCCGTTTTCCATAACGGGCCCGTCGTAATGCACCGTCTCGGCCCACCACGGGACGTCAACGGAGTGCCATTCAAGAGCCAGGAAGTCGGGAATCGTGGCGGCGACGTGCGCGCAGGCCAGCGTGCCGACGGGGCTTGCCACGTTGTGGATGGCTGTTGGGATGAATTCGAGGTCTGCCATGTCCGCGATGCGCTGCGATTCCCTGAGTCCGCCCACCTTGGGCACGTCGATGTGGAGGATATCGCACGCGTGCTCCTGCGTGAGCTCGCGGAACTCGTATTTCGTGTAGAGGTTTTCGCCGGTGGCGATGGCCACGGGCGAATGGTCCGTCACGAACTTCATCGCCGCCCAATTCTTCGGCGGCACCGGGTCCTCCAGCCAGATCAGCTTCAAAGGCGCGAGGGCTTCGGCAAGGCGGACGGCGTCCCGAGCGTCAAAAGACCAGTGGCAATCAATGCTCATCTCGGGAGCGCTCGGGCCGTCGCCCAGGACTTCCCGGGCTGCGGTCATGCGCTCGACGATCATGCGAATGTCATCTTCACCGAGCAGGCGGTTCCATCCGTCCGCGCGCCGCGTGTAGGGCTGCGAGGCGCGGGCGCGGTCCTTGGGAATGCCGTCGCAGTCGAATTTGTACCAGTTGAATTTTTTTGACTTCACAAACTGGGCCCGCTCGCGCCACGAGCCGATGTCGTCCGTCTTGCCTTCGCCGGAGTCGCAATAAACTCGCACCGCGTCGCGGTACTTGCCGCCCAGGAGTTGATAAACCGGGACTCCCAGAATCTTTCCCGCGAGGTCCCACAAGGCGATTTCGATTCCGCTGATGGCCGTCACCGTTGCGCCCGACTGCGATCCGGCGCCCGCCATGCTTCGGACCATCTTCGTGGTCAGCCGGTCAACGTTCAGCGGGTCTTCGCCCACGAGGAACTGTTTTATCCTGCGGATCAGGTCTTCGACGCCGGCGCCCCAGTAGGCCTCGCCGAGGCCGGTAACCCCGGCGTCTGTGTACACGCGGACGAGGTGCCAATCGAAGTTGGCGCGAAGAGTGGCTGTCTTAAGGTCCGTGATCTTGATTCCGCTTTTCTCTTTCGGTGCCTGCTCCGCGCCGCGCGTTCCGGTGTCGCCCGCGATGGCAAAGGCCCCACCGACGGTCGCAGCTCCCGCGCCCAGAAATTTCCTCCTGCTCTTCAGCTTTTCCCGCATTTTCTAACCTCCTTGGGCGGCCGCCTCGGGATTTCTCCCACCCCTCCCCGGCCGAGTGCGTTCGGAAGACCGATTTGAATTCGACTGTCGAAATTCGACCGCAAATGGACGAAGCGCCGCTAATCCTAGGACAAAGCCACGGCCCAGGCAAGTCGCGACGCATTTTTGATTTTGGCAGTAAGAAATTGCCGGGCCTGTTCGAAATTAAAGCCGGGAAGAGTCTTCTCTGATTGTCGAGGACGCAGCTTCAAAATTCAGGGCGAATCGGCGGCTGGGTCGACGAAAGACGCCGATGGCGAGAGGCCATAACGCGCGGCTGTCATTGACTTCAACGCTCCGTCACGGTTTTTTCACATCTTGCTTTCCGGCGGCAGCCGGCTTTTCAGTCTCGGGGCCGAGCCAAACGCTCACCACGGTCCAGCTCTCAGAGCGCTTTTGCAACACGATGTCGTATTGGGCCTCGGCCGAGCCATCCTCAAAATTCACCCGGGCGAGCGCGCGGTTCTGATCGGGCGAAAAAGTGAGGTTCTTAGTCTCGATGTGGACGGCGAGGCTGGCCGGGGCGGGACGTCCGGCCGGCTCATTCGGAGTAGGCTGCGGCGGGGGGGGCTCGAGGGCGGGAAGAAAATAAGTGCGGACGGCCCGCTCGATGGAGCTCCCGGTGGACTTATTCGCCGCGGACGCCAGGAGCCGGCTCCGCGTTTCGTTCACCGCGATGGCGTTATCAAGGTCGTCGCGAATCACCGGGTCTTTGATTCTTGCCTCCGCTTTCCGAAGCCGGGGAACAAGTTTCAGGTCTGACCGGACCGTCAGAGCGAGAATGGCGGCCTGGGGGACAGTCCGGTCTTGCTCTTGATCGGCGCTGTTAATCACCTTCAGCAGAGTATCGGTGGCCTCGGGTGAATCCGACTCGCCGAGCGCGGCGTAGTAAAACCGTCGCAGGTTGAGATCGCGCGGGTCACCGACCAAATTCTTCAGGATTTGCGTCGCCTTTTCTCCCCCGACGAAGGCGAGGCATTGCGCGGCGAACTCCGCCGTCCGGTCATCCTTTAACGCAGCTTCGAGTTGAGGCACGATGGCGGGGCCCGCCGCAAAGGCTGCGCGCCGGAGCGAGTCGGCCGCCTCGCCGTTCGGCGAACTTAGAATGCCGTCTAGGAGTTCCGGACCCCAATCGCCGGGCAGGACCGTCGCCTCTGCGCTTTCAGGCTCGGGTGTAACCGGTTTTTGCTGTTGGGGAAAACAGGTGGAGGTGAGCAAAAAGCATTGGGCAACAAACAGACCGAAGAAGGCCGGGTCTCGAGGCAGGACCCTCCTCACTTTCTCGCTAATGCCGCCTGTCGGATTTATTTGCTTCAGCATTTCACAGGTTCGATGCGGGAATCGGCGGAAGGGTTCGAGCGGCCTGACTTGGCCGGGACTCAGCGCTTGTCGCGGGACAAGCGCTTCTTGCCGTTAAGGAGCGCCGGCAGGTCTCGGAGGTCGCCGAGCAGGATATCGGGCGGCGCGCTCTCCAAGGTGTGCGCGCCGAAGCCGTAAGTGACCCCGCAGGTCCAGATGCCGGCGTTGCGGCCCGTGAGCACGTCCGTGTCTGAATCGCCGACGATCAGCGTCTGGTCGCTGGTGGCCCCCATATCGCGCATCAACTTTTTTACGCCTTCCGGGGCCGGTTTTTTTTGCTCAAAGCTGTTTCCGCCGTAGATGAAAGAGAAATAGCGAGCGATCCCGAGTCTCTCGAGCATCTCGCGGCTGAAGTGGACCGGCTTGTTCGTCAGGACGGCGAGCTTCCTGTCCCGGAGGGCTTCGAGCGCTTCCGAGACTCCGGGATAGATCGTCGTATTGTCCAGCATGTGGAGCCGGTAGTATTCGAGGAAGAATGCGAGCCCCTTCTCGACGTTTTCCTCCGTTGCCTTTTCGCCGAGGGCGCGGCGAATCAGGACGGTCACGCCCTGGCCGACGTAAGAGGCGACGACTCCTTGGGGCAGGAGGCCCAAGCCCATTTTTTCGCGCATCGCGTTGACGCTCTGGGCCAGGTCTTTCTTGCTGTCAACCAGCGTGCCGTCGAGATCGAAGATCAGGAGCCGGATGCCGGTTAAGGCCGTCTGGGGGATGCTCATCGTGGTTGGGCTGGCCTCGCTTCAATCCGTGGCTGGGTCGGTCCCGGGTTCGAGCGCCCGGAGGACGAGCGTGGCCTCCTCCGCGGGGATGGGATTGAAATAAAGACCTTCCCTCCCGAGGTATCCGCGCTGCTCCTCGATGTCCGGGCTCATCTCGACGTGCCAGTGAAAATCGTCCGGGATCGTCGCCCAATAGTCCTTGGATGGCACGTGCCCGTCCAGGTTGGGCTCGGTGTGAACGATCAAGTGCAAGGACGGAGAAATCTTTTCGACGCGCTGGAGAGTGGTCTTGAAGAAAGAGGCAAAAGAGGCGACGCGCGCGGGTTCGCTGAGGTCCTTCTCGAAGGACGAGGAATGGCGCAGCGGGAGCAGCCACAGCTCGTAAGGCAACCGCGAAGCAAAAGGACAGAGGGCGACGAAGTCAGAATTCTGGTCCACGATGCGCTTCTCCTCCTTGATTTCCTGCTGGATGACGTCGCAATACAGGCACCGCTCTTTTTTCCGGAAGTGTGGCTGGCACACACGGAATTCAGTTTCGGCGAAATAGGGCAAGACGGGTGTGGCGAGGATTTGAGAGTGGGCGTGCCCGATGACCGCGGGCCCCGGCGACCACTGGTCCTTGAAGATGGAGACATACCGGAAGCGGCGGTCCTGCTTGAGGTCAAGGATGCGGTCCCGGCAGACTTCGATGGCTTTCGCGATCTGCGTCGCGGGGAGCTCTGCCAGCGTGACGCCGTGCTGGGGAGTCTCGACCACGATTTCATGCGCCCCCAGGGTATTCATCCGGTCGAACAGGCCCTCGCCCCGCGGATTGAGGGCGCCTTCAATTCGGAAGATCGGCGCGCGATCGTGGAAGGCTCGGACGCCCCAGGCGCCGTTCGGCTCCAGGTGCTCCCGCACCGCCTTCGGCGTCAAGTCCTCGTTGCCGGGACAAAACGGACACCGGGTGTCGGAGTCTTTTGCGTCAGCCGTGACCGGGCGCCTGCCCGTCACAATCCACCGGCGTGTGGCCGGGTCTTGCCGGAGTTCAGCCAATCGTGACGCCTTTCTGGCCGGCATCCCGCGCGTAAGCGGAAACGAGTTGACGACCTTTCGCTTGAAGTCTCCTCGGGTCTGGCGTGCCCATTCTAGCCTGAATACCGTCAGGCCCGCCAGAACCCAGGGCGGGGATGAGTTCAGGGGTAAGAACCCTTCCTCGCGGGCCGGAAGGTTGGTTCGATTGTGAACCAGGTGGCCGCGTGTGCGGGGGGATCGACGACAAAGGATGTGTTGGGCCGGGCCAGAGCTGAGCGACCGGCACGCGGGCCTCTGCCCTCTCCACGCTGTAATCCCGACCGCCGCCCCTGTCCTCCTGAGAAGCACTGCTGTCATCTTGAGCGAGAGCGAGGGATCTCCCTCTTCCGCCTCGCACCCTTCGCCTCGTGAGATGCTTCGCTTTCGCTCAACAAGGCAAGTAGGGCGACAAGGCGCCCGGCGCACACGGAAAGTGTTCGTGCCGACCGTAGCCCACCGCGCCGGGGCTCGACGCGCCCTGGCCTCTATGCTAGCTTGTAAAAGCAGCGCGCGAGTTTCCATTTCGACCGAAGCCATGGCCGATATTTATCCCTTCCGAGCCGTTCACTACAATCCCAAACTTGTCCCCGACCTCAGCAAAGCCGTAACCCAGCCCTACGACAAGATCACCCGGGAAATGCAGGCGAACTATTACGACTTGAGTCCTTACAATCTGGTGCGGATTATTCTCGGGCGACATAAGCCCGAAGACACCGGCGAGGACAATGTTTACACGCGCGCGGCCTGTACCTTCCAGGACTGGCTACGCGAGGGGATTCTGACCTCGGAGGCCGAGCCTGGGCTCTACCCCTACTTCGAGGAATACACAGTCCCCGGCCCGTCGCGGGCGAGGAAGCGACGCCAGGGTTTTATCGCGCTCTGCCGGCTTGAGGACTACTCCGCCGGCGTGGTCCATCGGCACGAGGAGACGCTCGCCGCTCCCAAAGCCGACCGGCTCGAACTCCTCAAGGCGACCCGGGCGCACTTCGGCCAGATTTTCATGCTCTATAGCGACCCCAAAGGCAGCATCGAAAAAAAACTTGCGGCGTGCTCGGAAGGAAAACCGTGGGAGCGCGCTCAAGACGAGTACGGGACTCTCCATACCGTTTGGCGCGTGACCGACCCCGCAGCCATCGAGGACGTCGTTCTGGCCATGCGCGACAAAAAGCTCGTCATCGCCGACGGCCACCACCGTTACGAGACTGCGCTTGCATATCGGAACTACTGTCACACCCAGTCGCTGCCCGACGACCGGCCGGAATATGTGATGGTGACTTTCGTCCGAATGGAAAGCGAGGGCCTTACAATTCTTCGCACGCACCGCGTGGTCCACAGCCTGCCGCGGTTCGATTGGAGCGACTTCCTCGAGCAGGCCCGGAAATTTTTCGACTCGGAAGAAGTCCACGCTGACGGCGGCGTCGAGAAATGGGGACAGACCTTTCTTGATCGCATGGCTCAGGCCGGCAGCGACGGCCCGACGCTCGGGGCCTGCGCAACAGGGGGCAAGCGTGCGCTGCTGCGGCTGCGCAGCGATGCCGGTTTGGAACGCGCGATGGCCGGCGTCCCCTCAGGCCTTCGCCGCCTGGACGTTGTCCTCCTTCACCGGCTGTTGCTCGAAGGCGTTCTGGGCATCGATCGGAAGGCCGTCCAGGAGGAAAGGAACTTGCGATACGCGCGGGAGTTCGAGGTCGCCGTCGGCCTGGCGGAGAGAGGCGAGGCACAGGTCTCATTCCTGATGAACGCCACGCCCGTTACGGCCGTTTGGGAGAACGCGTTGGCCGGGCGAGTCCTTCCGCAAAAATCTACCGACTTCTATCCCAAGCTGCTTACGGGTCTGACGATCTACTGGCTGGACAATCCCGAGGGGATGTAAGCGACACACGAACCCCGCCCCGCGCACCCGGAGCGCCGGCTCGTTGCCGTTGCCGCCCGCGCTTGCCGCCGGGTACCCGGCTAGGCCCTCGGCCCGAAGGAGCCAACGGCTTTCTCGACGCTGTCGTAGACGTCGAAGACCGTCACCAACTTGGTGATGCTCAACTGCTCGCGGATTTTATTGGTGAGGTTCGCGAGTTTCAGGTTGGCTCCCTGGTTTTGCGCCGAGGTAAATCCTGCCACCAAGGCCCCCAAGCCGGCACTGTCGATGTAAGTGACCTCGCCCAGGTCCAGGACGAGTCGCGTCTTGCCCTTGCCGAGGAGGTCCTTAATCCTATTGCGCAGGTTGTTGCTTTCATCTCCGAGAATCAGGCGGCCCGCCAGCCCGATGATCGCCACCCCGCTCAAGTCTTTTTCGACAATTTGCAGCGCCATAGTTCGTCCACCTATGCTTGCTTTCGCGGCATAACTTCCATCCGCTTGCTTCGTCCGCGCGCTCTGCGCGAACGCGCATTGTACAGAGCCCCCCGCCCGTTGTAAATGCCTTTCCCGGAAAATTGTCCGGGGCCGGCAGTCCCAACCACGCGTAAACGAACTCAGCCGAATTCCGAGCCGCAGCGCGGGCAGACCATCTTGCAATGGCGGGACTCGAGGCGCGCGGAACACACAGGACAGAACTCGAGGGCCTGCTCCGTCGCTAGCGCCTCGCGCTCCCTCGCCTCCTGAGGTTCGTCGCTCACAGAAGTCGCCTCTTAACCCAAAAGCGTCTGGACCAACCCGACCTTCCACATCAGGAAGACGCCGAAGCCCAAGCTGAACACTCCGGCAGCCAGGCGCACGGTCTGCTCGAGCACCTTCACCCGTCTCCCCGCCAGAGCCAGCGGCACGCCCATCAAAAGGCTCATGCCGACCATCCCGCCGATCGATCCAATGCCAAAAACCAGGATGTAGCAAACCGCCAGCAGCAAGGAGGGGATCGCGCCCAGGACGAATAACATGAGGGCGGCGGTCCCGGCGAGGCCGTGCACAATTCCGACCACAAAAGGTTTTCCGCCCAGCTTCAGGACGTGGTGGTGGTGGACGTGGTCCGAGTCACCGAGGTGAAAATGCAGGTGGGAGTGCCGCGCTCCGTCGTGTTCGTGGGTGTGGACGTGGATCGTTTGACCTTTCGCCAGGCCGAGCAGAGCATTCACGCCCAGGAAGACGAGCATGCACCCCACGAGAAATTCCAGCGCCTGGGCCAGCCGGGCCGTGACCGCGAGCCGGAACACGGCGATCACCAGTCCGAAGGTAAGGAGCGCCGCCGTATGACCCAGTCCCCAAAAAACTCCGATGAGCGAAGACCGCAAAGGGCTTCGCGTCTCGCTGACGAAAGTGGACACTGCCGCCAGGTGGTCGGCGTCGAGCGCGTGCCTCAGACCCAGAACGAATCCCAGCGCCAGCGTCGCCAGGGCCGGGAAATTGGACGCGGTGGTCAAGAAGGCAAACTTCAACTCAAGACCTCAGGGATAGTGTTTTTTGAGAAAGTCGGCGATGCTCGCATAAGCGCGCGAGAGCGTTGGCTCATCGGGCAGGAACACGATGCGGAAGTGCCCCCTGCCACCCATTTCCCCGAAGCCGCTGCCGTGGACCACGAGGACCTGCTTTTCGACCACCAGCCGCTTCACAAAATCCTCGTCGTTTTCCGGGATCTCGACCCGGGGGAAGGCGTAGAACGCCCCGCGGGGTTTTTTGCAGCCCACCCGGGGAGTCGAGCTGCACCAGTCCATGGTCAGGTCCCGCCGGGCTCGGAGCTTTGAGATCACTTTCGCCAGGTGGTCCTGCGGTCCTTCGAGCGCAGCGCGGACGGCGTACTGCACGGGATGACTGGCCGAGAGCCGGCCTCGCAGCATCTTCTGAATGCCCTCGGTATAAGGTTTTACCGCCGCCGAGTCGCCGCTCACGACCGCCCATCCCAATCGCCACCCGGGGACCAGGTAAGCTTTTGAAAGACCGCCGAAGGTTACGACGGGGACGTCCGGCGCAAGCGACGCGATCGAAATGTGGGGCTCGCCGTCCAGGATTAGTTTATCGTAGATTTCATCGGAGAAAATCACCAGGTTGTTTTGCCGGGCGAGTTCGACGACGGCTTCGAGGGTTAGTCGGGGATAGACGGCCCCCGTCGGGTTGTTGGGATTGATGAGCACGATGGCGCGCGTCCCCGCGAAAATTCTGCTCGCCATGTGTTCGAGGTCGGGTTCCCAACCGAGGTCTTCATCGAGGCGATAGGGATTCGGCGCGGCCCCGAGCTTGGCCAGGACAGCCGAGTACAGCGGGTAATCGGGGCTGGGCGTCAGGACATTTTCTCCGGGATTGACGAGCGCCGTCAGGCAGGCGTCCACCGCTTCGCTCACGCCGTGCGTGATGAAAACGCTCCGGATGTTTCGAATGCCCTTCCGCTCGGCCTCCGCCCGCAACGCCTCGATGGCCTCAGGGACTCCGAGGGACGGCGCATAACCGTTTTTCCCATCGCGCATCGCTCGGGCGACGGCCTCGATCAAGTGGGGAGGCGTCTGGAAATCAAATTTCAAAGGGTCGCCGATGTTTAATAGCAGGATCTCTTTCCCTTGCTGGGCAAGCTGCTCGGCGAGGACGGTAAGGTCTCGAATGGCATATCGGACGTGCTCGAGCCGGGCTGCGGCGAGGATTTCTCGAATGTGGCTGATGCCTTGTGCCATGGGCCAGAAGGATTTGTAACAGAAATGCAGGGGAGGGTCAATTCCACTCGCCGCTCGGATTTTCGCAGGAAAGGCTGTTTTTTATTGAAACCATGAAAGTTAGATGGCGCATGCTCGCGCCTACTTTGGGGATAAGCTCGCACTAAGACCCTCGTGGCGAGGTCTTCTACTTCGGAGGCTGAGGAGCCGGTTGTTGCGGCTGCTGGGTCTGTTTCTTCTTGAACAGCCCGATGATGCCTTGGACGAGGTCGCCGGGCTTTTGCTGGCCCGACTGCTGCGCGGGCAGCACCCCGGTTGTTGCGCCGAGAGGACTCGGTTTTCCCGCCCCGCCCGCGGCGGACTTGAGGCTGAACTGGGGATTCTGCATGCTCCCGCGGATGTTGAAGGGGAAGGTGAGCTTGCCATTTGCGAACGTCCCGCCTGAAAGGTTGACCAGGAGATTGGTGAGAGGGGTCGCGCCTGCGGCGATGTTCGCCACGCCTTGATAATCCAGGCTCCCCGCCCCGGCCAGCGCCAGGCTACCCGAACCATCCACATCGATCCCGTTGCCTGCGACCCTGACCTTGCTGCTGGTAATCCGCTGGTCCGCAATTGTGAAATCGGCGGACATCGAAGAAAACGATGAGGGAGACCCCGTGGATGCTCCAAGGTTTCCCACGCGCGCCAGCGCCATCAAATTTTTGTTGAGCTGGAGACTGGGCATTTCACCGTTGCGAATGTTCACTTGTCCAGCGCCGCGCATCCCCGCCAGAGGATCCGGCGAGTGGGAGAGCTCTCCTGAAACTTTCAGGTCTCCTTCCATCTTGCCGGTTAGCTTTCCGCGAGCTTCAGGAAAGGCCTCGAGCAGCCGCGCGACGTCCACTCCGCTGAGCCGCGCCCTGGCGGCATATCGCGGGACGCGTTCACCGGAGTCGAAGGAAAGGTCGCCGTCGGCGTGACCGCCGTAGAAGTCAAATTTCAGGTCATCGAAGAAAACTTGCCCGGGATAAAGACGGAGTCTGGTCTTTACGGATGTTGCCTGGAGCGAGCCGAAGCGGAGCGATTCAGCGCGCAGCGTCCCCCGGGCCGCAGGCCTCATCGGAGGTGCCGCAGCATACGCGACGGAAATCAACAGCGTCGCCGCAGTCGTCTCGTGCCCGAGGTCTGCCTGATAGACAGCGGCGGAATGTCCAGGGGAGGCGAGCGCATCGAGGTCAACGTCCTCGAGGTCGGTTGTGACACCTTGCCCTTCGAAGAAAGCAGGTCCTGGCCGGCCTGAAGGGAGAAGGTTCGCCGCGGTCAGCCGGGCTTTCGAGACTGTAACTCTTGGGATGACGTCCAGCGAAAACGCGGACTCATCCTTCCGAAACGCCGCCTTCAGAGCGTTCCCCTTTCGCGGGTTTTCAAAATTCCACCGGCCTCGACCGTCCGCCAGCAGTTTCACCTCGGGCTGGTCAAGGTCGAGAGACTTGATGAGGATTTGTCGGTCCCAGAGCGCTCGAGCGTCGAGCTCCGCGCTGATGCGCCGCACTTTCAACAGATAACCTTGAGGAAATCCCGCCGGATTGCCGAGCGCGAAGTCGTCAACGCGAATCGAGACGGTGGGGAAGAGACGAATCGCCAGATGACCGATCGCCGCGGGCTTGCCCGTCACCTCGCGGATGCGGGCCGCGACCCGGTCGCGGTAGCGGTCAACGTCGAGGAGCAGGGGAACGACAATGACCAGCGCTGCCAGGAGAACGACGAAAAAGATCAGGACTCCAAGGGCCACCTTTTTGCCGACGCTCATGGTGATGCCTTTTCGGATGAAGGCTGAGACTGTTTGGGTTGGCCGACCCAATTCCGCCGGGGCCGACCGCCCCATCCCCGCCGCCGCAGCAACGGGATCTTAACGCAGCAAGTAGAATTTTATACCATCGTTTGACCGGGAGGTTGGGAGGGGAGGCCGAATTTCTAGCGCGGGCCTGCGCGGCTGAGCGTCGCGGTGTAATAGTCGAAGAAGGGCTTATTGGGGGGCGCCATTTGGACGGTCTCGTTCAAATCGCCGCTTTCCGACCGCCGCGCTGTTCTTCGGAACAGCCATCCGGGCGGGGGCTGCTCGCCGCCTTCAGGACTGAAGTGGACTTCGGGCCCTTCCATCGAGACACGATAGTTGATGATGAAGCCCGTACTCGAATAGGTCCGCAGGAGAAAACCCGCGTCCGGGCCTCCGCCGCTCAGCACTCCGATCCACGACTCGCGCGTCGCGGAAGCCGATTTTGTGGGAGCAAGCGTAATTTCCTCCCTGAAGATCATGAAGCGTTTGTCGAGCGCGTACTCGACGGAGAGATGGATTTCGCCCTGGGGACTGCGACCCGTGGTCTTGCCCACCCATTCGCCGACGAGCCACTCAAGGGACGAAAAGTCCGCTCTCGGAGGAAGCGGGATCGAGTAAGTCGTCGGGGGCTTTTCTTTCGCCGGCGCTCTCCCGGTCCCGAGGGCGTAGAGGAGCAACAGGAAGAGAGGTCTCATTTCAAGCCTTTCCGGCGGTCAGCCCGCTGCGGACGAATCCGAGGTGCGTGTGCCCGTGACGGAAAATCCGAGCCTCCGGCAGAGCGGAAGTTCGGAGCAAGTCGCCAAGCTCCTCGCTCGTGTACGCCGCTCGGACCGAGACTTCGTACAGCTTCTTCATCAGACCGGAGTAATAGCGCCCGAACCACCGGACATGCAAGGGGAAAGTGAGGCGCGAGGGCCGGCGAAGGTCGCGGAGCAGGATGACCCCGTCCGGCTTGGCCACTCGGGCCATTTCCGCGAAAACCGCGAGAGGGTCTCGGAGGTGATGAAGAAGGGAGTTGGAGAGAACCAGATTGAAATAGGAATTAGGAAAACAGAGGCGGTTCGCGTCGCCGACGAAGAAATGCGCGCGCCTGGCCAGGTCCTGGTCGAGCGCGGCCCGGCGCGCTACCTGAATCATGCCGGCGGAGCGGTCGATCCCCACCACGCGCATCTCGGGGAGCCGCCGCGCGATCTTCAGCGGAATGCCTCCGGGACCGGTACCGACATCGAGCAGCGACCCTCTCCGCGGGCCGACCGAGAGGACCTGCTCCACCAGAGTGTTGTCAATGGAATCGAGGTACGCCTGGGCGGCGGCTGAAGCGTAAGCTCCCACCTCCGGATCTTTATCCATCACTTCCGGCTCAGGCTCGCGGGGAAAGGTCAGCCAGCCCATCCAGCACCCCGGCGGTTCAACCGAGCCTTCCGTTGACGTCGCGATCCTCAATGGTTGGAAGAAAAAATGGTCTCATGCGGGAAGGGAGGAGTCCTTGGAAACCAGCCCCTTTTCATTCAGCAATCTGACGAGCAGTTTCAACATGTCGGTGGTTGAAATCACGCCCACAAGCTCGCCGTTTTGGAGCACTGGCAGGAGCCCCAAACGCTTCTTGTAAAGGATTGTCGCCGCGTCAAATATCGACTGGTCAGGTTCGACCGTCACCGGGTCGCGCGTCATGACGCGGGAAATCGGGGTTGTTTCCAGAGCGCGGTTGTATTCTTCCGGCGTCACTTTGGTGAGCAGCGTTGGAACGAACTGCTTCACATCGCGCTCGGTGACAATCCCCACCAGGTGCTTGTCGCGAACGACGGGGATATGGCGATACGTAGTGCGCACGAAAATCATGCTGGCGTCGAGCAGCGTATCGGTCTCTTCGAGGGAGGTCACTTTGGTCGTCATGAACTCGCGTACCAACATGCGCTACTCCCCTGTCCGCCGGGACGGGCCATCAGTTACCGGCGCAATGCTTTGGGACTTGCCTCTTTGGATCGGCGATCAGGAGGGAAATTGACGCCCCAAAATTCCGGGTGGTCGAGGATTTCGAAACCCAGGTCGAGACCTTGCGAGTTGATTTTGGACGACATCCACACAACTCGAGCCCGCGCCGACCGCTCGTCGTCGCGCCGGCGTACATCCAGGGTGACCCCCACCGGGTAAGTCTGGTGGGTCCGGACCATGCCCCCGTGCAGGCTGACGACGACGGTCTCCACTTGTTCCCAAGACGCCTCACCGGAGGAGTCAACCGCGTTGATCAGCAGAGGGACGCGAAGCACCATCCGCGAGCTCCGGCGCCGATACAAGAGTTCACCCTTGTCGTTGCCGTCCATTTTTGTCCGTTTCCTGCTCACGGGAAATAAGCCCGGGCCCCCCCGTCCCAGGGCTTAGAACATGCCCCATGATACCATAATGTGGAGGGGCGGGAAACGCGCCCGGGATGGGCTCCTGCGCGCAAATGCCTTCGGACCTGAAGGTTACAGCCGGGAAAAAAGTCCCCCAAACGAGAAAGTCGGCCGAGCAGTTGGAGGGGGCCCGCCTCGGCTCGCCGGGTCCCAAGCAGGCTTCGGAGTAGACGAAAACCATTTTTTCTGCATCCTTTTTCGGGGCTGGAGCATCACAAAAACTAGTGACAGACCACTAATAATTAGCCACTACCCACCCCCAAGAGGGGGAACAAGACACGCAGGACCGGGAGAGCCGGAGCAATGACCTACCTGAAAACGCTTCGGCTCCTCCCGCTTTTTATTTTTCTGCCGGCTCGAGTTCCCTGTTTGCTTGAAATTTCCCAGGCTTGGGAAGATCCAGGAGACAATACCGCGAGGCCAGCGCGGCATAGCACGTCCAGTCTTTCCGCTCGTCGAAAGGGCAGGGTTTGAGTCGAGCTGGATTCCTGGTCGGCCGTGGGACGGGGCTGCGCGCTTGACCCTATTGTTACGAGGTTCCCATTGTGCTATATAAACTTAATTTCATCAGCCGGTTGGCGCCGCGGAGTATAGCTCACTTGTTGAGCGCAGTCGGCGATTCCCCCGCACAGGCACATGCGGCTTCGGGACAGGCTTACGGATTCGTGCACAGAGGGTCTTAGCGCGTGAGCTTTATCAACTTCGCTGCTCGCGAAATTAATTGCAAGATCGTCTATTACGGGGCAGGGCTCGGCGGGAAGACCACGAACCTCCAGTGGATTTTCGACCAGACCGTGGCGAAGAGCGGCGGCAAAATGATCTCCCTCGCCACGGAGACCGACCGGACGCTCTTCTTCGACTTCCTCCCTCTTGACCTGGGGACCGTGCGTGGATTCAAGACCCGCTTTCACCTTTACACGGTGCCAGGCCAGGTCTTTTACGACGCAAGCCGGAAGCTGATTCTCCGCGGCGTGGACGGCGTCGCTTTCGTTGCCGACTCCCAGGAAGAGCGAATGGACGCAAACCTCGAAGCCCTGGAAAACCTGAAGGGGAACTTGAAAGAGCACGGTTACGACTTGATGAAGATCCCCTACGTCCTGCAGCTCAACAAGCGCGACCTTCCGACCGCCTTGCCGATTGAATACCTGAAGAAAGCCCTCCTCAAAAAGGGCGAGCCGGTTTTCGAGGCCATCGCTTTCCAGGGTGTGGGTGTCTTCGAGACGCTCCGCGAAGTGGGCCGCCAGGTCTTGATAGAGCTAAAGAAAGGTTAAGTGCCCCGCTCGAAAGTCGTCTCTCCGATGACGAGGCCCTCCCTGAAATATTCCCCGCGCTCCCCTGGATTGCCGTAAAACTATACCTGAAGGGCCCGTCCATCGACCCGCGCCAAATTCGGCCTGCCGTGATCGCCCCTGCCGCCCTGCCTCATCCAGTCCTATAATAGGCCAGGGCATCATGCGCATCCTGCTGGTTGAAGACGAGCGCAAGGTGGCGAGCTTCATCGCGCGCTCCCTCCGCGAGAACGCGTACGCGGTGGACATGGCTGAAACCGGCGAGAAGGGTCTGGAGCTCGCCCGCGAGAACCCTTACGACCTCATCTTGCTCGATATCCGCCTGCCGGGACTCAGCGGGGTCGAGGTCTGCCGAAAGCTGCGCCAGGAGGAGGTCGAAACTCCCATCATGATGCTGACCGCGCGCAACCTGGTCGGGCAGCGCGTCGAAGGGCTGGACGCCGGCGCGGACGACTACCTGTCAAAGCCCTTCGCGCTGGCGGAACTCCAGGCCCGCGTGCGGGCGCTGATCCGCCGGGGGTTCAGCAAGTCCGGCGCCAGGCTCTCCTTTGCCGACCTCGAACTCGACCGCCACCGGCGGCGGGTCACCCGCAGGTCAGAGCCGATCCCGCTGACCACCAAGGAATTCGCCCTCCTGGAGTTCCTCATGCTCCGCGCGCCTGAACCTGTGACGCGGAGTGAAATCGTCGAGCACGTGTGGGACTGCCACTTCGACAGCGAGACGAACCTGGTCGAAGTCTACATCAACCGCCTTCGCCAGAAGATCGATCACAACCGCCCCGCCAAACTGATCCATACTATCCGCGGCGTGGGGTACCGAGTGGGGCTGCCGGAATGATTTACGCGCGCTCCCTTCGTTTGCGAATGATGCTGCTGTTTTGCGCGGTC
>WNEY01005129.1_pt1 | contig 18446 bp, 20 predicted proteins | sample 5400531 | NCBI WGS metagenome assembly WNEY01 (sample SAMN13153338, study PRJNA577476) | soil metagenome | isolation source: 200 cm saprolite under Douglas fir tree site 1 | place: USA:California | collected 2015-04-18
GAAAATATTTGCAGGAAAACATCGGTGCGCTCGATGTCGATCTTACGAGCGAAGATTTAGCGCGCATTGATGAAGTCGCGCCGAAAGATGCATTCGCCGGCTCGCGTTATCCAGAAGCGATGATGAAACTGCTCGGCAAGAGCTAGTTTGCCGAACGTCGCGGCACCATCGCCGTTCCCAACATCGTCTGTACAATTTCGTCGCGCTGATTGGTGGTAACATTGCGCGCCTTGATAATTCCGTAGTGCGGTTTTGAGCGCGAGGGCCTCAGATGGACAATCTCGGTTTCGACGCGCAGCACATCGCCGGCGCGCACCGTGTTTGGCCACCGCAATTCGTCGATGCCAAGACCAATCACGCCCTCGGCAAAATTCAACGTTTGCACGAAAAGCCGCATAGTCATCGCCGCCGTATGCCAGCCGCTCGCAATCAGCCCTTTGAAAATCGTTCGCTCAGCGCTTTTGCGGCTGAGATGAAACATCTGCGGATCAAATTTGTGCGCGAATTCGATCAAATCTTTTTCCCTGACCTGAAGCGTTTCGGAGCGGAAGCGGTCGCCCACTTTCAAATCGTCAAAATAACGCTCTTTCATTGAAAAAACTGCGACGCCGGCATTGATGACGCATTGGTTGAAATTGGCAATCGTAAAAAACGTCTTAGCTGGAGACAGACCACGCGCCCGCGCGCCAGTTGCACTTATCACTATTCACTATTCAGTTCTTCAGCGCGGGCGGTTAGCTCAGTGGTAGAGCGTCTCGTTTACACCGAGAGGGTCGGGGGTTCGAAACCCTCACCGCCCAGATCTCCGTTGTCATTCTGAGCGAAGCGAAGAAGCTTACTTCGAACAGAAACGCAACGAGCAATCAGTTCTTCACCAACTCGAACACAACCGCCTGTAGCGGCGCTCGGAGCCTGCACTGAGCGCAGTCGAAGTGAGCGCCGACGACGGTCGCAGACCGCCGCTACAGCAACGGCGTGTCGCCTAACAAGCAAAACAATCAGTTAGACCGCAGATTTCACTGATTATTGCCGACCAATTGCGGCGCCGGTCTGCTGATCTCAAGCTGGTCGCTCATTTTCTGGAGGCCCGCAGTGAGAGCCTCCATTCCCTTCTGCTGCTGCGCGACAGTCGCTTCAAGCTTAGTGATGTTGGCTTGGAAGTCTTTGCGCTGCTGCGCAATGGTCGTTGCCTGTTGCTCGACCTTCCGGTGCTCTTTGAGAAACTCGTTAAGCAACATGGCGTTCACTGCCTCGTAGCGCAGCCTTGTCCATTGGCTTAATGGCGTCCTTAAAACTCTCCGAGGAGACGACTGTGCCGAGGTGACCGTTGGCATCGACGATTACCTCAACGCCTTTGGCCACAATTACCCCGCTAATGCCGGCGATAAAGGTGTTCTCGTGAGTGCCTTTGTTACCGATGCGGATCGTGTTGGACTCACCAGCAACACCAGCGTTGCCGATATCGATGTTGTTACTATCAGTCGTGAGATGGCTGCCCGCATCACTGCCCACCCAATTGCCGTGTTGTCGCTGCCGGTTGTGAGGTGGAAGAGCGACGCCGCGCTGCGGCCTAACGACTAGTCTTTTTCTTGATCTTGTTCCCATTTAATGTCATCGCCTTTCCGCTTTGTTGCGACGCCTCGCGCGCGCGCGCGAAGGCTCTGATTTTTCTCGCGCACCGATCCCAACCTTATCACCGGTTTGCACCAAAACGCGTCGTGAAATATTCAACAAGCGAAGGTCGACTGGTGTCGGCGTGGGTGTTACTGGCGCCGCTGGGGCCGAAAGGTGTATCCCTGCACCACGTCGATCAGGTTGAACAAAGAGCCGCCGATGCCGCCAACCGATGGAACGCTGTTCGCAGGCTGCTGGAGGGTCATCGTGCTGGCAGTGACTTCGTGCAGGCGGTTATCAATCGCTCCGGTCTCTGTCACATCCGCGAGTGGGACGTCAATCGTGATTGTGCCGTTCGGGCCCAGTGTTGCGTTGCAATTTGCAGCGGGGAGCGTCGTTGCGCCGGGATAGGTGAGCGTCACTCCGCCGCCGACCGCCTGCGCAGCGTTCTCGCCGGCAAAACATTGCAGCGCGCCGCCGTTGAACGACTCCGCATAGACCATGAAATTCTTTCCGCCATTCGGATCGGTCGTGGATGGAACGAGCCATTGGGTTAGCCACACCAAATCGGGATCTGGATCCTGCGCGGTGGTCGGCGCGAGACTCAGGTTGTTCAACTGCATCACCACTTGATAACACGGTGCTGCCACACTACACGGCGCGGTGGTGATCTTGCTGACGCTCGAGTTGATGATGTCGAGCTGCGGCATATTGGCGCTGGTGGTTCCGCTGACTTCGTACTTGCCATCGCCGGTGGGATCTGAAACCGCGTTGAAGGGCGTAAGTCTCGGAATCTTCACCGGCGAACTCGCGACCAGCAACCCATCGCCGCCGTTCTGTCGCACATACAAACCGTGTGGGGCGAAGACCTCATCGATATTGTTCGAGTCGGCGTAACTGATCTGCGCCTCACCGTTGGATCCCATCCGCACCTGCAAAAAGTCGCCAAGAGTGCGGTCGCCGCATTGCGCACCTATGAGGGTCTGGATGCTCCCACGGTGGATAAAGTGCTCGCTCGCGAGAATCGGCGCGGTGAAGGTCGGAGTGGGTGCGTGCGCGTTCAACGACTGAACCATCCACAGACTCCAAAGGGCGTTGGTCGTAGAGTCAGGCCCGCCCGTGCCGTTATTCGGTGCGCCTGAACCGCAAGTGGGGTCAGCCGGGTTCGCGAGTCCGGGCGTGCCGTACCAGACGATGTCCACGCGCCCGTCATCCCCAGCGACTATCCACGCGAAGACGTTGTTGTGCAAGGCGCCGCCCGGGGCTCCAGAAGTGTCTATCTGTATCGGCGTGGACCAGGTGTTGCCTTCGTTGGCCGAGTAGGAATACATCAGCACGGTGTCGCCGGTGACCTTGCCGTTCGCATCGATAGGTGCTTGTTCCCACACCGCGTAAAGGTTGCCCCCCTTATCAATCGCCATCGTCGGGAAATTTCCACCCGTCTTGACGCCGGTTGCGCCTAGTTCGCGCACCAGGATGTTGGTGCAGTTCAAGCCGCTGGGATCGCTCACGTTGGGGACAGGCGGGCCGAAAGCGACCGGGAAGCAGCGACCGATCTGAATCTGGTGCAAAGCGGCGTCGTCGTGGATGACGTAGATGTGCTTGACGGGTGTAGGGAGGACGGCGAATTGGCCCGGAACCCCAGTGGGCTGACCTGTGGTGGTGGCTATGGGGCTGACCTCGTCGTTGCCCATAATGCCTTCGTCGCAGGAGAGGTCGGCGGTGATCGTGTTACGTGGTCCGAATTGGAGTCCTGCTGTAGCGCCGGCGCCGTTGACTGGCGAGCGGTACATCACAAGGACGTTGTTGCCGAGGGAATTCCCACAAATTGGTCCGCCGGGTCCGATCTCGTCGTTGACCAGGTAGATGCTGCCGCCGCCGTTCACAGGGTCGCCGTCGGTCGCGTACCACTGGCGGTCTACGGCGGTGTCAGGCACACCGGTGTTATTGCAGGGGAAGGTGACGCCCCCGTCGTCGGAGCGCGCGACGCTAAAGTTCGCGAGCGTCAGGTCGTTAAAGTAGAGATGACCCGCCGAGTCCACAGCCAGCTCGCTGTCGCCGCCGCCCGCGCACGCGGTCGACTTGCCTTCGAGCGGCGTACCAGACGTGATCCATTTGAAGGTCTTGCCGCCATCGCGGGAATGCCAGATCCAACTCGTGTCGGACGAAAGCGAACCGGGCCCACTGGTGTACACGAGGTGGGGGTCCGTGGGGTCGAGCCGCAGATCCTGTTCGAAACCAACCCCGCCGATGCCGCTGATGACCGGATGCCCGAAGGTGGGAGGGCCGGAAGTCGTCGTCGCGAAGCTGAGCACAACGAGCGAACCACCAATTGCGCAAAGAATGAAAACCAGGAAGATGCGCAGAGTGGAGATACCTGATTCAGAACCGGGATTTTTTTTCATAATATAATTTTAATTTTTTCTAAATCTGCCAGCAGATGATTATTCAAAAAAATCGGTCGTCCCACTAATCTCTTTGGGAAATAAGCCCACCGATACTAACTGAGTCTATCTGGGAGATCCGCGACAGTTTGTCGAGCTTTATTTAACGCCTGAAACCAGGGGAGAAACGCCTTCTGCCTCGAGTTAGGTTGAGTCCGCAGAGTTTGGGAAAAATCCCGTCAGCCATGATTTCCCAGTACTTCAGCGCTGGCCGTGTTATTGCTGCCGGTTTGGTTGCTTGCGAGCGCTTCAAAACCGTTGGCTGTGTTGTTGTTGCCGGTGGCGTCGCTCTCGAATCGCCCAGTAAAAGTATGGACGCGAAGCCGATCACCGAAATTTATTCGCGAATCTGGCCCTCGCCGCGGATGACGTACTTATAAGTCGTTAGCTCTTCCAGTGCCATCGGCCCGCGCGCGTGAAGCTTGTCGGTGCTGATGCCAATTTCCGCGCCAAAGCCAAATTCGGCACCATCCGTGAATCGCGTCGATGCGTTCCAGTAAACTGTGGCGGAATCGACCTCGTTCAGGAATTTCTCAGCACGCGCGGCGTCGCGGGTGATGATGACGTCGCTATGATGAGAGCCACATTTTTCGACGTGCTCAATCGCTTCTTCGATGTTGTGCACAGTGCGGGCGGCGAGGATGAGATCGAGATATTCCGTGGTCCAGTCTTCGTCGCGGGCGGGACGAAGCGGCTGATAGCTGAGAGCTGAGAGCTGATGGAAGCTGTCGGGATCGGCACGCATTTCCACTTTCTTTTCGGCCAGTATCGGCGCGATCTTTTTGAAAAAGGGAGCTGCGATTTCACGGTGCACAAGCACCGTCTCGATGGCGTTGCACACGCCGGGACGCTGCGTCTTCGCGTTGACCACTATCCGCACCGCCATATCGAGATCGGCTTCTCTGTCCACATATGCGATGCAGACCCCGACGTAGTGTTTGATCACCGGCATCCGCGCATAACTAACGACCGTTTCGATCAATGCCCGGCCGCCGCGCGGAACCATGAGATCGATGTATTGGTCCATCTCGGCCATGTGACGCACGGCATCGTGACCGGTCTTTTGGATGAGTAAAATACTGTCTTTGGGCAACCCCGCGCTGGCTGCGCCTGCGCGGAGCGCTTCGGCGATGGCGACGTTCGAGTGAATCGATTCCGTGCCGCCACGCAGGATGACTGCGTTTCCCGTCTTTGTGCAAAGCACCGCCGCGTCGCTGGTCACATTCGGGCGCGACTCGTAGATGATTCCGATAACGCCGATGGGGACACGCACTTTTGAAATGTGCAATCCATTGGGACGGGTCCATTCGGTGATGACTTTCCCCGCTGGATCCTCGAGTGCAGCCACCTGACGAATGCCGTCCGCCATCGCCTGAATGCGCTTTTCGTCGAGCCTTAGCCGGTCGATCATCGGCAAGGAAAGCTGGTCGGCGGTCGCCTTTTCGACGTCCTTGGCATTCGCGCGCAGGATTGCGCCGGCGCTGGCGCGAAGTTGATCTGCCATGGCGAGCAAGGCGGCGTTTTTCCGCTGAGTGCTCAGCCGCGCGAGTGCGCGCGCGGCAGCGCGAGCGCGCTTGCCGAAATCCAAGACCTCGTTTCTTAAATCGTCCAAATCAAAGGCAGGCGAAAAGTAGTCACTCTAACTCTCAACTCTCATTTCGCCGCTTAAAAACGAGCCTCCGTCAGACTTCCTCTGCTGCGCAGGGAATCGTGTTCCGACTCGCTCGCCCGCCGCGATTCGCGGGATGATTCCGGCGCGGCGACCGTTTGCGATCACTGTGGGAATTCCGGCTGCGGTCGCAAGTTTTACGGCATCGAGTTTCGAGACCATGCCGCCCACCGAGACCCTGCCTTTTTCGCTGCGAACGAAACGATCCGCGTCCGTGACATCAGCGATCATCGGAATCCGTTTGCCGGCATCATCCATCAGTCCGTCAACACTTGTAAGCATGATGAGCAATTCGGCTTCCACCAGCACCGCGACCTCGGCAGAGAGGCGGTCGTTGTCCCCGAAGCGCAGCTCCTCCACTGCCACCGAATCGTTTTCATTAATGACCGGCACGACATCCTTGCATTCGAGCAGGCGCTGTAGTGTGTTCTTCGCGTTTTGATGGCGGGTGCGACTGTCGAGATCGCCATGCGTGAGTAAAAGCTGCGCAACGTTCAGCTGATGTTTTGCGAACATCGAGGCGTAGAGATGCATCATCTTTGATTGACCCACTGCGGCGCACGCCTGTCCCGTCGTCAAATCGGGTGGACGCTCCTTCAGCCCGACTACGCGCATTCCGGCGGCGACCGCACCGCTTGAGACGATGATGCACTTGCATCCGCCGCGAACAAGTTGCGCTACCTCGGCGGTGAGACGCGCAAATTGTTTCGCATCGAGCGCGTTGGCGCGCGGCCGAGTGAGAATGCCGGAGCCGAACTTGAGGAGAATGCGCCTGGGTTTTCTGGACATGCGGAGCTGCTAAGCAAATCGGAAAACGAAAGCGCGCAAAAGCAATTTCCGAGAAAATATCAGACAGCAATTTTACCTGCAACAGAAGTATCGGGGGAACCAGGCTCAGCAACCGGTTCTGACAAGGTCGAGCGTGAATGAGGACGAGACGAGCCGGGAGGGCCTGTTCGCTGCAACGCCGGGTTGATCGGCTAAATTTGTGGAGTACAGCCAGGCAGCGTGCTGTAAGAGACAACGCAGGTCACGGGGCGCACGACCCTTCGCCGGAATGTCAGAGGTTCCTCGAAGATCTACTCTCGTTAGTGTCCGACGCCGGTGTTGAGCTTTTTAGCCGGCGCGATGAAGGGCTGGTTCCAAGCGGATGCCTCGCCGGGGCTTTCTCAAACTCTGGAGGCTGTTGTACGAACTCTGCGGATAGATCACTTCGCCAGCAAATCCAGCGCAGCTGGAAAAATAACTTTTTCCCACGCTGCGTATTCTTTTGCGGAAGGATGCAACCCGTCGGCCGCGACTAACGAGGGATCGTCGCCCATTTGTTTGCTGATTGAGAAAACATCGACAGCGTGCACTCCGCGCTTTGTCGCTTCTTCAGTAATGATTTGATTGAAGCGAGTAAGTCCTTCGGAAACGTTGCGCCCGCGCGCGTAACGCGGGCCGGTCGGCGTCACTCCAAAATCCGGAATGGTGACGATGAGGAGGCGGTTCTTGTCGCGCAGCACTGCGAGCATTTGATCGACAAGGAAGTTGAAGTGTTCGCGAAATGTTTCGACGTCGACGCCCTGGACCCAATCGTTCACCCCGATCTGCAACGTGGCTAAATTTGGTTTTGCCGCGACAAAGACCGGCAGCTCGCGATCGATCGCTTGCTGCGTGGTCCAACCCGTGCGTGAGGGATTGGCGATAAGATCGACATGTATTCCTTTTTCATTTAGATGGCGCGTCAACAGCGCCGGCCATGACTCGTCAGGCAAGGCCCCTTCGCCGATCGAGTAGGAGTCGCCAATCGCGACGTAGCGAATCTTCTCTTTATCGATCTTTTCGGCGGTGCTCACGGTCGCAACAAAAATCGCAAATAACGGCAGCAGTGCTCTCATCTAGGACAACATTTCAGTAACTGCAGCCTGGCAATGAATTGTCGTCGGTCGATCTTTGCTTTCATTCGATCGACAACCGCAAGCAAGCCTGCCCGCGTTTCGGGCAGGAAGTTCCCGGGGACCAGTTCGTTCATGTATTTGTCGTGAATGTATTCCTGGTCGGCATGATCGGGTTGCACGAGCGCGATGCCTTCGCGTGAGAATACCTTCGGATAGAACTCGCCGGTCATAGTGAATTTGGTGCCAAAGAGCGCGAGCTTCTTCAGCTTCTCTACTTTGGCAGCCCCACATGTTGCTTCGACGATGCTGATGAGCGGAATGGATGAGCGCTCCGCGACCTGCTCGAATACCAAGTGCGGCGTGTTTGCTGCGATCAATCCGAAGTCCGCGCCGGCGCGGGCGAGTTTCTCGATTTCCTCTACGATGGTCTCAATGAGGCGTTGCAGATCGTTCGCGATCACGAACCCTCTTATTTTGTTCAGGTCGACGCTGTTGATGAGAAATTGCGGGTAACTGCCGTCGCCGGTGCGCTCGCGGTAAAGCGCGATGATCGTGCGGTAATACTCGATCGTGCTCTCCGGCCCGATGCCGCCGATGATTCCAATGGTCTTCATTGCTTTCGTTTACGCTTCCTCATTGGGTGACAGCGATTAAAATCGCAGGTGTGAAATTCATTATTTCATTCACAGCCGCAATAGTGGCCATGAGTGTGCATGATGTCGATGCTCAGGCGCGCACGGCAAGTCCGGGCAATCGAAGCGACGTCTCAAACAAGGCATTGATCACCCGGGCGGGCAGATCAGAAGTGATGGGGGCAGCGGCGCTCCACACGCTGGCCAACGATTACTATGCGTGGCGCAATGAAAATTATCCCGTGCAGAGCAGCGATGCCGGGCTGCATACGTGGGACGATCGGCTGACCGATTATTCACCGGCGAAAATCGCGCAGCGCGCACAGCACGTTCGCTCGCTGCTCGAAAAAGTGCGAGCGATCAAGATCGACAACTGGCCGAAAGACGAGCGCATCGACGCGATTCTCTTTCGCGCGCAATTGGAGAATGTCGATTTCCAGGATCGCGTTCTCAGATTCGAGCGGACGAACCCGCAGGTTTACGTCGGCGAATGCACCAACGCGATTTTTTCGCTGCTAAAAAAGGAATACGACACGGCGCGCAAACGCGCGCTCGCCGCGACAGCGCGCTTGCGGCAAATGCCGCCGATGCTCAAACAGGGCCTGGGCAATTTGCAAAGCCCGGTGAAACTTTACGCGCAGCTCGCCATTCAATCGGCGCGCTCGATCGATCCGCTCCTGAACAACAGTTTGATGGCGCTCGATGTCGATCTTGCGCCAAACGACCACGACGAACTCGTGAAAGCGCGCGATGCGGCGCTCGGCGCGCTGCATGGTTACGCAGACGAATTGGAAAAACGGTTGCCCAAAATGGTGGACTTCGCGCCGATGGGCGAAGCGAATTACAATTATTACCTCAAGCATGTCCTGCTCCTGCCGGTCAGCGGAGCGGAAGTCGAGACGATCGGGCGCGCGGAGCTGGCGCGCTATCGCGCGCTCGAAGCGCTCCTTCCCGATCCGAAATTGGCTGATCCCGATCCGGCGCGCAGCGCCAACATTCCGCCCGACCAAGCGTCGTTCTTGAAAGCCTATGAGAGCCGCGAGCAGGAAATGATCAATTTTCTGAAGGAACACAATCTGGTCACGTTGCCCGATTATCTCGGTCCGTTTCAGATCCGGCAGTTGCCGGAAGCGTTCAAGCCGACCAGTCCCGGCGGTTTTATGAATCCGCCCGGCGTTTACGACAAGGATCCAACCGGTTTTTATTTCATCCCGACGTACAATCCGCAATCGAAGAATTTTTATATTCGCGCCGCGATCGAGGACCCGCGGCCGATCCTCGGACATGAAGGTATTCCGGGACATTTCTTGCAGCTCTCGATCGCGAACCGATTGAGCGACGAAATTCGCCGGCAGCATCAGGACGGCGTGTTTGTCGAAGGCTGGGCGCTTTACGGCGAGGAAATGTTGATGCGCACCGGCTTGTATCGGAACAACTCCGCGGCCCAAGGGCAAATCCTCCGCTTGTCGCGTTATCGCGCGGCGCGGATCGGCGTGGACGTGAACCTGCACACCGGCCGATGGAGCTTCGAGCAAGCGGTGAAATATTTCATGGAAGCGGGCGGCCTCGATCGTGAAGCCGCCGAAGGCGAAGCAGCTGGCGCTGCTTCAAGCCCGACCCAAAAAATCAGTTACATCATTGGCAAATGGCAGATCATGAATCTACTTGGTCGCTACAAAGATCGACAAGGTGACAAATTCCGGCTCGGCCAATTTCACGATGACCTGATCAAGAACGGCAGCCTGCCAGTTTCAATCATCGAATGGATTTTGCTCGACGACGCTACCTCAATACAAAAGGTGACGACTGCAAAGTGATGAGTGACGAGTTGTAGAGGCCGCCGCTGTCTGTGTGGCAAACCGTCTAAACCGTAGATTACGAGGATGTTTCGGGACGTCTGGCCTGACTTCTGATCTCTGATTTCCGGGCGTAATTCCTGCTCATCCATGAAAAATCATGGGCACCTGGCGACAGGAGGGCAGGGCAATTCAAGATCAGATGATCAAATACGAGCTGATCGAGGGGTTTCAACGCGCCATCGACAATAGTTATCGGCGGTTGCGCGAGACAGCGCGCCACGAATGGGAAAGTCGATTCGCCGGCAAAGATCCAAGCGACGCGTGCGTCAGCATTCGCGTCGGCCCGTCCGGGATCCAATCGCCGGTTCTGCCCTGCGCCGGTTACCTTCCAAAACCGCTGCGACCGTGCAACGGGCAAACACGACCGCGCTTAGCCCATCCGCTGAGTCGCATGACAAAGTAGAAGCGGCATCTCGCTACTTTCTCGTCTCCTCCCCCACGAGGTTACCAACTGTGTAATGCTCGGTGGGAGGTTCGAGCGCGTTGACGAACTTCCGAAAGCGCGCGGAAAAAACTTCCGGACGAAGTTTCCAGTACTGAGCGATTCCGGGCGCAGCGATGTAATGTCGAAGGAGCCCGCGCCAACCTTCCCAGAGCTCCCTGTCCATGAGTCCATAAACATAATGAAAATGAATCGTTTCGAACGCTTTCAAGAATTGGTAAGTTGCGTGAAAGAAACGCGCCTGATCTTGGGCGGAGAGTGCGCTGAGATCTTCCAGACCTACTCGCCAGATTCGTTCCAACTCCGCGTTTTCCATGAAGGGCTTGGTCACATCGCGCAGGGCGGTGGCGGCGGCGTCTTGCGTGGCCAGCTTCGCCACGCGCGTGCTCCGGTGCACTTGAATGCCGAGATACAGCACCGACAAGACGACCGCGATCGAGCTAACCAATTGCGAGACCGCGTTGATCGCTTCCCAACTCATGCTCGCTTCGCTCGGCGTTGAATCGTCGAAGCGTTAAAATGTTGAACCGAACGCATCTGATCCCTAATCTGTGACGTCTGGCCTCTGCCTTCTGGCTACTTCGGTTCCTCCGCCACTTTGAGAACGATCTTGCCGCGCGTGTGATGCGTATCGGCCTGTGCCTGTGCCTTGGCCGCTTCCGCCAGCGGCAACGTTTGCGAGACGATCACCTTGATCTTTCTCTCGTCGATTAACTTTGTTATCTCGGCCAGTTCATCAGAGTTCGGCTCTACGCTAAGCGGCGCACCGCGAATCCCGTGCTTGTCGAGCTCCGCCTGATCGGGTTGTGCCACTAGCGACACGATAATACCGCCCTTCTTCACGATCCCGTAGGAACGGGCGAGCGTGTCTTTTCCGACCGCATCGAGCACCACATCAACATCTTTCGCGACATCCTCGAATTTTTGTTTTGTGTAATCGATCGCCACGTCGGCACCGAGTTGCTTGAGCAAATCTTGATTCGGCGTCGATGCTGTCGCGAACACTTTCGCGCCCCGCGCTTTCGCGATTTGAATCGCAAAACTTCCCACGCCGCCCGACCCGCCATGAATAAGCACGGCCTGGCCCGCGCTTAGTTTCGCAGTGTCGATGAGCGCTTGCCACGCCGTCAACGAGACGAGCGGCACCGCCGCAGCCTCCACGTAGTTGAGAGACTTTGGCTTGGGCGATGTCTCCTTTTCAGTTGCAAGCGCGTACTCGGCATAACCCCCTCCTTTGTCCAACGCGATATATGCGTACACCGGATCGCCCGCTTTGAGCTTCGTGACGGTCGCGCCGGTCTTCTCGATCACTCCCGCAATATCGTATCCCGGAATTGCCGGCAATTTGATGTTTAGAAACTGCGCGAATTTTTCAGAGCGAGCCGCCGAATCCACCGGGTTCACACCGGCAGCGATCACCTTCACCAAAATTTCGTTCTCCTTCGGTACCGGGCGCGGCACATCGTCAAGCTTTAACACCTCCGGTCCGCCGTACTCGTGAACGACGATGGCTTTCATCGTCGGCTTGTCCGATTGAGCACTGACAACGCATGACCAAAGGCAGATCAGACAAGCAGAGAGAAATTGAAGTTGTTTCATAATGGAATCGGGGTTTTTAAGCTATTTCTTTGGAATGAGCGGATAATTAAGCGAGCGAAAAATTCGCCAACTGCCGTCGCCTGACCGACCTCGGATGCAACGTTCAGCACTTGCTGCTCATCGCCGCGATCAATGCGTTCGCGACAAATCCGCCTCAGTGGGCGGGCCTTCGACCCAATTGATGTCCCACGCGCCGTCCACAGTGATGAACGTCAATGAGCCGGCAGGCAACCAGGCTTCATGCACCATTTTCGCCGGCATGAAGTTGAATCCGCCCGGTCCGATCTCAGCGCGTTTGCCGTCGCAAGCAAGGGTGGCCGTGCCCTTGATCATGGTGTGCGTTTCATTGGCGGTGTGCCAATGCTTGCGAACATGGATCGCTTTTGGCGTGCGAATGAGCAGGTTGGTCGCCTGCGTTTTTGGATCGACATGCAAGATGCAAATCTCCGGGGAACTTTCGCCAAGATCGGGAAGAATCTTGTCCCATTTGAGTTCGGACAACTTCTTGAAGATCGGCTCGTTCGCACTTGTTTCGCCCGGAGTGCTTGCAACCGTCGCGCTCGGTTCGGCCGAGCGCCCGTTCAAGGCAAAACTTCCTAGCGCCGCCATTACAATCGCGAGACACAATTTCGTTTTCATAGATAAGAAATCAGACAAGGATTTACTGGATTACCAGGATTCCGAAAATCAAATTTTATCCAGTCAAATCTTGTCGAAAGATTCTGCTCGCGTCTTCACATTAGACTCATCAAGCTGCGCGCGGCTACCTGGGATGAAGGGCAACGTCAACCAACAACAAACAGCAAAATGATGAATACCAAAATATTAACGATCGTCGCATTATGTCTTAGCCTGGCCGGGCTTTGCTCGGCGCAAACCAGCCCAACCAGCACAACTACGATGACAACAACGCGTGGCAGCAATGCTCCGTACACGGAAGGCGGCGTTTGGGTCCTCACCATGATCAAGACTAAAGCCGGACTGAGCGATGATTATCTCAAGTCGATCAGCCAGACGGTGAAACCGGTTTACGACGAAGAGAAAAAGCAAAAGATCATTCTCGATTACAAAATCCTGAACGGCGACGCCACTACCCCGCAGGACTTCAGCATCCTCATCATGGTGCAATATCCGAACATGGCCGCACTGGACAGTTTGCGCGACAAGATGGACCCGATCATTGAGAAGGTGATGGGCCCGGAAGATCAACGCCGCGCCACCGCGGTGAAACGACTCGACATCCGCGAAATCCTCGGCACCAAAACCATGCGCGAAATCACGCTGAAGTGATTCCAATTGCACCATAATGTTTGCTTGACTCTACCGGTCAAAAATTCTACGCCCGCCTAAACCCCTGGAATATGGCTCTCTCCAGTTCTATTCAGATTGAACCGCTCAAAAGAACGGAAACGGCAGACATTGTTAAGATAGCCGGCGTATTAATTTTGCTGCTGGCTGGCGCGCTCTATCTCGTGACCGGTGTTGCGAGTCTAAGCGCCGCGGACCACAGAGAAAGCGCCTACCGCATCGCTGCCTTGTGGGCGATGGCGTATTGCGCCGGCGGTTTCCTGGTCGGCTTTCTCTTTGGCATTCCCAGGGTATTGCAAGCAAACGACACGAAGTCCGCCGACAAAGAGAAATCTGCGCGCTCAGGATATGCGCAACGCGTAAACACAAACCTCGAGCAAATCTCCGATTGGCTGACAAAGATTATCGTCGGCCTCGGTTTGGTCCAACTGCGCAAGATACCCCAAAATCTCTACGACGCTGCGATATGGATGGCACACAGCTTTACGCCGCCAGACGCCAACATTGCGCAGGCCGCCTCCTTCTCCACCAGTATTATCATCCTGTTCTCCGTTACAGGTTTTGTTGGCGGTTATTTGGTCACCCGTCTTTTTATCGCCGGTGCGTTTCGTCGTGCCGACACTGAAACGACCGAGACGGTGACCGGTTCCGGCATTAGCGACGATCAGGCAAAGCAAAAACTGATGAAGTTTTGGAAACCAGACGGCAAAACCAACCCCGAGCATGAAAAGTTGCTGGTTGAATGGATGACCAAACACGGCTTAATTACTCAGGACAAGACGATCTCAATCGGGCTGTTTATTAACGCGCGCGATTATGCGCAACAACGCGCGCAAGCAGTCCAAGATCTGCCTGTCGAATAAAAACTATGCGACCAGACCGAAGAATAGAAATCCTCCGCGATATTCCGACCGAGCAAATCGACGCCGTCGCTCAGGACTTCAAGGACAGTGGAGCTGCCGAAGTGAAAAAAACGCACCAGAAAGACGGGAAATGGACAATCGAGGCGCGATTCGAATCCGGAGCAAAATATCCAGCCTCCGGCGAGTTTGTCGCTTGATTTGGAGGATCTGGAGCGGATTGCGTTGCGATTCGTAGAATCCGTTACGTTTGCTTACGCCGCGAACACCGTGCGCGAAGTCTGGCTGAAGTGATCATTCTTCGGTAGAGACACGCGTGTCGCGTGCGAGAGTCGATCGGAAAGTTCGGCGCGCCGTAGCTCTCCACCGCGCGCACCTTCACCTTGGCCGAGTTCGACGGCATGACGAAGTGCGCGGGAACGCCGCGCAACTTCGCCGCGCGCGCAAGCGCAGTCCGATGATTGCCAGACGAATGCGTGGCCGCGCCGCTCGCCTCATCCAACCGCGAGCTCGTCAACACCGGCGTCCGCATAATGTGCGGTCGAATCCGCTCATGCGCAGCGCGAATGCCATCAAGGTCGAGAGACATAGCTAGCGTTTTAGTCGTCACAACGCGCGACACAATCAAGCGGCCATTGAGCCCACCAGGAACACCAATTCAAAATCAAGGGCAAGGACTTGCGTTTCACCCGGACGCATGCGCTGCTGCTGATTCGTCAGTTATTCGAAGCAGTCTTCGTTTGGGAAACTCAGTGCTCGCAAATCCGTAAAGTTGATTGGTTGTCTTGCGATTCGTTTCCTCAGCATTAAGAAATGCTTTCGCCGTCGCTTCATTCGCTTGTTTTAGCATATTTGTAAGCCGCAAATCGCCAACTGCGCGAACACGACCCGAAGACAGATCGAATTCTTCGATTTCAGTTCGAGGATGATCAAAGAAGTTATCGATCATTTTGTTGCGAAGTTCGATAAGTCTCGTAACGTATCGGTAGCCCTCTTGAGCAACGTCGAGCTCAAGCAAAAGCTGAGGATCAGAACCTTTTCCAAGAAAAGCAAGATCACGAAAATCGATCGCCTGCTGCGTCAATCCAAAGATTGCATGCTTCAGATGATCGAATAGATCAGTTCCGTCGGATGCCTGCATCTGAGTACGAATACTCATCAGCGAATTGGGTTGGCTGAGGAGAACAGACTGCGTCCGCAATACAGCCTCGTAATCTCTTTCGCGTTTCTCATATCGGCGACGCAGAGCTTCCAGCAAAAATGCCGCTAGGGCACCAAAGAATGCGCCAGCAAGTGACGATGCAAACTCCATCATTTAAGATCGTAGTTATGGACCCGTACGCAAAACCGAACGAACGGAAAGTTGGCGCGCAACGGCCAAGAGCCAGAGGTCCCGCCTTCGTTCTCGTTACGGCGTGGCAGGCAGAGATCAGCGCTAATCCGCGCAATCCGCGGTTGGAACAAGAGGACGAGACAAAGCTCGTCCCTCCATGTGCAGGAAAGGATCGCGACACTAAGGTCGCTCCACATTGCGTTTCTGATTTTCTGCCAATTGGATATTGGACGTTGAGCGCTCGCCACGGAGTAGCCCGTCCCAGGCGAAGGCGGGTTGGGCGTTTTCTTCGTCCTACGGCTTGGGCGGTTCGCTCTTCTTAATTAATGGCGTGAACAGATCGATCGGCACAGGAAGGAACGTCGTCGTGTTATGCTCGCTGGAAATCTCACGCATGGTTTGGAGGAAGCGCAGTTGCAGCGCAATCGGCTCCTTGCTCATCATGGCGGCGGCCTGCACCATTTTTTCTGCGGCCTGAAATTCACCCTCGGCGTTGACGATCTTTGCGCGGCGCTCGCGCTCGGCTTCGGCCTGCTTGGCCATGGCGCGCTTCATCGTGTCGGGCAGCGCAACATCCTTGACCTCGACCGCCGTGACTTTCACGCCCCATGGTTCGGTTTGCCGGTCGATGATCTCCTGCAGCTTCAGGTTGATCGACTCGCGTTGCGAAAGCAGGTCATCCAAGGGGGCCTGGCCGAGTACGCTGCGCAGCGTCGTCTGCGACATCAGCGAGGTGGCTTTGAGAAAGTTCTCCACTTTCACGACCGCGGCTTGCGGATCGACCACGCGGAAATAAACCACCGCATCCACCGTCACCGGCACGTTGTCACGCGTCATCACCTCCTGCTTCTCGACGCTGATGGTGACGACGCGCAAATCCATTCGCACCATGCGATCGACGATCGGGATGAGGAAAATCAACCCCGGTCCTTTTGCGCCGAGTAATTTTCCGAGCCGGAAAATCACTCCCCGCTCGTATTCGCGCAAAATGCGGATCGCCTGCGGCAGGATGATCACAGCAAGGATGATGAGGGGGATGATCCAACTAATAAACTTGAATGGTGCTTCGAGTGGCATGGCTTTATTTTCCTTTGGTTTTTACTTTCAGAGTTAATCCTTGCACCGACGCGATCTCCACTACTTCGCCTTTTTCGATCGGTCTATCGCTGACCGCGTTCCAATACTCGCCTTCGACGAAAATCCTGCCGCCGCGCGAGTCGATGGGCGTCAATGTGGCCACGGTTTTTCCAACCATCGTTTCGGCGCCAGCCTTGACCGGCATGAGCTGCGCGCGCAAACCTTTTCCGATGACGAAAACAAAGAACGCCGCGGTCACGAGCGTGGCCGGAATGATGTAGCTAAGCGATAAACGAAAGAGTGGATCGGCGCGGTTGAAGAGCATGAGCGAGCCGATCAGAAACGAAATGACTCCGCCCATCGTCAGCACACCGTGCGTGGGCGCATAGACATCAAAGATGAAGAGCATGAGTGCGAGCGCGATCAACGCAAGTCCCGTCACATTAACCGGCAGGATCGCCGCCAGATAGAGGGCAAGGATCAACGCGATCGCGCCCACCACGCCGGGCAGGATCGCGCCGGGCGTGGTCAGTTCACCGATGATTCCGTAAATCGCGATGAGCATGAGAACGAACATGACCTCAGGCCGCCAGAGTCTTTGGAAGACACGCTCGGGCGCCGACATTTTGATCTCCACGATCTCCGCACCTGCGGTTTTGAGCGTCTTGCCATCCACGACGCGTCCGTTCAATCGCTTGAGCAACTCCGTAAGATCGACAGCAATAAGATCGACAACTTTTAACTCGAGCGCTTTGTCCGCGCTGATGGACGCACTCTCGCGCACCGCGGATTTGGCCCAATCGATATTGCGATGGCGCCTGGCGTCGCCGGCGCCATCGCCGCAACACTTGCGGCAATGGTAATGAAACAACCGGCACTGGTCGCGGTCGCGCCGGTCGGAGCGACATAAACGACCACTGGCACAGTGGACCCCAAAAAGCTTTGCACGATCGTTTGCGTCGAATCGAGCAAACCGCCCGGCGTGTTGAGTTGAATGACCAGACATTGCGCGTCTTGCGCGCGGGCTTCATCGATACTTCGCGAAATGTAACTCGCCGTCGCCGGACCAATCGCTCCATCGATTTTGATAAGCGAAATAGTCCGCATAGCAATACGCAATCTCAGGCTCCTTTCATCGGCTGAATCTTGAGTGCCAAGTCTTCCACCCGTGGCTTGACGATTTTCTCGTAATCGCGATAGCTGAGCTTAATGGCGTCGGTATGGGTACCCGCTTCGAAAACGATGTAGTCTTCCTGAGTCAAACTCTTGTCCACATACGTTGGCACACCATAGAGATTGCCAAAGGGCGGCATTGCTCCAACCGCGCAGTCCGGGAAGAGCGACTTGAATTCCTTCTCGGTGTCCAGCGCGGCGCCTTCGCCGATTGCCTTCGCGACCTTTTCAAGATCGAGTTGATAGTCTGCTGGAAGCACTGTCATTAAGTGCCGGTCTCCGGATTTTACCATGACAACCTTGGCATGGTGCCGGGCTTTCACGTGCTCGGCTTCGGCGATTCTTTGCGCGGTAACGGCTTCCGGATGATGCAGAATCTCGTAGTGAACTTTGCTTTCGTTCAAACAATCAATCAATTGTTTTGGTATTTTCAAAAGCCGCCTCCAATGCAAGCTATCACTTCCCCGAACGATCTCTACTTTCCAGACTTCTCGAAAAACTGAAAGCAATCTCGAAAAGCGTCTCCTATGGATCCGTACGCAAAACCTGACGA